>JACLAC010003851.1_pt1 | contig 11583 bp, 6 predicted proteins | sample 8027881 | NCBI WGS metagenome assembly JACLAC01 (sample SAMN15725517, study PRJNA655200) | protist metagenome | isolation source: fluorescence activated cell sorting (FACS) single amplified genomes of... | place: Spain: Blaines Bay Microbial Observatory, Mediterranean Sea | collected 2016-01-19 | reverse complement strand
TCCATAATTATTTGCCTGATTCACATCAATCCCACATTCATACAACACCTTGATGACGTCAAAATTTCCATTATAGCCGGCAAAACAAACTGGATTATACCCCTTATCATCCGCTTTATTCACATCCGCCCCACATTCATACAACACTTTGATGGCGTCTACATTTCCATTATAGGCGGCAATATAGACTGGAGTTTCTCCTTAATCATCCGCTTTATTCACATCCTCCCCACATTCATTCAACACCTTGATGGCATCTATATATCCATACTGGGCGGCAATATAGACTGGAGTTGCTCCATTGTTCCTTGTCTGATTCACATCCGCCCCACATTCATACAGCTCCTTGATGGCATCTACTTTCCCTTCACAGGTAGCAGCTAAAACTGGGGTTGCTCCATTATTATCTGCCTTATTCACATCCTCCCCACATTCATGAAGCACCTTTATGACGTCTACATTTCCATTCTGGGCGGCAATATAGACTGGGGTAGCTCCATCGTTCATAGCCGTATTAATATCCACCCCAAATTCATGCAACCTCTTGATGGCATCGGCGACACCACAAACTGCTTTCTTTTCATCGTTCTCTGTCTTGTTCATATTGAACACCTTCAAATACGCTCGAAATGCGGAATAGATCAAATCACCAAATAACCTTCTTCAAAATCACCTTACCCAGCTAGACCTTTACTATGAAAAACAAACAGAAGAACTCACTAGCTTCCAGGTAAGCCTATCCAAAAGTTCCTTCTATTTCCCCTCCTTCATCGTGGGGGAATTTTTTAAGGATTTCAAAAGAAAACCTCGAAAATCTTCTACGTACGACGGTCGACGGATCCCCGTTTCCTAGCTGGGGGGTGGGTTTATCCGGAGTTCTCGAGAAGTAACGCTGAAAAAAGGTAATAATTAATTAACCTATACTCATCAATTATAATTTATTAAGATTTAGGAGAAGAGAGGGATGGATCGTGTTTTATCGACGAGAATAGCAGAGCCTGCTGCAGGCAGCAATGCTACAACTTGGTCAGAGATGATCAAGGAGGTTGAAGCGACTAAAAAGAATTTACCATGGAAGGATGGGGACTTTTTGCCTGCAAAGAGGGTCCCTTTGCCGGAACGAAAAGCTATGGAGCGCAAATTGAACCCCATCACGATGAGGCTGCGGGATGACAAGCAAGAACTAGAGTACTCACGAAAGAAGATGGATAGAACCGTCCATAGCGTTTTGGATCGATACAATAAAATCAAGGACTCTGAATATAATATTGTGAGTCATATAGGCCCATCAAGAAACTACGAAAAAGTGATTGAGGATGTAAACTCCTTGAGAACGAAGCCGGCTCGTAATTGGAACCTCTTTTCGCACCTAGAGCATTCCAAACAGACCACTTGCCCAATTTTATACAACGCTGAGTACATGGACAAGCACAGACCTCCCAAGAGCGCCAATATGTTACCGCCTCCTGGTCAAGCTCGCGACTTCAACATCATCTCTAACCAGTTCAGTCAAGATAACGACAGCATGTTGAAGGCAGACTACAACAAGATGAAGAAAGACATGGTAAAGAAGTACTGGGAGACGCATGACTATAACCCCATCACCACTGAGTACTACAGCGACGACAAAGAGGAGAAAGTTCGCGCCGAGGAGCGAACAATGCGGGCCACTCATGGCGCCAACATCGACGACAAGTTGCCTGACAGGTACAAATATTCGGAGGGCAAAGCCTATAATATCCTCACTTTAGATGTGAAGAACGACGATATGATTAAGCGTGCTCTCAGAACGGAGGTGAAGAAAGAAAACCGCCTCAGCAAGTTCAAGGGATACCAAGAGGAGCAGGTCAACCGAGGAGTGGCTGAGTACCAAAAAGCCAGAGAAGCCTCTATGGCCCGCGTCGGCTACACGAAGTGGGATCAAGAGATCAAGCGCGGTTATGACTTTGTCAGCACGGGTCCCGCTATAGCTGCGACGCATAAGCCCAGACCACAGCCGCCCAAATCAGTTTGGCAGAAGGTGCAAGACCAGAACTTCAGCACAAATTATGCGTCAAATACGTCCAACGACTTTGCCATTGACCATGGTGCGTTGCCACGCGAAACATACAGAACCCAACCGGGCCAAATCTCTCCCACAACACACGGAGAGGGCGGGAGCCGCAGTGGTAGAAACAATGCTGCTGGGCCCATCACTACTGCCAGTCCGCGCACGAATGCCATGCTCAATGCGCAGGTGAGCAGCGCTAGAGATAGTGCTCGGCTAGGACCGGATTCTGCTCGCAGTAGCGGGCAAAGGAGCACGCGATCAGTGCACCCCAAGGTCCCAGCTCTGGACTTGACGCATACTGCAGCACCGGCAGTGCCTAGCGTCCGTACTGGCGGGTTGAGCGTGTACTGATTCGCTGATTCGCGGAATGATAAATGTTTGAGGAGAGTTGGGTGCTTGGGCACATCACAAATAGTGTAATGAATGAACAAAATAACCACCAAAAAATCAATCACTTTCGAAAATCCTCAGACCACGCCACCGGAACTTCCTCTATCATTAGTCATTAAGCCAACCGCGAGGCCGCTGCACACCATATCAACATGTTTTATACCGTCTTCGTCATATTCATCTCCTTCTCTACAGAAGCCTAGCTCACTGTAAAACTTGTCCAGGTGGCATTGAGCACCGATGCGAATGGGAGCGTCGGGAAAGGACGAAACACACCATTGTATGGCCTCCTGCATTAGGGCTCTTCCATATCCAAGGGATCTGTACTTCTTGTCTATCACGACCCTGCCGATACTGCACTCGGGCTTATCACGAGCGTGCACATGAGCATTATATGGTCCATAGGTTCTCGCATATGCAACAAGCTTCTCACTGCTTGCTCCGCCGGAGTCATACAGCCATCCCATGATGTGGATGGCTTCCTTGTCGAAGCCGTCCAGATCATTAAAGATACACGCTTGTTCCACGACAAAAATTTCGGAACGAAGCATCAAGAGTGCATATAGCTCATCCACAGTGAGCTCATGAAACGATTTAGAAGTCCACTTGAGCATATCTAGCGGATATCTAGTGTCGAAAATCGGATCGACCGATCGACCGTGCACCGTGCGACCGTGCGTCATCTGCCCATCTCACACTCCAGATACCCGTATGAAGAGAGAGAGAGGGAGACCAAGGTAAGTTACCATCCACCTAGAACCTACAAAGCCTAAATTACGGATTCTGTATATAGTCCTACAAGACGCCAACGTCGCTGATCGGAGACGCGGCACCATCTCAGGACATTCAATTGATTGCCCGGATTGATTCATTGAAGTGGATTACCAGGATACACCATGATCTTGAATGCAATCGCTCCAGACCCTTCGCCGCAAGGTAAGAGAGGTGTTTCAATGAGAAGCAGGAGCGGGGGTAGTCAAGTTCAAGACAAAGATGCAGAGACCAAACCAATAGATGGTCGCGACGACGAGAAGGTTCCAGGGAACGAGGATGCGTCAGGCGTAGACATAGGGACGACTGAACAAGAAGTAAAAAATAGAAAGTCTTCTCCTGGAAAAGGAGTTGCAGAGCTCTCCAAGGCTTCTTCGCGGAAGAAAAGGAAGATTGAAGACGAGCTAGAATGCGCCATTTGCATGGACCAGCTGGCCTTCACGCATACCACCCGCTGCGGTCACTCCTATTGCTACGAATGTATTCATGACGTATGGAGCTCACAGTGTTCATCCAAGCAACCAAGTGCATCCAAAGCTCGATCATCTGCTGCTGTGACAGTACCGTGCCCTTCGTGCATGGAGCCATTCATTTTATTTGAATGCGTTCATAGCCGGGCTATAGATTCGGTCATTGAAAGTATGCTCTCTGCTGACGACGATGGCACCCCTTCCGAGGAGTTGTCAGCGTGGCTTGCTCGCAAGGAGTTGGGACAGAAAATGAAGAAATCACAGGGAAGCTCTAACAAGAAAGCACCTCAACCTCAAGACTTCAACCCTGTCAATCCTAATACGAATGGGTCTTTCCTCGGTTCGCTTGTCAGGCGCACTTCACCAGCCCGGTCGCGACGTAATCCATCTCCTGCACTTCTCGTTCCAATGTCTCATATATCACTGGAAAGACACCTCGGTCGAAACGGGACGTCTGAACGCATCACCATTCCACCCAACGATAATACATCAACTCGCGCACCAAGGGGCGCATTCCGCTCGGATTCGGTTGTGCAGCCGAATCCCCGCCGTAGGAGAACGACAACGGAAAGAACTACAACGGAAAGAATTACAAGTACTGTCGATATCACCCAACCTGCGCCATCAGCACCATCGGACTCGACTGTGATCGATTTGACGTGAATCCAGTAGAAGACCGCGACAGGGAGAGAAAGAGAGAGAGAGAGAGAGAGAGACGTGGAAATACTAAAATACTATGTGCAATGCTGTATATAATATACAAAATCTCGTTCAAATTCTATGTCACTACACCGCATCCACCTGATCTGGGAAGTTGGCCCCGAAGTCCCAGTCATCGGAAGACAGCCACTGCCGTCCGGGCTGTGCGGAAGCAGTGCAGGTATCTCCATCTTTAGCTTTCTTATCACCGCAAGCACTTCTGCCATTACCATTACCATTACCATCAGCCTCAGCATCAGCATCAGCATCAGAATCAGAGTCACTATCCAAGTCGGCCAACAGGTCAGCTTGATCGCTGCGGCCATCGCCAGTCCCACTGCTGCGCACCCGCTTGGCACTCCCTCCTTCGTCAGCAAAAGCCACCACTCGCTTTTTGGAGCCAGCTTTGAGCTCATAGTCTTCCTTAGGTCTAGATGCCACATTCGCCGGACCAACAGGCCGCATCAGCACTGCCCCAGCTCCAGTAAAATATCCCTGAAGTTTCCACGTCCCAATGTCCTTCGCAGAGAATGGTCCCTGAATGTGGCCACTGCTGTCCTGGTACTCCCAGAGCCACTGCTGCACCCAAAGGTGCTGCCACTTCACACCATAGATATTACTCCACCCTCGGGAAAGCAGCGAATCGGCGATTTCAGTGACTTGCAGCAGCCGCTTCTTGTTCGAGTCCGTTGGGTCGTCGGTCTCAGGTGCTACAGATGGTGCAGGTGGTGCCTCTCGCGGATGGCTTTGGTCGCTCTTGCGTCTCCTGACGAACCCAGCAGCCCCCGCCTTCGAAGCGCCTCCGACACTCCCTGATGAAAGCCTCCGTAATGTCTGCGCGACGCTCTCGTCCTTTCGCATGATCAACAGTAGGTTCCGTATCAACTCAAGCGCGCTCTTGCGGGCCGCGCCATCATCACGACGGCGCTCCTCACTTCTTTTCGCTTCCAGCTGGCGAGCTTTTGCCGCAGCAGCGGCTTCTCCAATGGCTGTTTCAATGGTTTCAGATCCCCCTAAACCGCTCAGCCAAGAGTCTTCTTCCTCCTCGTCCTTTCCCTTGCGTTTGAACACAAAGTTTCCGGCACCATCGAAATGCCCCAAATCACCCTCTCGTTCTTCTTCAAGATTAAACGCGGTGAGATCGCCCTCATCAGCACCTGGTTTGTACTTCTTGCTCGCACCGACCTCCTCGCCTTCCATGGCGCCTGTCATCCGTCTAGAGGCGCCAGCCGCGTCCCGTTGATCACCATCGTCATCATCATAGTCTACATCAAGATCATCATGAAGAGTACCACGCTTATTTGAAGTGGCATCTGAGAAAGAATACCGATTCATGCTTGTCCGTCTCTTGTGTCTAGCGTCATACGCTCGTGAAAATAAGGACTCCAATAAATAACAGAAAAACAATCAGGAGAATATCAGTATTGCGGACTGCTGTAGTTAAATACAAGTAGATTGAGCTTCGAATGGGAACGATTTGCTGACCAACAGGCTCTTTTGAAAGTCTTGTCCGGAGTTATAGAAAACTCCGGAGGCTAAGTTTCGTGAGCTACGAAACTTTTGCAGCCTTGAGTGCCAAATCGTAGACACTACTACATACAAAGGCTTGAGTACTAAATCCTTAAAATAGAATATTGGAAACGAGAAGCTTTAGGGATGTCGTTCAGTTGAATTTGACCAGAGCAAACTTTCTTGTCAGAGTATTTTGAGAGGTATGTTATCTGTGATTGAGAGCACTGATCTCCTCATTCAGGCTTTGCAGCCATCTCTGGCGAGTAATGAAAGGCGTAAGCAGATATGCAATTTCGTTGAGGGAGTTGTTCAGAAGTTGCAACCGGGGATTCGCCTTTTTGGAAGTGGTTCATACACCTCGAGAACATACCTTCCAGCATCTGATATAGATTTGGTGCTGTTCACTTCAGCACCGGATGATCCTTGTAGCTCATCTACAGCAGCTAGTAATTCCAACGAAATGCACTATATATTGCAAGTCTTTCAAGCTCTGTGTATTGAAGTCTCCGCCAAAGATGCTGCAGCTACAGCAGCACAGGGGGTTCTGCCCGGCTCTGTTCCAGGTTATGCTCCCATGACGATTCGCAACGTCGAATTTATCAATGCGCGCACAAAGGTATGCCATTGCGTCGTAAATAACTTAGGGGTGGATATTACGATCAACCAGGCGGGTGCCTTGAAGACCGTGGTGTTCATAGAAGAATGTGACACTTTCATCGGAAAGAACCATTTGTTCAAGCGCTCTGTCCTACTGGTGAAAGCATGGGCAATTCACGAATCTGCCCACTGCGCTGAAAGCGAAAGGGCAGTTGCAGGAGCTCAGAAAAGCCCGGATACGCACCCTGGCGAGGGCCACCCCATCCTCGGCAGCAAGACGGGTATGTTGTCCTCGTACGCAGTCTCTGTCCTGGTGCTGTATCTATTCAACAGATACCCTGCACTGAACCACCCCCTGAGTGTTCTCACAGCCTTCCTACACACATATGCACACTTCCCGTGGGAAAGCTGCGTGTTGACACTGCACGGCCCTCAGCCCATTCAGAACGGTCAGTTACGACCTGCACAATCTCAGGAAGCGACTGCATCCGGAGCAGGAAGTACGGAAAGCGGTAGTGGTGGTGGTGGGAGCGCATCACACCAGGGAGCGAGTATCACTGATGATCGGCGAGAAACTGACTTCTCGGCTTTGCAACCGCTACTGGATAAATTTAAGAAAGGTATCGAACAAGTGTGCACAGAAACGGCGGGAAGCGGCGAGAATGGCCAACGCGCGAGAGCCGGTAGCGTAGGGCTCCATGGAGGCAGCACAGGGTCCATTTCATATCGCAGGTTCCCCATCAGATCTTGCAATATTCAGGATCCCGTAGATCCCGCTAACAATCTGGGGTACAGCGTGTCCCGGTCGAACCTGGCTCAGATCGAGTTGAGCTTGCGAGGCGGACAGAGAGTGATCGAAACAGCCGGTCCATACAAGCCCTATAACGCTGCATTGCACCAAGGAATTCCAGATAACGAGCGCGGGGATATGTTCAATACTAGCGAAGATGCATTACCGTTGGGGCTAACCCGTAGGAGACATAGCGGGTCTTCAGGTAGTATCAATCAGCTGGGAGCAAGCATTCCCTATGATTCGCCTCGTGACGACATGAGCGACTCGGGTTTGAGAAGGAATCAAGCTGGGGATATAGCTGGGAATAGCGAAGGCATGCATGCTGGCTTTCCTGGCGCAGAAGAATTGTCCTCGAGCAACCTCCGCTTTCTACACAGGGTATTCCCGAATTGTTTCAAGGAGTTTATTCTGCCTCAAGGAGGGAGAGCTGACTTGCTGGATCATCCTATGCAGAATATGATGCTTTCAACGCACAATCCCGGAGGCCCACTGCATGTCCCCCGACCTGGGGTCCCTCCTGTGCGGTTTCATTCCCCCAGTCTAGGGACTGCAGCGCTTGGCGATAGCAACCCTTCATTAGACGCTTACGTTAGAGATCTGCATAGTCGAGGAAATTCCTCGCAAAATGCATTGAAAGGGTCACTGAAGGAGCTTTGGGATGCTTTGAGGGACGAGAGTGCGCGCAGAAATGGCACCTATGCGTATCACAATCAGGGCGTGTCCACACAGACCCCCTCTGTCCCTGCCGCACAGACTGTCTCTGTCATACAGACTGAGCCTGTCATACAGAAAGAACCCATCACAAAGAAAGAACCTGTCATACAGACTAAGCCTACCATACAGACTGAGCCTACCACACAGAAAGAGCCTGTCCCACTGGAAGAACCCGTCACACCTTCCCTGAGTTCTGCAAGCAATGTTATTTCAAAAGACAGGCGTATCGAAGGAAGAAATAGAACATCAAGCGTGCCACAAACAAGCAGCAATTCAGGAAAACCCCCTTTAATACCCTCGCCACCTCGCAGAGCAGTTGACAGATCTACCGAGGGTGCGAGGCATGATACTGCTTTTACCCTCAAAAAGAACAGAAGCCGACAGGATGAGATTGCTGACGTAGGAAATAGAACTACGCTAGTCTCCCTTTCAACAGAGGCTCGCGATAGCGAAAGTCAAGACAGGGTCTTAGGGATCGCTGCGGCGGAAGAGACGCTCGCTGCTGTTCCCTCAGGTCACGAGGCCGATATGATAGAAAATGCCGGTGATGTGGGTGGTGAAGATAGCGATGGAGCTAGCAGTATTACCTGCTCTTCTCTTGGTAGCGTCAGTGGATCCCGTCCAATTTCGCCTATACACTCTCCATCCCATGGAGTACCCCGGTATTCACCGAATGCTATGGCGCCAGGAGTCTTCCATACCAATCCCAAACGTAGACTCTCACGTCCTTCCCCAATCGATGTAAGCTCAAATACTTCTAGACCATCCTTCAATCCTTTCGATGCATTGGCTTCCCCTACTGCCGCAGGCAGCACGGCAGTTGCGAATCCTGAAACGTATGTTGAACCAGGATCCCCGGAGGATGAAGTTAAGGATGCTGTTCTCCAAGGCAATGTGAGAAATGGACCAAGATTCGTAGCAGCTGGTGGAGGTGGTGACAGTGTGGATGGTGCTATGATCACAGGCAAGAACCCAAAGAAGAACAAGAAAAAGAAGCGTAGCGCTTCTCAAAGTAATTTGAGTGAGTCTAACAGGGTAAGTTTGGCTGTGGAGGCAGAGGCGGAAGCGGAGATTACGTCAGAGAGTGCGTTGTCCCCAGATCCACTATTACCCGACAAAGAAACTGCTGTTCAGAATGTCGGGGAAGCAATTACAGTAGACACACATGCCCACTCGGATATCTCATCTCGTTATAGCATTCTTCTTCTCGCCGCAGCTGCTGTGGCTATGCTTGCTCTTGGTGTCGTTCTGGAGCGAAATCTCGGTAGTTATACGCGCGAAGAGTCCAGCAAGAATCATATTCTTATGCGTCAGAAAGGTGCAAATGAGATAAGAGTCTCGAGTCTTGATGCAGAGGCGAGGCCTTATGACGGCAGTGACAGTAATTCTGGGGATGCTTCAGAGACCGCATCGAGCAAATCATCGAGTTTCGAGGGGTCCAACAAGAAACCCAGGTACTCCAAAATGGTTCGAATGGCCCATTTGAGTGGTGAGCACGACTATCTATATGATGATGATGGGGTGCTGTTTAGTGACTACACAGCGAGAAAAGTGCGTATCGCGGAGTCACTAGCCACAGCAGCAGCAGAAGCAGCAGCATCAACGGCAGAAATAGAAGCAGACAGCAAGAAATCTATAAGTGTAAGAGAAAATTTGAGTGAGAACATCGCCAAGGAAGAGAGACCCAACACAATCAATGGTTATCATTACGCTCACAGTAGCACCGTTGCCCCATTTACTCATTGGTTGAAGGCAGGAAGCTCACTGTCATTTGGTCCCAATGATATACAGTGTCCTTTGAGTGGAATAGATCTGTCCTCAGTCTTCCGTGCCAAGCGTGCATACAAGGAAGCAATGGAAATACATGGTCGCGTGGACCTCACATCCATCCTCGATGCCAGCAGACGAAAGAACGAGAGTAGTAAGTCTGGTGTCAGCGACGGTGATGAGGACGAAAATGACCTGAAGGTGACAGAAGAGCAATTTCAACTACTTCTAGGTGCGTTCCTCCGCGATGTTGAAGTTGTTGAAGATTCTAGTGGATGTACTCAGTTCCACCCGGAGCCCACTTGGCAATGGCAGCATAATGGTATGGACATCGGTCCAGTGAATGGATACATCTACGAGAGTGACAGCGGCTATTACGAAGGCGGGAAAGGACCTATTTTGACCATCAAGAACGCACAGCGACGATTGACCGATCGCTCAGTGAACAGTAGAACCGATTCTTCTGCCGTCGCAGATCCTCATCTCACTCACGAAGGCGTATACTCCTGTGTTCTACGTTTCGGCACTGCTCCCTACGTGAGTCCTCACGCAAAAAGCAGTCTACAACCATTAAACACTGAGGAATCTGAATTGGATGCTGTAAACGAAATTGCCGAGGTTAATGCTCCAAGGAGTGGCTTTGGGAATCCAAACGCGAATGGAAATATGAAGATTCTTGCTGAAGCCGCTGCTGAAATGGACACTGTCTCCGTGAGTGGACGTTCCACTAACAAAGCCACCTATAACAGCATCTTGTCAAAGGATGGCCACTTGCTTGGGTACAATAATGATCTTGGCCTGACTTTTGCTATGAAAAACAACTACGCAGTAGGAAACGAGAAAAACAGCCCTAGAGGGGGTCGTGGCGGGAAAATGATGGTGGAGGATGACTACTTTGAAATCTTAGTCACGCAAGTGGCTGTCCGAGTTTCCACTGTTCCAGTGATCACGTCGAAGATACAGAAAGGGCAGCATTACGAGTATATAGAAGGCGGGGACCTATTCTTGTCGGTAAACGCGCAGTCATACCCACCTCCATCATTTCAGTGGTACCGGAACGGAAACAAATTGCAAGACCAGACGAAATCTTTCCTTTCGATTCCATCAGTTAGGCTGGAACATGCTGGTGCTTACACTTGTGAAATTAGCAATTTGGCTGGTTCTGTTACTTTTGAGGATATTAGCGTCTCAGTGAATGTAAAAGCCAAGCCGGATGCACATAAAGCTGCATCACAGTCAACTCTTGCGGCTAATCGCGGAGGATCTAAGAAAGCCAGAAGCAGCACCAGCGGAAGGAAAGGTACAGTACAGCCTGAACCAAAGGTCAATACTCAGGGAACCTCGTCGTCTCCGCAGAATCAGAATAAGCCCCGAGAGAATGGGCATCAGCAGGGGACCCAAAAAGTACAGCGTGACGAGCATTTCAAGGGAGGATTAAAAGGGGAATATCCGACTCTGAACAGCAATCCCAAGAAGAATCCTGTAAAGCGCAAGGACATTCCACGTGACGAGCCCAAGGTGGATAGCGATGGTGCCAACCTGAATGCGCCTGGACACACATCGCATGGCACACAAAAGAAGAATACAGTCCTTTGAGGCACATATAATCTCCGAAGGTGTTCATCAAACAGTGAAAGTAGTACATTTGAATAAATTGTGAGTATTTCTGATAATTTTTACAAAAGATACACACTAAACTTGACTAAAGCTGATCCTGTGCGTCAGCGACAGACCCGGGAGCCTTTTGCACGTCAACCTGCGCCATCATCGGTACTGCGCCGACACCAGCAGGCCCAACAGGCACTCGGGTCTTAGGTTTT
>JACLAC010009059.1_pt1 | contig 11595 bp, 11 predicted proteins | sample 8027881 | NCBI WGS metagenome assembly JACLAC01 (sample SAMN15725517, study PRJNA655200) | protist metagenome | isolation source: fluorescence activated cell sorting (FACS) single amplified genomes of... | place: Spain: Blaines Bay Microbial Observatory, Mediterranean Sea | collected 2016-01-19 | reverse complement strand
GTCAAAATATTACTCCTTTTGAAACTTTGAAGTACTTTACAGTACAGAGGAATCATCCCCCGGCGCTTGGCACACGACTTTTAAAACTTTTTCCAGAACTTTTTTTACATTTTTTACATTTTTTACATTTTTTATAGTTCCTAAATCTAAATCAAGTTTATTTCTCATTGTAGTTCCTAGTCCCAGATTGGTTGTTGTTTCGACAACTAACACACTCGTACGAATCGTCTCTCTAATATATCAGCTCCCCACTCCCCACTCCCCACTCTTTTCGAACGATTCCCGTGGCCGTGTGGGGCGAGAGAAGGCTCGGCAATAATAATACAGCAGAAGGACGCTCTGGTTTCCCCGCTCGGGTTTCCCGTGGTCTTTGGCCTTGTTCCTGTGTCATTAATAATAATTTAAATTCGCCAATTCGCCGGTCCGGTCCGCGGGCTGGGTTTAACTGGGTCCTGGTGTCTTTTCTCTTTTCTCCCCCTCCTGCAGAGAAAGTCGGGTTATGGGGCGTTGCCGAATTGTACCACCAGATTGTTGTTTTTTGAACCGTGGTTGGCTTTGGTGTCCCCGAGATCCATCGATTGTGGCGTGCGATAGCCCTGGTGATACCTGCTACCCTCCCTGCCGGACTCCCTTGCTCCACGGCGTGCCCAGCCCCTATTCCAACCCTAGTCCTATCCTCTACTCCGAAGCGGAACTACATGCATTTGTCATCACAAGTATCAACAGTATACAATAAAATAAATATGTGCCCAATTGTACGTCGCTGAACTTTAAATAGGATGATACTATAAAAGTTAGTATAACATACAGGGTTACCGTTATTCAATACACCGCAGAATATTGCAACAGTTAACTGCCACACACACACACACACACATCACTGCACACACACATCACTGCACACGTGCACAGAAAGGAACAGTCACATAAGATTTTCCAACGATGGATCAAGATCAAGGCCGTGCGATAGCTAGAGTGTTATCTACAGTCCTTGGTAAGTTAGTAGTAGCAAATGATACAAGAGCTCAAGAAACTGGTGAAGCACCACCGATAACCAAATTTCATGCGTTAAGAGCGCCGTCAATTTCCATTTATGACTACGTCGAAAGAATCTTTAAATACGCAGCCTGTAGTTCAGAATGTTTTGTTCTTGCGTTGATCTACATCGACCGTATCATACAAAGGCAAGGATTTGTCATCAACAGTTTAAACGTGCATCGTGTAGTTATCACATCAATTATGTTAGCAGCAAAATTTTTTGATGACCATTATTTTAAAAATGGATTCTATGCAAAAGTTGGTGGTGTGCCATGTAATGAAATGAATTCGTTGGAAGTAGAGTTTTTATTTTTATTAAATTTTTCACTGCATGTACCACCGGAGACCTATAAAAAATATTACGTCGAGCTATGCAATCATGCGCAATCATTACCAAGTGTAGATACATGTAAGCTTGTGTAGTCTGTGAAGTTTTGTTTCTTTTTCTTTCCTTTCATGAAACGAACATGGAGGAATAATATTCACCCATCTCACTCATTTCTCTCTCCCCTCTCCCTTCTCACCTTCTTCTCACTTATTGGTCTTACCAGTACCACCACCATTAGAGTTCACAGGCATGTATGGTGAGTTGAAATTTGTAGATGAAAATAGCGTTGAAAAAAGTCCAGATTCTGTCCAACAAACACCTGATGGGAGTTCGGGAGCTGGTAGTAAGAGTTTTACTACTGGTAGTAATAGTGGCGGTGGCGGCGGGAAAACAGGTGGTGGTAGTGGTGGTAGTGGTGGCAGAAAGACTGGAGGCTCAACATGGACAATCGGTCAAGGATCACCGCAAGCACCGGAAACATCGCACCCTGTTGCAATGCCATCACCTGATCGTCAAATGGTCTGCTCAAACTAAACGGTTTTCTCAAACTGATCATTCAAGTGGCCATGTTTTGTTTTCGCTCAACAGAGGTCAAACATGGAGGAGAGGAATTTGAATACTTGAAAAAAATGTAAATTAAAGATCAACACAAAATTTGAATTATTTTTTTTTCCATATCACTTTAATGGTTGCTTCACAGTTGGAAAAGTTGGCAACACGTTAAATTCCAATGCATAGCCAACAGTATTTTGCTCATTTATAGTCGAGTGCGTCCAAAACCTTGGAACCAATAGCAAATCACCGGCATGCTGTGAACAATACAAATATGTCTTTCCAGAAGCATCACTATCAAAATTATCATCCATTAACGATACACTTGTATCATTCGTATCAGAATTCTTTCGTTCAAGAACATTGCTTTTCCAAAAATTGAAACTTGTCGTTCTTGAATGAAAACTTGCACGAGGTGGACCCAATATCCATTTTTTCTCACCGAACATCAAAAAATTCAGCGCCAACACATGCCAGTGTGGTGGACTTCCTGTAAATTTTGATCCAGCATAAAATTCACACAGTCTTTGATTTTTCCACAAATTTGAATTTTTCAATATTCTTGATGGTGGATGATTTCTGATGTGTTTCTGGATTTTCAATGGGCATGGTACGAAAATATAATTTGGTTCTTCGATGTGCTTTTTTTTGAAGTATTGCATCAATGTCGTTTCTGTTTGATTTCTCAAAAATAATGTTGGGTATGGTATTATCGATTGGTGCAATGTATTCCCCTTCAATATTTTGTATAACTTTTTTTTTCGAAACGTTTCTCTTAATTTCAAAAATCTGTTCGATAACAATGCACCTCTTATAATGATTGGTTTGTTATTGTATACATAATCACGCAAGAAAACTTCTGATGTGATATCATCGGCGAAAACACTATCGATATCACATTTGTGTGTCTTGGTTGATCTGTTGGAAACATCCTGATTGGCGTTCCATCCACCTCCATCATCACCAGCAATCACAGGCGGCACTTCTACAGATAGACTATGCACACTTGAAATCTTTTTCAATTCTTTCTTTCGCAACACAATGGCATCTTTCATACTTGTGACCATTCCATGTTTACTACTTTGGCACATTTCATGATTCAAAACACATTGACATGGTACGCCCTGTACTAATATTGGCATGATTGTGTAAAAAATTGAATCAACGTGGGTTAATATTGAATGAAATATATGTTTCGGTACACAGGCGTGAAAGTCAAGAACCATTTCACGTACAACTTGATCCCACCCATAAGTTGCTGCTGTTCCTAGGGCACCCAGTTTGTATTTCTTTTCATCACCCTTTAACTCAACGCCAGCAAATTCCAATGGCAAACGTTGAATCAAATAGTCAATAGATGATAAATGACCATTACCGCTCCTTCTGAAATTTGAATGCGATACCACTGATTGCAATATTGGCCGAATCATACATTGTAGTCCAACTGAGCTCGCTTTCCACAACATTTTTGACAGTTCCAATTCATGGTATCTTTTTGATCTCCATATTGGGAATAAATTAAACCGTTGTCTTTTCAATCGTTCTTGATTTTTCCAACTTGCTGTGTGATCACCAAGACATTCACATACTAATGCTGATGCATCATTCATGTATATTCGATCATGGTATTTTGATGCGATTGAATTGATCACATTGATAACATTGATAACATTTTGCGATGACGAGGATGGCGAGGATGGCGAGGATGGCGAGGATGGCGATGTACAACCATTTAAAAAAATACGCTGCGCTGCTGCATCTTTATCTTCAAACAATAAATACTGAAGAACATTTCCTTGAATAAGGCGTAGTAGTCTCAAAGAATGATTGATAAGATGTGCAGCAGTTACTGCATTTGGGTGAATTATTTTGGATGTTACATCAAGCGCCGCGTTCAAATTTCCAGTGTGAATCAAAGCAGTTTCAAGAAGCCAAAGCTCGTCCTTTGTTGGGGATTGAATGTTCTTCAAACGATCAATAACTGATGGAAGATCGTGATAAATCGATGATAAAATAAATCTGGGATTGACATCTGCGGAATCAGGAAAGGAATGAAACTTGGATTCAAAATTTCCATTTGATCGTAGCAAAGGAATGAAATCATCGTCATTCTTCTCTGCCGCTTCAACAAATATCAGAGAGAGTGTTAGAAGAGCGAAGAGAAAGATCATGTTCGACAGTTCAACGAATGCAATTCACATAGTTCCTACACAGTATAAGTATCAATTATATACAAGCAAAGCACGGGCCGAAAAATAAAGAAAAATAACCACACTAACACAAGAAAATAACCATTGTTGAAAAATACAAAAATAAAATTAGGTTAAGGTCTCCTATAAAAATACAAAAATGTTTAGATTGATACTAATACTACACCACTGGTATCGATATAGTTTCTATAAAGTTACCAGTACAGTTACAATGTAAATTACGAAGGTAATACACCCAAACCACCAAAATATCAATGCAAAATATCAGGAAACCAAAAAGGCCGATACCTCCCGGCATTATGCCACTGCCGACCACCAATATGAGACTGAAAATGATGTTTCTTCTGCAACACAAAAATGCCACCATTTGGGAGGTATGTACAGCATCTCACCACTACGTACAGTTACAATTTTGCATGGAATATTCTTGATGTTTGGCCATCTCTCAACCCAACCTTCACACTGTAAATCAACTTGACTGGTATTACATTGAACACCATCATTTGGGTACAGTGACGGGGAATATTTTGGATGAATTAAAAGTATTGTTTTTGAACCAAATATTTGGCAAAATAAATTGTGATACTTGTCGTAATGAAGTGGAGATACAGTAGAGCGTGGACCAAACCAACTATTTCTTTGTACATTTGGTAAGAGTTGTGCATCATCTTGAATTGTAGTAGACATCTTTGATGCAGAATCATTATTTGTAAATATGCAATAATCAGGCTCCACAATATCACGAGACAATTCTGTTATTTGATCAAATAATTCATGTTGAGCTAAATAAGCTATTTGTTGCGATGTGTTACTAGCAGAGTTGGCGTTGCTGCTGCTGGTGGTAGTGGTGGTAGTGTTGTTGTTGTTGTTGTTGTTGTTGTTGTTGTTGCTGCTGCTGCTGCTGCTGCTGCTGCTGCTGCTACCACAGCGAACATATGTATTGACGAAGGCATCAAATGTCATTAGTTGCTGGGTCCACTCCTTTGACATATAATTACGACCAATTTCAACCGGTACGGTTCGTGGTCCAGCTACTTTCAACAAATAATCTATATTCCAACGTTTGTATGCTGGCCAATGATTGACAACATCTTCAATAATATGCGGGCACCTGGTATCAAATACTTGTCTCTTAAACACACTCATTGATGGGCGATTCAATCGTTTCACATTTGAAACAGCAAGATCTCCACGATCCAACTCTATTTTTAATGCAGGTAGTGTCGAAAACTGACTTGGCATTGTACAATCATCGTTCTCGTTTTTGGTTGTTCGCTGTCTTTTTGTTGGTCTTTGCTCGTATTTCTCGTGCTTCTCGTGCTTCTCGTGTTTTTTGTGTATGGATGGTAGTATACTTTGTTGTTGCCTTATTTGAATGTCTTTGACAAGTTCTGATACTATACTATCAACATTGAATTGTTCAAAGGGTCCTGACATAATGAGTGCCAAATCTATTTCAAACAGTGCTTGCCTACTTTTCTTTAAAGCATCCTGACAAGAGCAAAATATTGCTGCAGCAGAAATGATGTTTGTACAGTGATAAGCATATCTCCAGTGCGGCAAAACTTGATGCCAGATACCTTCGTGGAGACGTTCCCATACGTATCTCTGTGCATACCGAATGGATATCAATATTTGTTTGGGATCTGTAATTACGATTGATCGACGAAACAAATCTAGCCACAATGCACCTTCCTCATGCGGTAACTCTTTACCAACTATTTCAGCATATTCTCTAACTGAGTGAAGTTGATCGTCGTTTGTTAATATTTCCAACGTCAGTCGACGTTTCATGGTGTTAGTAAACTATATCATTACACAGTGGTTGTTCCGCCTTTTCCCGCTGTTTCCTTTCGACACTCAAAAACCTGGAGCCATTCGATATGCATTCCACGATACTTCGGTGGGCTTGGTCTCGGGGTTCACGCATTGCAATGGCCACAAGACATCTGCCACTCCCTCTGTTTTAATGTAGTATTCTTCTGTATTAAGTATATTAATAGTCGTCTCCTCACTCCTCTGCGAAATATTCTGAAAAACGGAGAGATTTTTTCGATGTCTCATTATTTGTATTAATAAACTTGAAACAGCACTAACCTTCATTTTCTTGGCGAGAATGAAGGTTTAGTTTCAGGTTTAGAAATACAAATAATGAGACATCGAAAAAATCTAAATTTCTTCTCTCCGTCGGCTCAGAATTGGAATAAATTAAATTAATGATGTACTACGACCTCGTACCTCGTAGGAACTAATACGAGGATTAGTATCACATTAACAAGTATCATACTGATCACGTGCTGATATCTACTGCTGTGGTATTCCTCTGAAATACTCGTACCACGAGAATTAGGTTCCTAGTCATTAAAATGAGCATCACACATGAACATCGAACATGTCGAATGTGTACCACAACCAGCACACTAACACAGGTATATTTAATTTAAAAAGGGATCATGTTTTGAGTTTTAGTAAGTTTCTTATCAATATATTGAAGTTTGAAGTGTTTGATGGTCAGTGTCAACATATTTTCGAGGTTGATGATCGTTTGGAGGTTTGGATCTCTTTTTCAATCTGATTGGTTGGATTTCACCCGGCATTCAACATGGGTCATTTAGGGAACCAAGAACCAATGGAGGAGTCGTACGTGATGCTCATCGCATTTGGTGTACTGGCAATGGTATCTCCAGTGCTTCTCTGCATATGGAGGTACCACACACCGTTTGCGGATGAAAAATACAGAATAGAACATAAAAAATGGGCCGAAGCGGTCAAGAGAAGAAAAGAAAGTAAAAAAGCATCTAGAAAAGCAAGTAAAGAACTTGCTGATAGTAGAAAAAATAGTCGGGGGGCTTCGAGCAGAAACGTGCGATAGACAAGAGGTCTGCTGCAAACCACTTGGTATAGAATCAGCGCTAATTGATCAAAATGAAAGGAAAAAGAAATTCACACACAACAAGAGAAGACCCAAACCCAAACAATGACGTAATAGAAAAGCAAAAATGATAAACATCAGAATACAACGTAATTCTCAGTGAACGTATTTTCAAATCTATTTCACTGTAGACTGCTACAAACCGTAGTCTAATTTCTCGAGTCGATCAAATTTCCATCTGTTCCCCGCTCTCTTTGAATTGTTCCACCTGGTATCAAGTAATGAAATTTTTTTGGTGACTCGTTTAACGCAATCGGTAACAAATTCATGTCATGTTTACTAAATTGACGTCCATTCACGTTCCACTTCTCATACCAACGATGAATAGCATCATGAAATGTATACGATTCCGGTCTTTCATACGTTCTTTCCAACGGTGGCTCGCCACGTGACAATCGATCGTTGATGGTGGCATCGCTGATGTAATTGGGTGAGTTCAAATTGCTTGATGATCGATCATGATGTACACCGGCATCCATCTTGAATCGAAATTGATCTAATGTTTTGAAGCACCAACTACAATGCCACCCTGAATGTAACATCAAAAAATTGCCAATTTTTTGATGATGAGACACCCACTGTGGATTCTTTCTATTCTTACGGTACATTCTGGCTTTTGCATGCCGCTTGTCCTCCTCGTAGCTGTGAAATTGAAAACCACCAATAAATGTTGGCATGTGAAGCGTAATATCTTGAGGAAATAGATCACATTTAGTTAAGTATAAGCCAGTGGCGCGATTTGGTATTTCATCTACGTCACCAGTAATAAACACATCCCCATCTTGAATACCTCTGTTATGAAGTCCTTTCATGATAGCTCTTCTTTGCATTGCTTCCAAACCATACGCACCCATTCTTAAAAAAGTTTTGGAACGATCAATGTCCTTACCCCTTACAACGATGCTCTCTATTCGATCTAAATAGCGTTCAAATCTTTTTTCGTGCCGACCTTGTTCGTGCCACCATAATTTCTTTGGCAAATTTGTATGGGTGCGATCACTTTCCACAAGTATCCATGAGTCAACAATCCCACTCAACTCTCTTAAACGAATTTCTAACAAGTCCAATTCAGTTGAAAAAATGAACGTATCGTAAAGTTTCCCTGGTTTTCCAAATCTTGATCGCCAACCCATTTCTACGCACGAAATCCCAGGAGTTTCAAAACCATCATTTGTCACATGGTATTGAAAAGTTGGTTTGTCTGACGTTCCCCAGATTGGTCGTGTAAAACCAACAGTCACGTCAAGTACATCTTGTGTACTCAAACCGTAAATGAAGACCAAGGTGAAAGTTAGCAGCGAGCTTATGCTAAATGTACAAAGAATGGGTAGTGGCAGCATGAGTACACGATGCATCGCAGAAATGTTGATGAAATGCTTGCAACAGAACCAACATTTGTTGTACCTGGATCTAAATCCAACTCGTCGAGATCTATTGGTGTTGACAGTCGTTGATGAGGAATGGGTCATTGTTTTAGATTGTTATGTCGTTCCTTCACCGAGCATATATATTCCCTGAGATTTTTTGCAGACTCGTATTCCATCCCCACTCGTATTCCATCCCCACCACTACAATGATGGGTTATGCATTAGCAAGCTGTTGTGTAGATCAAACAAGTTTGAAGTGTTTTCTTCATAATGTTAATATCTAGTATTAGTATAGGAGCCTATGTATATGAATGTATTAGTATTAGTAGGTTCTAGTTCCTAGGATGTGTTCATATTTTTATTTTTTGTTGACACTGCCCCTTTACTAGTACTTTGTATGAGAAAATATTTTGAAAACCTCTCTTCTCTCTCTCTCTCTCTCTCTCTCTCTTACCTTCCACGTCAAATCACACCATATCTCTTTACCACCACTGAGAGCAATTCCACTTTGTCTGGATGCTTTGCTGTACCTTTTAACTAGCGTTTCATTGTTCGAATCCATTTCTTGTAGTTTCTTCAATTTATCAATCCATTTCATTATACTCCATTTCCCTTTACCACCACTAGAAATAATAGCATTTTGTTTCTCTTCTTTTGAGTATCCTTTAACTACTATTTCAGCTTTCGCTTCTGTCATTGTAGTCGTATCTTTATTCTCCATTTTTATTGTCGATAGTGCTGGTGATTGCAATACATTTAATCGCACCTTCCAGGTCATTTTACTCCATCTCTCTTTGCCACCGCTAGAAGTAATGGCCTTCTGTCTCTCTTCCTTGCTAAATTCTTTGGCAAGTTCTTCGGCCTTCTCCTCCGCTATCATATCATTCTCCAATGTTGCTGCTGGTGATTTTAATATGTTTAATCTTTCCTCGGCCGTCATTTTTTTCCAAGCTTCTATACCACCACATTTTTGAATTGCTTTTTGTCGATCCTGCTTACTATAATTCCTTACTAAAGTAACGTCGGTGTCAGCAGTAGATTTTTTTTTAAATTGATTTTTAATTTGAAACAAACTACTTTTACTACCACTACCACCATTGCCATGATGAAAAGTTGCTATTTTAGCACCCACCAAGTATGGAGAAAAAGGACCTTTGAAGAAATTGATGGTAGATGGGCTCCAAGTTCATATATGATTGCTATTGTTATGCAACGTCAGGCTGGAAAAAAACGAATGCCAGAATGGGAAGAAGCTGCAGCAACAGCAATGGCTGTACAAAACATGCATTTACAGTCAACTAAATTTCCAGAGCTCGCTTGTTACTGGAGTTCATGGCACGATGCATTCAGAGATAGTAATGAAATGAAAGATTATTTAGGCATTAAATCAGAAGACAAATGTTTTGGGTTTTTTATAGTTGCTCAGGTGAAACCTGGGAAAAAAGATCGAAGAAAGCGTGATGCATCTTTGTTAAAGGTAGAATGGAGAAAATAATTAAAAGGAGTGATATTATCGATAGATGAAAACGAGAAAGAGCCCGAGAAAGATTTGAGCGAGATTACAAGATTAGAAGAAATTGCCGGACAAAAGTTTATTGAAGAAATTTAAATATTTTTTTATATTACAATAATAAAAAAAAATAATGTATTTTTTTGTTGTAATTTCATCTATTATGTTTGGGGGAATGTGTCTTATGTCAACTTGGGGTCAAGAGTTAAAAAAAAACATTTTGAAACCGAAAGACTGTCGACCACGCTACCGACAACAGCCTCGTGACTCCTTTTCAGGATCTACAAAATCATCAAACTATGATGTTGTCTTGACATCAAATGGTCAGTTGCATCGATTACTCGTGGCCGCCATATTGTCGAAAGCGGGATATCGCGTACTGTTACTTGAAAAACAGTCAACAGTAGGGCGGAAACTCGTTGATGGCCAATGCAACCCAGTATCTTTCGATGTAAGTTAAAGATTTCGACATTTATGCTCCTTCATCTGCCACGAAACAAAATTTTTTTGTCAGAATGAGGAGATTTTCTTTGACGACGACGATGAACCGTTCTTGAAACGTCGTCATAGAGTTTTAAACGATCTGGAAGCAAGATTTCCTCACTCAAGACCGAAAGAGTACGTAAAACATAAACGTAGCGATTGCTTGGGCGACTGCTTAGGGGGTATCATTTCCACGTTTATGTACTGTTCAAAACAACTTCCACATGTGTCAAAGAACTGCAAGTTAGTTCTTGATTCCGGCATCGACATGAAATACAGCATCTTGGGAGGCGTGACGCCACTAATTTACGACTTAGTTCAAATCTGCGAACCATGGAGTCCGTGAAGGCGGTCCTTTGCAACGACAAACCTCGTCACCTTGTGGAGATACCAACCAGCTCCGATAAGATTCAAAGAATCGCCGATAACTTCAGCAAAGTTCAGCAGGAGCTCAAAACAATATCTTTAAATTACGTGGACACGAAGAAGCAACTAAAAAATACCAAAAGCACCGCTTCTGTTGAGGTCGTAAACTACTTCAAACAGCAAAACGCGTCGTCTCAGCCGTTAGAGCTGTCTTTTAATGGTCAGCAAACTCGATACTTCCTGCGAAGGGCCAAGAAAAGTAAGAAGAAATCTGTTTCAGTCGCCGACGTGAAAAACATGGTCCAGTCGGTTGTGACTCAGTTATTTTCAGACGAAGTCAGTGTTACTGAAACTCTTACCATGCTGCCTCAGTTTTTAGAAATTTTAATAGAAACCTTTAATAACCATCGTGCTCCTGACGTCTCAGACACAGTCATCCTGAAACGTGCGGGAATCAGTAGCCGAGATCAGGGGGACGATGAAATAATTGAATAAAATACTTATTTTAATTTATTAACTTTTATAAACTACTCCTTCACCGAGTTCCTATTAGTTGCTGTTATTATTATTATTATGCTATACTTTGCAATTAATTGGGTTTTGGATGTGTCATAGACCTAGCATCTGAAAACATACAACTCATGTCAGTCACTTGATTCGTCTTCCATTGTCCAATGGGTTGATTGAAAGACGAAGCACCTGAAAACATACTATTCATGCGAGTCACCTTGGACGTGTCCCATTGTCCAATGGGTTGATTGAAAGACGAAGCATATTGAAACATACCACTCATGTTAGTCACTTTATTC
>JACLAC010019354.1_pt1 | contig 11597 bp, 7 predicted proteins | sample 8027881 | NCBI WGS metagenome assembly JACLAC01 (sample SAMN15725517, study PRJNA655200) | protist metagenome | isolation source: fluorescence activated cell sorting (FACS) single amplified genomes of... | place: Spain: Blaines Bay Microbial Observatory, Mediterranean Sea | collected 2016-01-19 | reverse complement strand
GAAAAGATAAGAGGGCATAGCTGTACCCGGCAAAGTTTCTGTTGCTCGCACTTGGCTCTGGGCCAATCAGTTCAATTTCACGAATACCGTATGTAGTCCTTTCACGGGTTAAGGAGTCTTTCGTACCAGCCCCCCATTCGTTTAAAGGAAACACTCGTGTAACAAATTGGATTTTTACGTACCTGGTATTTCCTGGACCCTGAGTTGACCAACCAGGAAGGTCATCGACCCTATCAAAGACCGTCGGCATGTTTTGTTTGACTACCCGATCCTTCCATTGGACACGGTCTAAAGAAGACATGACTTTGTAATCCATGGAACTGTACCAACCGTCCCATCTAATAATACATTTATCAATGTGAAAACCCACAAGTCCATCCTTTAGATAATTAATATCTTTTCCCGCTTCTATTTGATCTTTGAATTTCCATGTAAAAAACTCATAACTTTCTGCATCTTGAATTCTATCGACAGGGCTGTTCAAGTTAATCTCTACCCATGCTTCAGTTTCGTCCCATGCCGACCACCATTTTGTGGTTATGCTTCCATCTATTACCATTTGAATTGTGGTAATGCTCGGGTTCAGGTTTGGTTGCTTTTTGCCTGGAACCACAAATTGACTTGAGGCAGAGATTTCAGTCCACGTAGGAGGCAAACCTTTTGGTTTTAAAGTAGGATCTTCGCATACCATATCACGATTGCACACGAGCCTTCCTTCCCCAGGTTTGGAACACAAGTTTACAATCGGACCTGTTGCATATCCTTCCCGGTATTCATCTGCACCGATGTATTGGGGTTTGCATGGACGGATGGCAAAGAAGAAAATCAAAGAGAAAAGAAACACAAAGGACATGGCTGTGACATTCTTTTTACTCCAAAAAGTTAAGTATTCACATTCCCGTTATCTTTGTAGAACATTTGTCTTCTGAAACTGGGATCGACAAAACCCCCGTAGTTGCAATTAACTGGAGTGATTACGAATGGGAAAGAAAATGAATTAAGAATTTTATTATAATTTTATTAAAATTCTTCATAAAATTATAACGTTGTTGTTGTTGCCCTGATGAATAAAATATGGTGTGACCGTTATATATGCCTATGACGAATTTTAACCAATTAGAAATTAGAAATCAAAAGCCGCCGCACCAGTACAACTAAAAAAAATGGTGATAGGATAAATGATCAATGTATATGAAATACCGTTACAAGTATATAATATTTACAGAAACTGTCTGCTCAATCCCTAAAAACAACCATGCTATACCATTGTTCCAACTCCAATACTGTATTTATGCTAATGCTAAATAACACGCCCAGTGCAGTATTTCTTTTTTTTGCAACAACAATAACAAATTTCTTGGAAGAAAGAAAGAAGAGCACCGATAATTTGTATTCGTACGTGAACCTTTCGTATTATAGTGCAAATGTACCCCTGTCCTTCTTCTCGAAGCGAACGCCCGCCGCGCCAAGTGATCTTTCCCCCGAGCTACGCGGGTCAAAAATACTAGGCTTTTAAGTTTGTACACGGCATAAGAGAGGATCAGTCGTATTAATTTTTTTTTGTAAATAAAAGAGTGTTTTTTGGAATTGCTTTTTAAATCAATAACATAAATGTTACGTATGTTACACATTCGGTGTGAATCTCTTCGTAGAATATTTTTGGTTCGTGTGCTTAGGATATACTCGGGGAGAGTTGAACCATTCGGTACAGGACCGACGGCTCTACCCATGAGTTCCTAGCCACTCTCAATTTTCAAAAGCATCAGAATCTAATTGAAGGTTTTCTTAGTCATAATGCTATAAAATTCCTCAAAATTAATTTCCCCGTCTTGATCGTTGTCTGCACGCTCGATCATTTCCAACAACTCGGCATCTGTCATAGTTTCACCAAGTTCTTTCGCAACTCTTTTCAAGTTACGAAGGGAGATCTTTCCACTCTGATCATCATCGAACAGGTTAAAGACTTTCATAATATCTTCACGGCTATCCTTGTCACTCATTTTTGCAGTCATCATGTCAAGAAACTCCTCGAAGTCAATACTTCCCGAGCCGTCTTTGTCGATGTCCCCAATCATTTGGTAAATGGTTTGGTTCTTAGCTTCAAAGCCCAAACTTTGCATCGCAGCTTTCAATTCTTTTGGGTCGATCGTGCCTGAGCCATCTGTATCGAAAAGATTGAAGGCCTCACGAATTTCTTCTATCTCCTCTTCACTAAGCCCTGGTCGTTCGATTACTTTTCCACGACGGTTTGGGGAACCTCGTCTTGCCATGTTATCAGAAGTGTTTGTTCGAAAGTTTCGCTGAATAAAACTGTGATTAAATCTCGTACTTTGTCTATGTTAATACGACGTGAACGAATATTGTAAGCGGCACTGCAACGTTAATGGGATTTGACCACTTGACTTACCAACTGTCAACGGGCCGAGAGTTGCACACAAGGAATTATCTCCAACAAAACAACAGATTCAGGTTTTCTGCTCAAAATTCCAATGCTGTGAGGCTTGCAGAGCACTGTTAACCACCAAAAAGGGAAAAAAAGCAAAAAACGTGGGAGAGTTTAAGTTGCCAGTAATATGGACAGAATGAACACAGCATAGGGAAAAAGTATCGGTTTATGGTCGTTGTTGCAGGAAATCTACATAGAGGAACCCAGCATGGAATCGATTCGACAGTGTTCTTACTAAGCATCCGTAAGAAACCGCTTTCTAATTGTATACACCTTATTTGTAGTAGTAAAGAACGATATGATGACGAAGTTCGAAATGCACACAAAACAAATGCACACAAACATCACCACACAGAGAAGAGAGGACGTTTGTTAACTGTATACCATAGTGGCAGTTAAGAGCTCGTTTGGATCTTGGGATGGTAGGCCCACCTACGTTTCTCACGTATTTAATGACTTGGTTAGTGTGTCTATGGTAGGTTACGCACGCTGGGACTCGTTTTTCTTGGATGAATTATTATTGCCTTCGGTGGCGTGCGTGTGTGTTTGGTTTGTGTGCTTTACCGGCAGGACAGCAAAAGGCTCGTGGGAAAGGGGTCCAGTTTTTAACTGTATTTTTGTTCCAGTGGGATATTGTAGAAGGGGTGAATTTGACAAAATACACCCAATGGGATAAATCCACCCAAATAATTTTGTATACTAACTGCAATCTGCCTATTCAACAGACCGGTACATATATAGTGTAATCAAAGTACTATTGTATTATAATAAAGAAGGTAGAGAATAATACCTTAACGTATATTTAAGACGATTCTTTTTGCAAAGTCGCGATGTAGTTGAAGAAAGATCGCAGAGTGATTTTCCCACCTGATTTGGACTTGCCATCATCAATGGTCATTATCGCCAAAGATTTGGACAGGGTGACATCCGAGAGTTTATCCAACCAGTCACTGGTTTCGACACTTTCAACCAACTTGAACAGCATCGTGAAGTAGTCCTGGTACGTAATCGATACGTCCAACTCCACTTCCTTGCTCACCTTCCACTTCCGATAGAGCTCTTTGTCCTCTGCTACCCAATGTTCAAACAAATCGTCTAGCAAATCTACACCCTTGGTTTTCATAGCTTCAGCATAACGAAGAAGGAACGCGTCAATCTTTTTGACTCCTAGATCAACAGAATCCACACTTTCATTTTTTGCATCGGAAGCTTGGTCAGCCCCTGGGCCATCTTGAAAAGTTTCAACGCCGTGAACGGTCACGTGGCGACGATGTTTTCCGTGTTTGTGTGCGGACACTCCAAGAGGCAGGGTCGTACCAAGCGTGCCAGTCCTATTGCTACTCTCCGGTTCCACCACAACGCCCAAATTCATGTGCAAATCTCCGTGTATACCACTGCTGCTGTTTTTATCCTTCAGCTCGGCGGTTGCATTACCCTTGCAAATTTTTTGGGCGCCCATTAAAACCATACGACACGCGTCATTATCGGATAGGCGCAGCAAGCACTGAAATGCTTTCGTGGATTTTCTCAGCGTTTTCAGAACTGCAGAACCTGCCCACTGGATGCAAATCTCGTCTGCTCCGACGTCAATATTCTGCGACTCTACCGTGGTTTTACTAGGCATAGACTGAAGCTCTAGTTCCGCTTTCAAATTAGGAACTTTGTTGACCCGGTTCATTGCTACACTGATAGACCCGATTTTATTCGACAATTTCAATTTAACAATGTCTTGCGTCTTGCATCCATTTTCAATGATTTCCTCGTCCAAAGAAGCGGCCCCGAGCGGTGTCTCGCTTTCTCCCTTGACGGATATGGAAACACTCCCATCATCCGTACTGCTTTCCTGATTTCCAGGAAAGTTAGCTATACAAACGGTTTCGTGCCACTCAGCTGAGCTTCCGCCAGATCGTTTTGTTGAATAAACCAAATTTTCTCCACGATAAACCTCACAGAGGAAACTGTCATCGGGATTTTTCTCAATAATATCGCACCCAATAATTTTCAGGTTGATACAAGATACCATTTTCTCGCGAAAGTAAGAAAGCATCGGCTGGTTCCCTTTAAAGCTAACATCGTTGATCATGAGGGACATATTATCACTGGTGGGTGTCGATTTGGGACCGGGATCGCTCGGTTGGCTACGATTAGAATTAATCGGCTCATCTACTTGCTCGGGCTGTGGGCGTGCCGATGATGCTCTGGAATTCTGGCCCGAACGATGGGACAGCGAGCTCTGTTCCGACCGATGGGATACTGAAGAGCGCTCATAAGTACTCGCGTCGCCATTTAGCTTTTGGCCGTAGTTCAGCCCCCCGACCACTCTTCGCTTTCCTCTACCCGGGCTACTCGAAGGTCTCTTTCCGTCCCGAGATTTCTTTCCAGAATTAATGTTTTCACTTTGTCTCCGGCGGTCGCTAGTGCTCGTATCTTCGGATTCACTCACATCACTATCGTCTAGGTCCGAGTTCCAAGCAAGACGGTGAGAGGCCATTTCACTCGCTTCAAACGGCATTTCAAGCTCACGAAGCGTTTCACTCAACGCATCGTACTTGCCTCTGTTCTCTGGAGAAGAGCCAGGGCTTTGGCCCAACAGGTAACGGTCGTCTATCGACAGATCGTCTGCAAGTATACTGCCATTCGGCAGTGCTTGTCGATCATTCTCTAGCGCCTGTTTTAAAATCTGATTTCGGTGTATGTTGAATATTTTTCTTTCTGCCCGATCTACAAAGGTATCAAACGAATGGCCTTTATTGACGTTTTCTGCGACTTCTACGGCTGCAGTTGCAGCTTTGCTCCCGGCAAGTGCACCGAGGGCATAGTTCAGCCACCAGTCCGAAGTTTCGACATCTTTTTCACCGAGAGCTGGTTCGACTTTTGAGACCGCAGGTGCCAGAAAATCATTTTTATCTCTATGCTGAACATTCTTCCATTGGGACCAAGGGTTTGGCCGAGCCAGCTCTCTGACGTCGGCCTCGTTCCCATTTCTCACCACACGCCACCATGGTTTTTCTATTTGCATCGCCCCCAAAGTGGTCTCGTGACGCTTCCGTGCCCTTTCAAGGCGCGGGCCTTTCGGCAACGGAAAGGGGGACAGGAGAGGATCATTCGCATCCTCATTTCCCACGTTCCCACCCGTGTCCGTGAGCTGCATACTGGATGGGGTGGCGGATTTTAACTCCTTCGTAGTGGTCAACTTGTCCAGCAACTCTTGGCTGCGCTTTACCAAAAGGGAGCGTTCTCTTCGCCGTTCGTATTCTTCCCCCGACATCGTCACCTCGAGCCTTGTAGTTGACTGTATTTTTGCTCGTTGCCGGAGCTCCAGTAGTTTTTGGTACCTCTCTTGAGCACTGCCCTTGGTAGCCCCCAGCTGCTGTCGAAGGCGAGATCGTCTCCTGGGGGTCAGGTTGCCGGCATTTTCCAACGCCTTGGCTCGTTCGTTTTCTTTCTGTTTATCCCGCTCTTCCAGCCTCTGAATCGTCTTGAGTTGAATTTGGTGCTGTAAATTTGCTAGCCGAATAGCTCCGGGCTCAGAGGGGTGGGGCGCAGTATATTCCCTGCCTTCTTCGGCTTCCATCTGGAGCTCTTCGTCAATACCAACTGCAATCTGTTGCTCTGCACGGATGACTGCAGTGGCCACCCGCAGCCTTTCCCGCCCCACCGGGCCTTGCTGCCGGGATCGGCGAAGGGAGGAGGAAACTCCACCGGCGCCGTGGTCAAATTCAGGGTCAGTCTCACTTTCGAACTCACCTCGCCACGCCCTCTGAATGGTTTTGGACGCTCGCTTCCGCCTAAAGTCACTCCAATTCTGGACACTTTCCGCTGGCAAGGATCGCAGCACTTGCAGCTCCTTTTCCCTCTCGCGAATCCGAGCGAGCCTGATCGCTCGCTTCCTCTCCTCCGCATCGCCGTCAATTACCATCTTTTCATACGCATACTCACCACTTCTTTCACGAAATTTGTCTTGGATCGCTTTTGCAGCGCCATGCCTTTTTTTGGCAAAGTAATTATCCTCAGCAGCTGTTCCCGCCTCTTCTGTGCTCATGATGATCTACTCGATGAAAGAACAGTAAAATCAATTCGTTTCCCAGGTAGTTACTTGGGGCCTGGTACAACCGATCGTTCCACGCTTTCGTAGCCAGGCGAAAAACAAGTTTTCTCTAACTTCTGTCTTTCTTACACTAATGTTAGCTCTGTCCACTGCAACTTGCACTTTCTACTAAAAATATATCTCGGACAGGCAATGCAGGAAAGATGGGGCCAAATATAACTTTATCCTCCGGATACTCAATAGAACCAATTCTAACAGTGGACGAACGGGGACGAAAGACCGTAGCTGTGGCAATCAAGTTTGTATTAAAAGTCAACACCTTGTACAATTCTATACATAGTATATAAATTGGCAAGTGTATTTATTGAATGTGAAAGAAAGATGAGGATTTTTTTTTAATGATCATCTCTTCTTTTTTTGTGATAATAATCAATGCTGTGTGCTGTACTTAAACCTTTCTCGTTGTTTTTTGAATTCTTCTTTTTTTCTTCCTCTTCTATTTATTATTATAGTTTTTTTAGTATTAGTATACGATATTTTTCCTATTGGAATATTTAAATCTTATTTCAATTTCAAAAAAAAAAAAGAAGATGAAAAAAGTCACTGCTCAACAATGCTGTGTGCAGCGCAGCGCAGCTACTTCGAACCTGTTTTGTTTTGTTTTAAATGGCGATTTTAGATTACAAAAAACGCAATTCTACTACGTACTGTTTACTGTACTTGACCTTAATTCGTTTGCTGATATCGTTGGAATCGTGCTCTTTCAATGTTATTGTACACTACGTCTAATTCGTACGGTACGGTGGTATTAATATGATATACCACCGACCCCGACGACCTTCTCTTCTTCTTGTTGGGGAATAAATTATTATATGACCACAGTGGTGGTGGAAGAAGAAGAAGAAAATGAAGAAGAAGAATATTATTATTATTATTAATTATTACAGTATTAGGTAGGAATTGTAGAAAAGATTCAATAATATATAACTGCACCTCAGTTTTTGTAGGAGAGCCCGCAATTAAACAAATTACAGGATCAGATCTTGTTTTCGAAATAGAAAACACCTTTGTACATACACAATAGTGGAGAGTATGGAGGCTACAAAAGCGTTGGGAGAGAGGAGTGATTACTACTATGCCCATACGAAGGTGGGCAAGAAAGAATTTGAGCCCCCTCGAAAAATAACTAAGGACGAAGGAGCTGCGCTGGAATTAAAACAAAATAGTGGCGCTTCAAAGTGGAATGCAAATAACTATCACTGGGAAGAAAAAAACCTTGAAGGGTGGGTGAAAATCACGCTGGAAAAGTCCTTCCTGCAGTTGCAGTGCTCTTTTCCATTGAAAGGGGCAACTTTCACTCCGATTGCGGCCGACCTCGGCGAGGGATACGCGGCTTTGAATCTCAGGAAAGGAAAATCAATCCTGTCGTTCGATTTCAGCGTGCTTTTCAGCTTCAAGGTAGATTACGACAAGGTTGAATATTGCGGCTCAATTGAATGGCCATATAAATTCAACGACGAAAATTTTGTTGCAAACGGAAACTTTACTGTAAACCCAAAGGATGCTGTCGTGGAGTGCAAGCCCAGTGATGAAAACGTCTCGAATGAAAATGTTGATAGAATAATGAGGCGGGTGAAAATTTTGAAGAAGGGCATCTCCAAAAACATTGTACCGAAAATGGCTGACTCCGTGCTCGCTAACTTGTTCGAGGAGTTAAGCAACAAAAAGGAGTAAATTTGGAAGCAACTTATGACAGCAATTTTATAAAATAAATGTTAAGTCTATGATAAAAACTTAATAAAATATTTCTAGAGCACCATATATCTAGAGCACCTCGAAGGAAGTAACATATGCTTTAAACTTTTACTGGACATTTTATGTGGACATAAATTTTTTAAATAAGAATTACTTAAATGGCAGCCATTATTCTGTTTTAAATATTTCTAGAGGCTGCAAAGTCTCTAGTTCTGAACGCGTCTGGCGAAAACATCAACCCCACAATTCCAGCAATAAATATTATGCCCGCAATCCAAAAATACACAGTCGATCGGAACATTTTCCATGCAGATGGGGCAGTACCCTTTGAAAGTGTTAAATGATTCATTATCACAATCATCTTCAGCCCCATCGCCAGGATTGGCCTCAAAATTTGTTTCGGCGAAACTGGCCTGCTGCGGGCGAAGATTCATGTAATTGTGTCGGTCGCTGCTGTTTGGGAGCAAGCGACTTTTTTCGCCACCTTCCTTGTCTGCATTGCTGCCATCCGTTTCCTCCCCTTCATCGTCCTCTGCGACCTTGGGAAGGAAAAACGATTTCCCAGGGGGGTTCCATAACTCTTTGGGGACAGCTGTGGTCGATAGGACCGAAAAATAGTTCCTTGTAAACTTATGAACACGCTGGTCTTCTTCTCCGTGGTCGATTACTACAGCCCGAATTCCATACTTCTTTCCTTCTTGCTGGCCTCCACCACTCCCATCGTCCAGCCTCTTGATGCGTAAAATTTGGCGTATCTGTTTCTTGCACACCCCGCATTTTGCAGGCTCGCGCCTGAGCAACCGTGGTTTGACGAAGAACGTGATGAACAGTGATGTGCAAGCCGACCATATCATCATTATGAACAGTGGGGCCGTAATGGAAATCGTAGGGAAGGACACGTCGCCGTTCATCAACTTCGAAGCATTTTCCAGTACAAAAAACAGTGTGCAAACGAGCATGGTCGCCATTGCCCAAAGTGTTCCGATTCGAAACGTATGCCAGAACGGGTTGTAGAGGTACTGTATGCCACGCACGATCGTGCCACCCCATGACCCGTTGGGTTCTCTACAATATCGGTTGAGGTACAGCACAAAATACACCGAATAAAAGACGCAGTCTACCAAAGCGACCAACCATATTAGCCACGGGCACCATAGGACCCACTGCCAATCCCACATAATAATCTGGTCCAAACGCAATGCTACAAAAAGCGCGGTCACATACACCGGGTCGGCCGGAAAACCCTCCGGAATGGAGCAGCAGTACACCGTTTTTTTCTCTTTAAAGACGTACATTACGCTCTGAATGCACAGAGCCAAAAAGAAGGGGGTGCAAATGATGGTGGCCCCCACTGCTATTTTATTGGACAGTCTGAGGCACAAAACGATCAAAAATATCGAGACTGCAAACCAAAAAATCATATGGTTAATATGTTCAATCAAGTACGCTCGCGGCCTACGTCGCGGACGGGACGTTTTCAGTTCATATATGGTGGCTACTGTGTTCATCAAAGTTGCCACCCAAATAGGGAGAACAATAACCGGCCAAGGAACATTGAAACCACGGTTTAATTTCACTTCAACGAGGACTACTGTCAACGAAACAAAAAGAAGAAGCAACGACAAGTAAATTTGCTTAAGAAAGTGCATCCATTTGTGATAATTTAAGCCTGGGAACGACACTGGCCGCACGTGGTCCGCGTCTACGCCTGGGCCCGGCGTTTCTCCCGGGGAACCCCCCCCCCTCATTCTCGACGTTTACATCAACTGCAAAATTAGAGGAAGAAAAAGCAGGCAAATCCTGAGCGCTAAGATTTGACATTATGCATGACTCATATAAAATCCTACGTACGACAAGCCAGGAGTTGAAGAACCACTCTATATATTATCTCTATGGCAGCACTAGCAGCGTACCCACCCCTCAATACAAACTATCGCCTTCTTTCACTTTTTAATATAAATGACTGTGCGTTTTAACAATTCAAACATGCACGACTCCCGCTTACATAGAATCAATATGCTGTGATTACTTAACAATCATCTTTAAATCGCGCAGGATTGTGTCTCCTCAGAAGAAGAGGAATATATATGTATAATATAGTTGTGAGTAGAGGAGAGCTCGCTAGCTCAACAAATAATAATAAAATAATAAAATATAATATATAGACACCACTAAAAAATAATTTAAAGAAGAAAAAAATAGAGGAGAAGAAGAAGGAAAAAAATAAAATTAAAAAAAAAAAAAAAAGAAATAATAAAAAAAAAGAAGAAAAAAAAAACAGTCGTCGTCGTCGTCCGTCGTTTTGATTGATGATTGATATTAATAGATAGGATACGTATACATATATTTACAAAGCATTTTATAATTGTATTGGATATTAGAATACAGTTGAAATACTTTTTCATTCAGAAGTAGTCGTTTCGTGCATTATTTATTAGACTAAAAATTAATATTTTAATTCTTAATTCTTCTGTTTATTCTTTCTTTCTTCTTCTTTCTTATAATCGCTTCTCTGCTCTCTCTCTGCTGAGTTCGAAGAATCGGCGAATCCGATCCGATCGTTGTTTCCGTTACGTTACTTCCTACTACTTACTATTCCAATAAATAAATAAATTAAAATTTATTATTTTACTTCATACTACTACTACAACAACAACCACTACTGAATAGAATAAAATGTACTTTTTTTTAATAAAGTACTACTACGGTACTATTGCTATTGCGCGACGTTGGCGCAATCAAATTAAACAAAACTAATTTGGATTAGAACGACTACTACAATAAGTACAATAAATAAAATATTTTATACGGTAGTGGTGTTTGTGTTGTTGGCGTTGTGTGTGTGTAAGTTTACCTGTCGAATTTTAATAATTTTTAATTCCTACCACCTTGCTATTATTATATCTATTTATTATCGATGATCAATTTTTTCTAAAAAAAAAAATAATGAAATATTAATTATAATATTAGAAGTTATCACTCGGTTATAATACAGGCATTACCATGGTTGGTGTGATTGTGGTGGTTGCAATACAACAAACATTAATCACTTCACACGGTAAACGTAAATGGTATTTATTGGGAGAGAGTCAAACGACCGTACATGTTGTCAACTTTTTTCCACAGCACAGCACGTTCCACTGAAATATACCTTGCCCCGTTTGGATTGAGCAAGAAGAAGAAAGCTTTTCGTGAGTTTGTTTTGAAAACTTTTTCTTACAGCATACTCCTACCGCGCTGGACACTCACAGCAATGACGGAATACCAAACTATCTTGGACAAGAATAGCGAACTCTTTGATAGTCTAGATGAGGCATGTAAACTTGCGCTGGACAGCGCAGAGATTGA
>JACLAC010007934.1_pt1 | contig 11599 bp, 12 predicted proteins | sample 8027881 | NCBI WGS metagenome assembly JACLAC01 (sample SAMN15725517, study PRJNA655200) | protist metagenome | isolation source: fluorescence activated cell sorting (FACS) single amplified genomes of... | place: Spain: Blaines Bay Microbial Observatory, Mediterranean Sea | collected 2016-01-19 | reverse complement strand
GTGTCTTAGACTTAATTGTGTACATGGAAGTTTGGAGTCCGATGATTGAATATCCCACCGACCCCGTGAAATAGCCTACCTACAAACGCGGGCAGATTTGTAACCTTTGGAGAAGATTGAATGAAACGATTGGCAGTTCTATTTGCGTGTCTGATGCTGGCGAATCCGGCAATGGCCATCAGCGAATTTGGTAAGCAGTGGAAGAACAAGTTTCTTGGTGCTGAAGATGTTGACGAAGACTTCAAGAAGGCAGGGCGTAAGGCCGGTTGCTATGTATGTCACGTCAAAGGTGAAGACAAGAAGAAGGTGCGCAATGAGTACGGCTCTGCCATTCACAAGTACCTCAAAGCTGAGGACTTCTCAAAAGAGTATGTGAAAGAAAATCCAGAGGAAGCCAAGAAAAAGATACTGGAAGGTTTCAAAAAGGCTGCCGCAGAAAAAAGCAAAGACGGCAATACCTTTGGTGACAAGATCGAGAACAATGAACTGCCTGCTACGGATGCCGGTCTGTAGTACTTTATCAGCTCATTTCATGGTGCCTATGAGAACCGCTTGTCCGTGCAGTCATGTGACAAGCGGTTTTTTTTGCGCTTCGCTATCTAACAATCACCGTCCCAGTTTCGTTACCACATCTCAAAGTACATATTCATGAGAAGTCATTTTTTCTGTGTCATCGCTCTTCTGGTCCTGCTTGCCTGTTCACAGGTGACCTCTCAGGCTGAGGAGGTCAAAACGGGATTCGTCCCGCTGTTTAACGGCAAGTCACTGGACGGTTGGAAGCTTGCAGAGGAAAACCCGCAGAGTTGGAAAGTCATTGACGGGCAATTGGTTTGTGAAGGCCCCCGATGTCATCTCTTTTACGTTGGGAAACTTGCACCGTTCAAGAACTTCCACTTTATCGCTGAGGTCAAGACGACTCCGGGAAGTAATGCTGGAATTTACTTCCACACCAGGTATCAAGCTAATAACTGGCCTAAGTACGGGTTTGAGTGTCAGGTCAATGTGTCTCACAGAGACCCCAAAAAGACCAGCAGTCTGTACAGTGTCGTCAACGTTGCCGACCCGGGCGTAAAGGATGACGAATGGTACACTCAGGAAATCATCGTCAAAGGGAAAAACGTAGTGCTCAAAGTCAATGGCAAGACCATGGTCGACTACACAGAACCAGACAATCAGGCGGCTGCCAGCAAACAGTTTGAAAGAGTGCTGGGCGAAGGAACCTTTGCCTTGCAGGCTCACGATCCCGACAGCAAGGTGTATTTTAAGAACTTGCGGGTCAAGAAACTCGACTGAAGCTGATGACGATTGCCCAGCCTTTTGTGTCGCTGACTTTCATGGTGCTGCCGTGTGTGGTGCTGCCGTGTGTGGTGCTCAATCAGCGACCAAGAAAGGCGTTGTAGAGACTTTCCATGGCTGGGTTAGGAGCTTGGCCGACCCTCAAGCGGTCACCGGCTTGCAGTGCGTAGTCGCTTTCCGGCCGGACTGTGGTTCGGTCCTTCGACATGCGGACCTCCATCGGCATCCCATTGAGTGATCCTGACGAATAGCGATACAGAGTCGCATGGATGGTTTCCAACTTGGCCAGGACTCCGGTTTCCGTTAGCAAATCACTGACATAAACCGTCTTCTCGCCATTCGGCAATGGCATCAATCGTGCAGGATTGCTGTCACCAACGACCTCCAGAACGATGCCGTTTTCAGCTTTGGCTTGACGAACCGCATAGTAAGCTTGCTCTTGGACCCCATTTTTTACGTCCAGAGAGGGACTCAGGCTCAGGTAAGGTGAATTCGCTGGTCGGGCAAAGGGGGTGGGCGGCATCTCAAAGGTGCTACAGCCTGTCAGTGACAGGATGAGAGCCAGGGGCCACCAGTGGGTGACTGACCGTTTTTCGGCGTAATTCGGAATCATTGGGAGGGATCCGGAGGAAAATGTTGAGGTTGGTCGGCCGGTGGCAAAGTTTGCTGATTAGGTCGACTTTTCGGACAATCGGCATTTTTCGGGCCCGACTTCAGTCCAAACTGGTCGATTTTCGAGACAACAAGCGGGTGATCGGGGCCCGTCCAATCGGCACATGATGGCTTTTGAGAACAGAAAACAGGTGAATTCCTGCTTCCCGGTTCTGGTCTGGATCTGTATATTGCCGAGCTTCCCCTGAAAATTTCCTGAGCAGAACGATAGAGAATCCCGATGGCACGGCAATGTGAAGCGTGTGGCAAGAAGGTCCAAATGGGCAATCGTGTCGAAACACGCGGTAAGGCCAAATACTTAGGCGGTGTAGGTACCAAGATCACCGGTATTACGCGTCGCAAGTTCATTCCCAACCTGCAGCGTGTTCACGTCACCTTGCCCAGTGGCGAGAACAAGTCGATGCGTGTCTGTACTCAGTGCATTCGCAGTGGAGCGGTTCGAAAGACCGTGAAGACCAAACCGTTTGATGTCAGCGGATCCAAAAAGTAGCCACTGTGTCGCTCACTGATGCGGAAGTCCGAAAACTGGCGTTGCTTGCAAGGCTAGACTTATCTGATGACGAGGTCTCCAGTGTTCGTCCTCAGTTGGACAGCATTCTCTCGTTTGTAAAGCAGCTAACGGAACTCGATACCACTGATATCGAGCCAATGACGACTGCTTTGGACGTCGATAATCGATGGCGCGCCGATCAGCAATTGCCGGGGCTGACGAATCAAGAGGCGCTGGCAAATGCACCCTCACAAAGCGAAGACTGTTTTCTTGTGCCGCCCGTTCTAGGAGCTGTTACCTCCAAAAAGTCGTAGCCTTCGAATGGCCACGCCACATCACCACAGGTGATCTGTTCTGAACGCAAACATTCAAACTTGTGGCGAGGGACATCGATGGAATATGGCTTCGTTAGTCTTTTGCCACCACTGGTCGCAATCGTCTTGGCGGTGGCTACCAGAAAGGTTGTCTTGCCTTTGGCAGCGGGGGTAGCAGTTGGTGCTCTCGTTTTGGCATTCGGACGCGTTGAGTTGGTCACCGACTTTGGTACCAAAGACGCTGTTCGCGTCAGGTTCGTAGCTCCATCACCGTGGGTTTCTGGAAACCAAACGCGACTTGTTCTTAGCCGACGGGACTACGGGGAACCGCGGCTGCCCGACGTATTTTCGATGCAGTTTTTCCGTGACAATGAGCCATATATTGACAGCCTCCAAATCATACTGAATAGCACTGCCGGAAGTGAATCTACTGTTCAAGATTTACTCGATGCGCTGGAAAGTAGCCCACGAATGCAATCGATTGCGTCTGCCTCTTTGGAGAAAGGCGAACCAAAGACACGCATCGCAGCAAGCTTGCCAAGCAACTTGAATATTCTTGAATTTGAACCTCAATGGACCACCATCCCGTCGTACGGAATTTCATTCCCAGATGGTGCTTTGTGGAATGTTCCAGTAATTTTCTTCACCACCATCTACGAGTCTGTTTTCTCGCTTTCGCATGTTCAGGCTCTGGTTTTCAGTCTGTTGTTGGGGGCGATGGTTGGGACGCTGGAGTCAGGTGGTGGAATGCGTGTGTTAATCCAGCGGGTGTCCAGAAAGATCAAGTCCCGCCGCGGTGCACAGACTTTGATTGCGACATCAGGTTTGGCTGTATTCTTTGATGATTATGCCAACACTCTCTTGTTGGGTGGAACCATGCGATCGACAGCCGATCGTTATCGACTGTCACGTCAGAAACTCGCTTATCTTGTCGACTCAACGGCAGCTCCGGTAGCCGGGCTTGCAGTGGTCAGCACTTGGGCGGCGATTGAAATCAGCTATATGGCTGATGGTCTGGCCGTAGCAGGAATCAACAATAAGCAAGCTGCATTCGAGATGTTCATACAATCCATCCCCTATCGCTTTTATCCTTGGCTGGCATTGGTGATGGTCTACTGCATCGCTGTTTCCCAACGAGATTTTGGCCCGATGCTGAAAGCCGAGCAGGCCGTTCTTGGGTCTGATTCAGATCGTGAAACCAAACGTGAGGAAAATACGACTGAGCCATATCCCCATCTGTGGTGGGCCGCCGTGGTACCTGTCGTCGTTTGCATGGTGTCTGTGATGTTGGTCCTGATCTATACAGGCCTTAAGGCTCAGGCGTCTGTCGAGGAATCGATGGTCGAAGGGCAAGCAGCTAGCAGTTGGCTGCGGCAGGCAGGCCAGATCATTGGCAGTGGTGATGCGTACGTTGCCTTGATGATTGGCGGCGCCGTTGGACTGCTAACAGCGGTCTTGATGCACATCTGGCTCGGTGGTTGCCGTTTGGTGGAATGCTTGAAAGGGGCATTTGGTGGTGCGCGTCAGATGGGCCCAGCGCTACTCATTCTCTGGTTTGCATGGGGCCTGTCAGCCATGACAGAAAAAAATGCTTTGGATACCGGCGGATATCTTTCCAGCGTTCTTTCTGATCGGTTGGACATGGAACTTTTGCCAACGATTGTTTTTCTGATTGCAGCGGCAATGGCATTTTCTACCGGTACCAGTTGGGGGACGATGGCAATTCTCACACCACTTTCCATCGGATTGGCTTTGCAGTTGGATCCTGCGGGTGGGCCTCAGGGGACAATCACCTTGGCAACTTGTGGATCCGTGTTGGCCGGTGCGATTTTCGGAGACCATTGTTCTCCCATTTCCGATACAACCGTGCTGTCGAGTCGCGCCAGTGGTTGCGATCATGTGGCTCACGTGCGGACACAAATGCCATACGCGATTGTGGTTGGCCTGGTATGTATCATTTGCGGAACTCTTCCAGCAGCGTTAGGTGTTTCACCTTGGATTAGTTTGATTGCTGGAGCGGTCGTTCTAGTTGTGATCGTCCGCGGATTCGGGAAACTGCCGCGGGAAACACAGACGGCCGAGTAGGTTGGGCTTCTTCGTCCTCCTGCTGATGGGCTCATCCGGTCCATTTGACGCTGATTTATTGTCTCTGTTTTGTATCGATCTTGCATTGCCGGTCGTGAACAGATTACCCGTTGAACTCAGAAGTCGTGTTTCGGCTTCGTGTCCATCCGGTACAGCTGAAAGAAGAAAGGGACAACATGTATTTCCAGATTACCCATGCCTCCACTGCCGCGCGGTGGCTGGTGTGCGTCGCCTTTGGCGGCCTGACATCCCTGTTGTTCCTTTGTCCAGCTCCTGCACAGGATGTCGCTGGTATGCAGCGAGTCGCCGTTGAACAGCCACGCTTTGTACCCATCGGAACGCGCAGTCTGGTTGATCAATACCGCGATCAGCATCCCAGTCAAAACCGGGTGGGATTTGGGGGCATGTCTTCCGATAGGATGCGATCGGGTGACAGATACACGGTGCGTCTGCAACAAAATGGTTTTGCGGCGCCACCGCTCCCTGACAGCAATGCTGGTGTTTTCTCTGGCGGCAACCCACCTCCCATGGCGCTCCCGGACAACCTTGGTGCTGCTCCAGTGGCTCCAGAGATGACGACCCGTTCAGGGCCGACTTCCATGCCCCCGTCCAATTCAGTTCCAGTCACCAATACAGCCCCGGCAAGTTCTTTGCCAATGATGCCTTCCACGACAGCGTTGCCATCCTCTGCCTTGCCCCTGAATTCCTATCCACGCGGTGTGCCTGGCGCTTCGCTGCCGGCAAACCAAGTATTCCCGAGTACCGCAGACATGGCACCGATGATTCGCCCTCAATTAAATGATGGCTTTGCAACAGTTGGCAATAGTTGTTGTGTGTCGCCACCCAGTACCTACGTCGCGGCTATGGGATGGGGCAACTGTACCGGCGGGTATCAGGCAACGGCGATGCCGACGTATATCGCTCCTGCACCTCAGATGACCGGTCCACAAGCAGCATCCGTCGTTCCTTCAGGCTTGGTGCCGATTACAAGACCTTCCGCTCCGGGAGTCCCCAAACGACCTCTGATCAGTTTGGGTCAGGATTCCAATTCGGTTGTCGTCGGCCAAGGTCTGGTGGGTCAGCCTGTTGCGTATGTCCCCGGTCAATGTTTCAGAAACTGGATTCGATACGTTTTTCCGTGACCGGATCCGTTGCTCGTGAGTTTTGTTTCCTGCGACCCAAGGTACGTAGGAGCCGCAGAAAATAAAAGCATGCATATCACAACTTCACTGCTGCCCGAGATGATGGCAGCAAATTCAACAACCGTTGATGTCGCAGTGGTGATTGATGTGCTGCGAGCGACATCAGTGATCACAACGGCTGTTGCATCGGGGGTAGAGCAAATTTGGACCTGTCGTGAGGTGTCTCAAGCGATGGCTCTGGCAGACCAAATGGCACCCAGACCGCTCCTGTGTGGTGAGCGAAAATGTATGCCAATTGCCGGATTCGATTGTGGGAATTCACCTGCCGAGTACACCTCAGATCGAGTTGGTGGGCAGAGCATGATCTTGACGACGAGTAACGGGACGAATGCTATCGAAATGGCATCTGCAGCGAAACGCCTGATAGCAGCAAGCTTTTTGAATCTGCCAACGGTGGTTGGTTTTCTTGGCCAATTCCAGCAAGTCCATTTGGTCTGTTCAGGAACAGATGGTCGTGTCACTGCCGAAGATGTGTTGCTTGCAGGTGCGATCATCGACGGTTGCGAAGTGGAATATCGGGCGTCTACTGGCGATGATGAGTCAATTTTAGCTCGTCAATTATGGACTTCATGGCTACACACGGCAGACCGAACGCCATGGTCCAGGTTACGGCATGGGCAGCGGCAGGAAGTGCTTCAGATTTCTGAACTGCTAAGTCGGCGGCTTCATCAAACACTGGGTGGGTGCAATTTGGTGAACCTCGGATTTGAGCAGGATCTTGATCGCTGTGCCCGGATCGGAAGTGTTCCCGTCATTGCCGAGCGGGTCGGGCAGAGTCCAGCGGTTTTTCAATTGCTAGCTACTTAATCGACCTCTTGCCATACACGCGTGTATATTGCTACCACCAACCGTCTTTTCTGGAGGTGAAAAAAGTTGGCTGATAACGAGAACGTCGATCAGGCCGCACCAGCAGGCCAACGTGATTTTGTCACGATGGGTTTGCTGGTCGGTGCTGCGCTTGCATCGATCGGCGGATTCGCTGTCCTTTTTTCGATGTGGTGGACGACGGATGTGACCGACGTTGAGACAGTCTTGCGTCTTGCTTCCCGGGAATTCGTAGATGGTCGACCCATCGTGGCAGGGAAACTGGCGGAGATCGTTGAATTGGAGCCAGCGGACGCACCCATCGAGCCAATTGAGATGGCATTGGATACAACGGACGAAAAAGTAGATGAGCAGCGACAGTTGGAAGCCGATGCTGATCAGGTAAGGCTTGAGCGGCTGAACTTGGTTCGTCTGCGTGATTTTCTGATTGGAATGGGGAAGGCCGCCGAGGGGAAACGTGCACGCGAACCTCGTGAGCAGCGACGGCTGTATTTTGAAGCGGTTCCCTATTTGGAGGTGACTCGTAACCACGGATTTCCTGAGGGCCGCCGGACCCAGGGTTATCAAACCTTGGGCGAGGTCTACTTTCATGTGGGCAGATATGACGATGCCGTCATCAATTTGAATCAGGCTGGTGAGAATGAACCGCTCTTGCGACGTCAGCTGTTGCCCATGATTGCTGAATCACAATTCAAAGCCCAAAAAGATCAGAAACTTGGTGCTTTGGCAAGCATCGATGAGTACCTCACTGATCCAGCACTTGCTGCAAACTCCAGGCAGTCAGCAAGTTTGCTGCGAGTCCGAATTTTGATAGGTTTGGAACGCTGGGACCAGATCGATGGGGACCTCGATCAGCTGAAACTTGCTTTCGCTTCGGACGATGGGATACAGCACCAGGTAACGCTATTGCGTGCGGTAGCAGCCATCAAGAATGCAATCAGTCGATATGGAACGCTGTCAACTTTGCAAGAAGCGGATCGCAGTGCCATGAAAGTTGAGTTGGCTGATACGCTCGAGAAACTAATCGAATTAAGCCAGAAGCCAGTGAATTCGAATGAGGTTGGGCTTTGGATAGGCCGGATCAAGTTGCTGCAGGGCGATACAACGGGTGCGATCAATGCTTTTCACGATGTTGTGCGCAAGGATCAGACAACCGGATCGGTCAAGATTGGCGCGGTGGAAATCATGGGCGGTCTACAAGAAATAGAAATGTTGACGCAGGAAAGCGATGGTGAACAAGCTGTGCAGGCGATTGGCTACCTGATGAGTGAGATTGGCGTACGTGAGGGATTTGATCATGGAATGATCCCATTCAAGGAATTCGGTAGTCGGCTTTCCCAATCCCTCCACAGACTACGACGCGCAGGCGAGTACAAAGCCGCCATTGATGCAGCACGCAGTATGGCCCCGGTATTCGAGATCAGTGAGGCCTTGGTGCAGGAGGGACTTGGTTACGAGGAGTGGGCCGAAAAGACCCAACAGGATGGCACAGATTTCAACGGAAAAGTAGCCGAAAGTGCTGCGAAACTGGCGCGTCAACGCTACCGTGCGGCAGGTGATGCTTTCGCCGAGTCTGCGAGACTGAGATTCGACAGCGAAGAGTACATTTCAACGCTGTGGTCTGCCGTTGACGCCTACCAGAAAGGCAGGCATTTCACTCAGAGTATCCGGCTGCTTGAGCCTTATCTCCGTCAAGAGGATGATAGTCATCAATCCCGAGGCTTGATCGCTTATGGCAAGGCTTTATTGGCAGTGGGCCAGCCAGAGGAAGCCATTGATGCCTTCGAGCGTTGCATCTACGAATACCAGAACGACCCGTTGCGTTATGAGGCCAGGTACTATGGGGCTCTGGCGTATCGGGAAACGGGAGATATCAAAACGGCCCGACAACTATTGCTTCAGAATATTGACAGTGAAGATCGGGATGCAGATGACCAAACGCCAGATCTTGAACCGGAGAGTGCTGAGTGGCGGGATTCACTCTTTGCACTCGGAGGCCTGCTGTATGAACTTGGCTACCGGAACTACCTTGAGGCTGAGCAGGCCCCACCCGATAAAATGTTGGAGCTTTTCGAAAAAAATCAGCCGATTCTTGAGTCCGCCGTCCGCCGATTGGACGTCGCTGATAAGCGTTGGTGGGATGAACATGATGACCCTCGGTCAAAGCTGAATGCGTATTTTGCGGCACGCGCTCGTGTCATGGCATCGAAATTTCCACGCCTGGAATCAAGGTTGCCTGACACGCTTAACGCCGCCAAGCGAGCATCACGTTTTGAAGCGGATGAACATTTGCAAAAGGCGTTGGTCGGGTTTCGACGTTTGAGTGAATACCTGGCGGCAGTCGATGAGGAACAGATATTGTCAAAAGCGGATCAGGCAATGCTGCGAAATTGCATGATTTTTGAAGCAGATGTCCTCCGGAAAATGAAGAAGTATCCCGAGGCGGCCAGCGTCTATCGCGCCATGGAGTCAAGGTATATGAGTCAACCTGCTGCTTTGGAAGCAATCGTTGGAAGAGCGGGTTGCGCCAAGGAGGCCGGGAATGATCGTGAATCCGAAATGTTATTTCGACAAGCGAGCGACATGTTGAAGAGAATTCCCGCTGAATGGGATGGGAAGTTCGCTGAGACAACGCGGTATGATCGTGAAGGATGGCAACAATTACTTGATTGGATGATTCAGAATTTTGACAAGCAAAAAGCTTGATGGAGCGGAATTGGCCATGAATGGAAATGAACTCGCTGATTTGATCCAGCAAAGGTGGTCGATTCTAAATCAACTCATGGAAATCAGCCGCCTGCAAATGGATGCAATCTCGCAGGGACAGATGACTGATCTCATGCGGTTGTTATCCGATAAGCAACAGCCGCTGAATCAGCTGATCGATATCGCTGACCAGCTTAGTCAGGCGAATGACGACGTGGCCGAAGAGCGTTCGTGGACCAGCGAAGATGCTCGACAGCGTTGCCGGATGCAGCAGGAGGAATGCGAGAAGATGAATCTCGAGTTGCTTGCTATCGAGGCTGAATGTGAAGCCAAGTTAAGTCAGAATCGAGAAGAAATACGTGAACGTTTGGCTCGTGTTGATGCTGGGTGGCAAGCCGTAACGAGCTATTCGAATAATGCTCGCAAAGAAACGAGTGGCGGAACCCTTGATTTGTCCAGCGATTAAGAGCCCGGCTTGCAGGTTCGTGGTGAGTTCCTCGGTTGCCAGTCCAATTCAAAGAGGAAATCTTTCTTGCCCGTCTTGCGGCATTTGGGCGAAGACACGCTTCATTTGAAAGCGGGGTCATCAACAACGGACTTGACCGATCGCAAATCACGGTCAGATCCCGCTTGCAATGCAAGCAATCATTCTTTTGAGGTGATTCACCTTGCATTGAGGCTGGGAACCCTGCTATGCACGCAGGGACGTCTTTCATTTTCAACCGCTGCACCGAACGAATCGGGAGCGTACCATGCCGAGTCATTGGATCGATCCAAGTCAGTGTCAATCTTTAGCCGTTCTTGTGGAATCGGTGACAGCACCACTCCTGATTGCACACAAGTCACCCATTTGCCTTGAACTCGACATCGATACCGCTCTGGAGGTTCCGGCAGACGCGAGTCGCGTGGTTGATCTCCTCCAGACCCTTGTGGTGCAGGCGCTTTCGGAAATGCCGGACGGCGGTGATTTGACGGTCACGGCTTGTGACACCGCTCGCGGGTTAGAACTGGAAATTGCTGATACGGGGAGCGACATTGAAAAACGTGCTCAAAGTATGCCGATTGCTGCCGCTGCGTTAGGAGTTCAGGTTGTTTGGCAAAACTGCCCCCAAGGTGGTGCGGCAGTGACGATGACATTCCGGCGTCAAAATGGCAGTGGTCGCATCGCAGCATAAACGCAACTTCTGTTTGGTTAATTGACTCGATGTTTGACATTTTCAACACAACAACGATTCCTGCACTTGAGCAGACACTCAGTTTTGCCCAGAAGAGGCATGAGCTGTTGGCTGGGAATCTGGCGAACATCGATACACCGGGATACCGGTCGCGAGATCTTGATGTTGGGGATTTTCAAAATGCACTTGCCGAGTCGATTGACACACACCAGCAAGCGATCAACCTCGGATATCCTGTAACGAGAGATGACATTCGATCAGGGCCTAGAGCTGCGATGGAGCAGGTGGTGTACCACGATCAAAGTGATGTTTCTCTGGAACAGCAGGTTTCAGAAGTTGCAAAAAACGAACACATGCACGCACTGGCAATCACGACCATGCGCAGTCAGTTTGCTTTGCTGAGAGCCGCTATCACGGAGCGAGCCTAGATGCTGATTGAGTTTGATGGGAAGAACGAGGAGAACGATCATGTTACGAGCACTTGATATAAGCACCTCTGCACTGGTGGCAGAACGTACGCGATTGAATGCAGTAGCAGGGAATATCGCTAATATTTCAACTTTGAAAAATGAAAAAGGTGAAGCGGAACCATATCAAGCGAGGGAGGTTGTTTTTCAAACCGATAATGAAATCTCCACCCAGGGAGCTTCGGGTGTGAAGGTCGCGGAGATCAAATCAAGTGATGCCGAACCTCTTTACCGGTACCAGCCACAACATCCTCTGGCGATCAAAGAGGGGAAATGGAAAGGGTACGTTGCATATCCGAATATCGATTTAACCACTCAGATGGTTGACGCATTGGAATCAACACGAGCCTATGAAGCCAATGTAGGA
>JACLAC010006678.1_pt1 | contig 11600 bp, 13 predicted proteins | sample 8027881 | NCBI WGS metagenome assembly JACLAC01 (sample SAMN15725517, study PRJNA655200) | protist metagenome | isolation source: fluorescence activated cell sorting (FACS) single amplified genomes of... | place: Spain: Blaines Bay Microbial Observatory, Mediterranean Sea | collected 2016-01-19 | reverse complement strand
GCGCGCCATTCTTGGATTTCATTTTTTTTTATATATTTTTTTTTATTTTATAATTAACCACGTGGTTTAAAAATAGGGCAAAATCGGTGGTGGTAGTGGTGCTGAGTGGTGCTGTGTGGTGCAACCAATGGTGTGATTATGTAATAATTAATTCGTAAAATAGTTTTACGAATTAATTATGTAGGCGTCGGGCGTCTCCTTTCCCAATACTCAAAATGTCCGCGGTAAGGATATAATATTTTTACCAAAACGCTAATGAAACGTTGTACGGGTATATGCAATCAGGTACTCGCCCTGACGGCGTTTGGTACGAAGAGTGCCGCGTCAGATGGACTCCAATACCAGTGCAAAGCGTGTATAAGGAAAAAAGACAGGGAATATCGAAATAACCTGACCCCAGAACAGCGAAAGCGGAAACGTGATCAAGACAGAAAGTGGGCACAAAATAACCGTGAGAAGAAACGTGCATCTAATAGGAAGCACTCACAGAAAGCGGAAACAAAAAAGAAAACCAATGCACGCCTCAGAAAACGTCAAAGGGAAGACCCAGCGAATAAGACTCTCCACAATATACGCAACGGCATGAACAGGGTATTCAAAGGAACATCCAAATGTGCGAGTACCAAAGAATTATTGGGGTGCACACTTGAGCAATTTAACTCCCATTTGGAGGAACAATTCCAGCCTGGTATGTCCTGGGACAACCAAGGCAAATGGCAGAAAGATCATATTGTACCTTGCGCTAGCTTCGATCACGATAACCCAGAGCACCAAAGACAATGCTGGCACTGGAGTAATTTTCAGCCGCTCTGGGGTCGCGATAATAACAGGAAGAATGATAAAAGGATATACAATAGGGTATGGGACGGTGCAAAGTGGAAATACCAATACATACCCATTTAATTAATTCGTAGTTATGCTATATACCTGCTACCATAATATAACAAGAATACAGCATTAAAGCAATTAATTCGTAAAATCTGATTTATAAATTACGAATTAATAAATCTCAACAACCAAAGTTTACATTTTTTAAATTACGTTTTGCGTAATTCGGTACAATATTTTTACCAAAACGAAAAGAAACAACAATCATGTTTGCAAACCTCAAGAGATCAGCCCCAACTTCCCCAACGGCTCCAATGAGCCAAAAATCAAGCGATGACTCCAACTCAAAGCGTCAAAAGTATGAAAAGTCGGTTAAAAAAATGCAGTTCTTCAGATCCTGGAATGAGGGTACATTTACGCCGGCGATCGAGAAGGACTACCGCGACGAGCTTGTCCCGATGCTTCGAGACGGCAAGTACAATGCCAACATAACCACCGCCCCACTGACTGTGCGCTACAGTGACGTGGGACCCAAGGGCAACCTGGGCTCTAAGTTCGTTCCTGAGCACGCTGTCGATAAAGCGAAGTTCGTGCTGACCACGGAGAAAGGAGTTGATAGCAAAGTCCTCGCTGCCATGCCCAATATCGAAACTGAGCAAGACGGCTACTTCAAGTGGTTGAAGACCACGGCATTGCAAATGATGTCCATGGCATGGGACCAGCAAATTCCATTGTTCTCCGCTCAGTACAAGAAGTGCAAAGCGTTGGCAAAGAAAGAAGCGAAGAAGAACAAGGACGTAAACGTCGATGCCCGCGCAAAGGAACTCTTCCTGGAAGGCGCCTCGACCCCTGTCGGCGAGAAGCTGGACGAGGATGGCGACGCTACGGCGGTCCATAAGATGCAACGTCGTTACCAGTTCACTAGCAAGCAGACTGGCGAGGTGGTAAACAACCGCCCCACGTTCTGGAAACGCAACCGCGATGGTGACTACGACGATATCACTGAAAAGATTAAGTTCCTGCCAAAGGGTTCTGTCGTGATCGCCCAGGTTTCATTCCGCGCGTACGCAATGACGTCCTACTACGGTATATCCACAGACATGGGTAAGAACATCATTGTGGTATGGCAGAAGCCACACACGACCACCACATCATCCTTCGATCCTCAAGCCGTCCCTTACTTCGAGTAAGCGCGAACCGCAAACTGTTCCCTTTGTGCCCCCTTTATTTGATTTCCAATGATGGGATTCTCATAAAGGCAGTATAAAGGCAGAAGTCATATAAACTAAATATGTACTCGGTAATAACTTTTACAACCACATTAACATTCATTGCATATTTATTATCTAAGGTAGGTACATTTTACAACCATTACCATGCTCGTCAACGGGCATACTCACGCGCTCAAGCCTACCTTAAAACGGAACTCTGCACAAATCCCCGTGTAAAGGCTACCCTAGGCGAATACAATCTTTGTGATCGTTCCGAACAAATCATGGACCATCCTCCGTTGTTTACGGCAATCATAGATACCGCGGAGGACATCCATTTCTGCGGAAACGGTTACTGTGAGCTGTTGGGGCACAACATAACGAGCTCAATGCCACAGATAATACTGACATTGGGGATTATTGCTATGATTCTATTGGGGGTAGGTTGGTCGGGATGGCGAAAAAATAGAGAGAGGGAAGCGGAACAGTATTGGTCGTTACCTGGTAATAAACATAAACATGATTAAAGTCCTGTTAAGTCTCTAGCATTCTTTATCTGATTTCTATACGCACTGGAGGACGCGGTAGAGGTTTCCGTGTCGCGGAAATGTACGATGATGTTGGTGTACAGTGCCTTGTACGTCTGTTCGATTTGGCTCTTGTTCTTCGCGCCAGTGATCACGATTTTACCGGACCTGAAGCATAAGAACACCAGCTTAGGGTTGATGCTTCGTAGGATGAGCCCTGGAAACAAATCAGGCTCGTAGGTTGAGTACGGTCCGTACTTGTCTGCTATCTCTTGTAGCTTTAAATTGAACCCCACCTCCGCGGAGGCAACGATGTTCTGTATCTTAAAGTCTTTGAAGCACACGGGAATGCCAATCTTCTGGAATATTCTGGCGTACTTGCGAGCCGCAAAACGTGAGTCCAACTCGTTCTTCCCCCCAGTGCAAACCATATTGCCAGAGGCGAACGCCAGTGCCGTTGTACGCGGGTGGACCAACCGTAAGGTGCCAGCAGCGAAGGTCTGAGGGTTGAACTCTAGGAAGCTGTGTTTCAGTGCTATTTCCTTCAGGTCTAGACCGGATACGCCTAGGCTAAATGTAGAAACCACATTTTGCAAATGAAACGGTGGGATGTCGTGGCTGTGGTCTACTTTAAACTTGCCCAAATCGAGTTGCTGTTTCTTGGGCTTTCCCCTCTTTGACTTCTTTACCTTTGGCATATTTTTAAGTTATGTAAAAATACTTATATACTTATTAAATGATTTTTGCTCAGAGTATTTTATCGTACGGGGCACGTGAGAATTAATTCGTAAATTAAATGTTAGTATTAGGGTAGATGGTAAAAGACATCGGCAAAGTTTACAAATTTTAAAAAGTGTTTCTTATAAATATACAAAAAAATAGGAAAAATGAGTTCCGTCGCCTTCTGGAATGCGAGAAAAAAGCAGAAGCGTACCCCACAGGTCCACTTCCAATTGAAGGAACCTGGGACGCTAGTCTTTAAATTAAAGTACATATTTGGAGATAAGACGTTTGAAAAATACAAGCGCGTTGGTGTGCGCCAGTATGAGATGCCAGCCTGTGGTCTACAGCGTGTTGTGGATATATGCGACGCCAATGGATGGGAGGTTCTCCCCTTCCCTGAGACGGTCCAACGGGCATTGGACACCGATATCTGTATCCCATTCGATACGTCGTTCGAACAGACGCATCTCTGGAAATGTATGTTTGGGTACCAAAAAGAGGGCGTGAAGCAGGTAGTCACCACATTCAACGGCAGGGCTCTCATCGGGGATGAAATGGGCTGCGGGAAGACACTACAAGCACTCGCCTGTTACAGATATTACAACCACAGGACGAAGACTAAAACAAATTTGCTAATTATTTGTCCGGCGTACTTGAAATACACCTGGAAGAACGAGATTGAAAAGTGGATTCCGGGTTCGTCGCCGTCTGTTATCGTTACGGGCAAGGATCCACTCGACCAAAGCACCCCGTTGATCGTGAGCTACGAGTTGGCAGCCAAGAAGAGCAAAGAACTGAAAAAAATGAAATTTGGTATGGTAATATGCGACGAGAGTCACTATTTGAAGAGTCACAAAGCGAAGCGAACAAAGAATATAACTCCTTTGGTAAAAGGTATTCAGCGGGCTATCTTACTAACAGGTACGCCAGCACTCAACCGACCGGTGGAAATATTTCCACAGGCACACATGCTATGTTCATCGTTGTTCCCAAAGTATCGATCGTTCACTGAGCGGTATTGCGACGGCAAGATGAGTCCAATTGGATTCTACGACGCCTCAGGTAGCTCCAATTCATTTGAGTTGACTTGGCTGCTAAAGAAGGTCTTGATGATACGAAGATTGAAACGAGACGTTCTAAAGGACTTACCAGCGAAAATTCGCTCCGAAATCCATGTACCGCTGAAGAAAACCAAGGAAGTGCGCGCAATGGTTCCTAAATTCAAACGATGGAAACAATTGAACGAGGATATCCCAAAAATGGTTCCGTGTTCCGACGCGGTGCAGAAAGCAGCGTTTGAACGTAAAACTATAATCTCTGAGCTTTTTAGGATGACCGCTGTTGCGAAAGTAGAAGTGGTGAAGCGAATTGTAAAGGATATGATGGACCAGGGGACGAAGTTTATTGTGTTCTGTTTCCATAAAGTTCTCATGGATGCTGTCGAGGAAGTTTGCGACTCTTACATTCGTATCGACGGTTCCACACCTCAAGTGAAGAGGCAAGAGTACGTGGATAAGTTCCAAACCGGTGACGCTCAGGTTGCAATCTTATCATTATTAGCAGCTTCCACTGGGTTGACGCTTACTGCTTCGTCCACAATGCTTTTTGCGGAACTGTACTTCGTTCCAGGTACGATCCTACAAGCAGAGGACCGTATACATCGCATTGGTGCTCGTAAAAGTTGTGACATTCGATATTTGATAACAGAAAACAGCCTAGACTCTCACATCTGGAAAATGTTGCATTACAAGATCGTAACGTTGGACAATTGCGTCGATGGTAGAAACGACCGCTCTATGGTTGGTAAGAAAATGGAATGGAATGGTTTGGATAGTATATAAGAGCCCATGGCTCCAATAAATGACAAAGGGGTGCGTATATAGACTCACAAACACAGTGAACGGTAAAAAATACATAGGTAAAACGATACATTTTACTACCAGAATGTACTATCACGCCACTAAGCATACTAAATGTCACTACCTTCACAATGCTATCAAAAAATACGGATGGAATAAGTTTAAGCGGGAAATCATTATCGACGATGTTCCAGAGAAGGACTTATCCAACATTGAGATGTCCTACATCGATGTAGAGAATACTTTGGCACCCAATGGCTACAATTTGACGCGGGGTGGTGAAGGCTGTAGTGGAATGACCCATTCAGAAGAGACCAAGCGGAAACTTTCAATAATGAATACAGGGAAGAAGCACCCTCAGTTCGGGAAACATCGATCAAAATCCACGCGTGAAAAGATATCAATCGCTCGACGAAACAAAAGAGTAGGATCCGTAACGAAAAAAGGTCGTAAATGGGCTACATATGGTCCAAGATGGTTAGGGTATAAATACTTAGGCTTATATCCTACAAAGGAAGCAGGACGTGCTGCCGTCAAAAAGTATATGGAATCTTATGATAATTAAAGTTTTAATTTAGTCTTAGGTTTATTGTATTCTTTCTCCCTAGCGCGTCGGTCTTCATTGCATTTCCGTATGTTCTCTATCTTTGCTTTTCTACAGCTACGATATGCCCGTTTATAATGGTCTGTTTTCCTTTCCTGTTTTTTAGTCTGTTCACGCAATCGTCCATTCTCCATGCTTGCAACGGCAATGTTAGCCCGTTTTGCTTTTTGACAACTGGCTAACTTCCTTTGCAATACCGAATTAGTGGTTGTCTCTGTCATAAGACTGTCCGACAATATTCTCAGTTGTCGCTCATCAGTTTTAACGCGCTGTTCTAGCTCCTTAATATGGTCTGTTTTTGTAACGTTATCTTGTTTCATTATTCTGATGCGTCTTTCCAGTTCTTCCCTCTCTAGTTGCCGTCGGTGCATTTCTTGTTCGATATGACGATTCCATTCTATATGTTTTGCACGTGAGTCTTTCAATGCTTTTTTAGTCTTGTCCATGTCTTTTATTGCCTACGGGTTCAATTTATAGGAATTCAAATTAGAAGATGCACTATATAAGAATTGTATTTGTTGAGAAATGGGGACGTTGATGGACAACGCCTTATGGCAAAATTTCTACGCTTCTACGTTTGTATTCGACCTAGAATACATTGGACCGTCCAACAGCTTAGATACGTGTTATATTTGGGAGATAGGAGTGGTCCATTGGAGTTCTGGTCGTGAGTTCTCTATTACAATTAATCCAGATATCACACCATTGCCTGCTCCGTTTCCCGGGTTTCCCGCGCTGACCAAAGAGATATTAGAAGAGCGGAACGCGGTCGATTTCCCCACAGCATGGACAATGTTACTACGGTGGGTCAATTCCCAGGTAACTGCCAATTCAAATGTACTCTGGGTAGCACACAACAATTTTAAGGCAGATAAGCCAATGTTGGAGGTCGATACAAAGCGCCATGGAATCATTTTACCTTACAATTGGTACTTCTTCGACTCGTTAATCTATTGTAGAAAGCATATCCCGAAATTAGCATCATACACGCTGTCGGATATCTACAAAACTCTCTTCGATCACGATATCCCGAACGCCCACCGTGCTTTACCAGATGCTATTGCCCTTAGAGATATTTTGGTAAGTATAAACAAGTTTACTTTATCCGGTCCTATATATCCCGCGTACTCTACGAGTCTACAGGCTATTAAGTGGCTCGGACCATCCTGTGAGAAGCATCTGTTTGCGAATAATATTCTGTCGGTCGAACAATTACGAATTAATATAATGGTGGCGTACAGTACTGCATGTATACTAAATTCGCCCCCGCCAATACGCGTTTTTGTTGAAAGTTTCCTGACAATAAATTTGGGTATTAGCCAAGGTAATTCTTCTTCTATCAGTGAAAGCATCGTACAACGTTGGTTGCCTGGAACTGTTTAAAAAAGTATTTATTATACAATTATCCATAAAAATGAAACGAAAACGAGAAAAAGATGAAACGCCGCGGAAACTGGCGAAACACAATCACAGCGTCCTATGCAAGCGGAAATTGAACGCTCCAGAGGCGTACGCCAAGCGCGTGCGCACTGAATGCGACCCTGAAAAGGACTTTCTACGTAGGAAGAATTATGAGCTAGAGGAGATGGTCCACGCGCTGATAAATAAAGTCAACACGCTTGAATATATGCTCAGACTGTTTCAAAATAATGAAACAATTCAAAACAATAAGCTAATTACAGCATTTTAAATATACATATTATTATAATTATTAAATTCGTTCTAGGTGTATATAAGCAGCCATGTGTCCAATAAATGGTCAAGCAGAAATGGGGATGTCTCTACCGGCTCACAAACATGGTTAACGGTAGGGTTTACATCGGGAAAACTGTGAATTTTAACTCGAGGATGAGTAAACATAAAACTTTAAAACTTAAAACTTACATCAGCAACGCGATCCAAAAATATGGATGGGAGAACTTCAAGCAGGAAAAGATTATTGATGATGTGCCTGAAGAGGACTTATCCAACCTTGAGATATCCTATATCGAGGTGGAGAATACCCTGGCTCCGGTGGGATACAACTTAACTGTCGGAGGAGAAGGTGTGTCTGGTTACAAGCATACAGATGAGGCGATACGAAAAATGCATAACGGTCGGTATGGATGCGTTACTTTTGATAAACAATGCAAAAAATGGAGTGCAAGAAGCGCTAGCCCCGAAGGGAAATTCATTGGACTGTACTTTACGAAGGAGAAAGCAGAAGAGGCACTGAAGCATTACAACGAGACTGGTGAATGCATGGAATGGGACAGAATAAAGCGAAAACGAGGTACTGGAACTATTCGTAAACGTGGCAAACGATTTGATGCGCGAATCACGATCAACAAGAAAACCTATCGTAAAACATGCGATACAGTAGCAGAGTGTGAAGAATGGTTAAAACAATTAAAAATAAAGTATAATTTTTCTTAAATATACATATTATTATATTCCGACTCTTTATTTACAAACAATCCTCTAATTGCTTTTTCGACGTGCTCAACGGAAAGTCGTCTCGTCTGTTTCCTCTTATTCCAATTCTCGTTACAGTACGCTAATTTTGCTTTGAAGGCGATATTTTCAGTATCCCCGCCACTATTCAGAAATTTGTCGAAGTTTTTTATAAACAGTTCTTTTACCTTTGCTTCGCACGTCCAATTGTGGTTTTTTAATTGGGTCTGAAATATTCTAAATAGTTCGTCGGCAGAGTAAGCTTCTATCGTGAAAAACCATCCGAAGCGTCTCCGAAGCCCCGGATTGGTTGCAAATATACGGGAATTCATTTCTTCTTCGTATCCAGCCAGTATCATCACTGTTTTTCCTTTCTCTTCGCTCAAAAATGCGTTGATCTGATCGAGACATTCTTTACCATAATCATCTTTTTCACCGTTCATGAGGCTGTACGCCTCGTCCAAAAATATTACGCCTCCTGACAGCTTCTGCAACAGTTTCATGGTCTTGCTAGACGTATGACCCATGTAGGTGCCCACGAGGTCGCTTCTATGTACAATGTTGAATTCCGTCCCTTCGTCAAAAAGTTCCAATGATGCCCATATATCAAACAGAACCTCCGCCACGGTAGTTTTCCCACAACCGGGCGGTCCTAGGAGGACAGTATTGATAAAGTGTTCGTCTAATTTTCCATCATTGGTAATAATGAACTGGATTTGTGAGACTACGGCTTCCTTTAGGCTTTCCATTCCAATGAGGCTATTCAGACGCTTTAGATGTTTATGTAGATCCTTGTACTTGTTTTTTTTCCGTGTAAATGCTATCATTTTTTCTAAACTACTTCTATGCAAACGGGCGTGTCCTCGTTTTCTTTTTCGTTGCATTTATTCGTATAGGTACTTTTATATATACTACATTGGCACACTGGGCATCGGTCAGCGTATTTGACCCATTGCTGGATACATTTCCTATGATAGATACATTTACAATTGTGCAATCTAATTTTAACACCATCTATCTCCTTACAAATCACGCATTCAACGCGTTTAAAGGTGATTTTACCATTTACGACAAAGTTATTTTTACTTGGTTTTTTATCAAACCAATACTGGTCCATGGAGTCGCTCTGTACGGATTTCAATTGGTCGATACGGCGAGGAACACACATCATCACATCGAGTGGTGCAAACGTTTCGTAACGACGCCATTTTTTCTGTAGCAGGCGGTCCATATCAAAGGTGGTCATGACCACGAATCGCTCTTTAAAGTAAGCTTCGTACAAGTCCACTATAATGGTATCAGCATTGGTTATACAGGTAGGTGCTAAATGGGTACGTAATATAAAATATGGCATTTGAGAGCCGTTAGGTAAGTTTAATAGTATTATTTCGCAAATTGCGGGTCCCAGCCGTCACCCGTGTGTAACGGTGTCGCTGTGTTGCATGCCTCGTGGCAGGCGGTTTTTAGCCGGTATTGCAAGATGGACCATTTGTCAAACGGCAATGCTTTGGACGTTTTCGTATACTTTAAGTCCTCCATCATCGTGGAGAGCAATTCCCAAAGTTCATCGTTCCAATGAATTCGCCAGGCGCGGCATCGGTCCGGTCCCCAGGAACAGAATATAACTTTGTCGTTCCCGGAGCACGCCATCTCGAGGTACATTTGCAACACGTAGTAGTACGTGGGTTTGGTATTGCACTTCTTTCGTTTCGCAGGACATTTGATTTCAATGCACCCTTTCTCATACGTGTTGCCGATGTCATCGGTCAGTTCATAGAACCCGTCTGGGGATGAGGCAATCCATGGGCACGAACTGTGCTGAACCATGGGGGCTTCCATGGCAAACATGTTGGGTATGTTGTCGAGCAGCACATTTAACGCATGGTCTTCGTGGTCGCTGCCCCACTTACACCATCCCTGTTGCTCTTCGGTAAAGGGATCACGTTTGCGCCCTTCGAATACCTCTTCGCACAGCTTCAAGCGCTCTTCTTGGGTTTTGATAAAGATAAATTGAGACAGTTTTGAACCAGTTAATTTGTTACGCCTTCGCTCAAACCATTCTGGTGTGCGCTGCTCTGGCTCATTAATTTCTTGGTCGTTGAGGCTGAAGAATCGGTCGTGGGTGAATTCTGGTAGTGCTTGCATTTTAGAAGATACCTGGGTGCTTATATACCCCAAATCCAACTTGTAGTGGGTCTTCAAATGATGACATGCGGCACACAACAAATTGCATTTTTCGATTTCCTTGTCAATTTTGTCAATCGCCTTGTAGGACGCACCTTGGCAAGCCATACTTCCAATGCATTTCGTTTTTGTACCGGCATCAACATGGTCGAAATCGAAAGCGCAAGAAGAGGCGGGCGTAACGCCACGCTTGCAATGGGCACACTCACCAATGTCCATTTTGCGTTTGTTTACGTAGTTGACCAAATCGCGACGAATCTGGCGCAACCGTATGTTGCGTGGATGCGTACTAGTACATTGCTTCTGATGTACATCGGAATCTTCGTTTGTCTTAATACGGTGACATGCAATGCATCGAGGGACTACTTTACGTAACTCTCTTTTCATAGCTGGAATGCCACCGTGGCAGCTCCACCAGGGGTAATCTGAAACAGCATGGACTTTATTTGAATCAATGCGATGGTCCGCGGATATCAAACGGTAGTCCTGAATGCCACAGTCGATGCATGCGTTATCCTTTGTCCATTGGACCCACACAGCGCGACAGGCGTTCGACTTGCTATCGCCATTAACACGACTTTTTACATTGCCTTTTCGACATGTAAGGCAAGTTTTGGTCGGCTTGGCTCTGTCGGGGTGAAGTACGTGCTTGAACCACTTATCGGTGCGAGATTGATTGCATTTGATACATTTAGGCATTGTATTTCGATTTGGGGTATTTTTATGGTATACTTAAAACGCGATTTATAAACCTTGCGCGATAGAAAAAAATAACTAAATAATTTTAATTAATTAATTCGTAATAAATTCGTAACCGTGCCCTAATTATAACACTACATTTTTAACTTAACCTTACCTGCCTGTATCTCAGCTGCCTTGTCATCACGTTGGTCTTTCTTCTTGTCATAGTCTGACTCTGCCTTTGATAAGGCGTCCTGTGCCTTTTTCAGTTTTTTACCTACTTTGCTTTTCTTTTTGAATGCTTTGACTTTATCCGCGAAATCGTCCTCTAAGTCGGCTACCTTCTTCTTTAAGTTTTCTCTTTTTTTATCTAAACTTTTTAAGCTTCGGTTTAAAATCAGTAGCTTGCCTTTGTCAAGGATAGCCCCCCCTGATAGGTGCTGTTCGCCTATGTGTCCGTCCATTTAAGTACGATTTAATAGATATATATACTAGTATAATTTACATCAAAATTCCACAATACACAGGTCCACACCATCAATGATACGGA
>JACLAC010026534.1_pt1 | contig 11604 bp, 7 predicted proteins | sample 8027881 | NCBI WGS metagenome assembly JACLAC01 (sample SAMN15725517, study PRJNA655200) | protist metagenome | isolation source: fluorescence activated cell sorting (FACS) single amplified genomes of... | place: Spain: Blaines Bay Microbial Observatory, Mediterranean Sea | collected 2016-01-19 | reverse complement strand
CTTTGTAAGGAGCTTAGATATTATAGATTTCCAATTGGTTTATAACTCTTTAAAATTTTAAATGAAATTTAGCAATGTGATCAATTTTTTTAGAGAAGTCAGCTCTGAGGGGTATAAAGTTACTTGGCCCACCTTAAAAGATATGTTAATGTCTTCATTATTAATTTTCGTTGCAGTTATTATTGCTTCATTATTTTTTTTGATGATTGACGGGCTGCTTTACAAATCTATTAACTTTATCTTAAATTTAGGAGGGTGACTTTGATTGCTAAATGGTACATCATTAATGTTTTGTCAGGATATGAGAGTAAAGCAGTTTCTTTGATAAAAGAAACTGCTATGAAAAAACAGATAATAGATTCTTTTAAAGATTTTGTAGTTCCTGTAGAGAATGCTGTCGAAATAAAAAAAGGAAAAAAAGTAAATGCAGAAAAAAAAATGTTTCCTGGTTATGTGTTGGTCAACATGATTTTAAATGATTTAACTTGGAATATAGTCAAGAATACCCAGTATGTAGGAAAACTGTTGGGTGGAAGTAATATTCCCTCTCCGGTTCCAGAATTTGAAGTAAGAAAAGTCTTAGAGCAGGTTGAAGAGGGGAAGGTGATTAGGGCGATGAAGAAGTCATTTGAAGTGGGTGAAAACGTCAAAATCATTAACGGTGTATTTGAAACGTTTAACGGCCTTGTAGGAAATGTAGAAGACGAGAAGCAACGTTTGAAAGTCCTGGTTTCGATTTTTGGAAGGGAAACTCCTGTAGAACTACATTTTGACCAGGTGGAAAAAATATATAATTAACAGAGATTTAAAGTGAAAAGAGTCATTAAAGAAATTAAATTGCAAATATTTGCCGGGAAAGCAAATCCAGCACCCCCAGTAGGCCCAGCCTTAGGGCAAAGAGGGTTGAATATTGTAGATTTTTGTAAGCAATTTAATGATAAAACAAAAAGCAAAGATCCTAGTATGAAGCTACCAGTTGTTATCAGCGCATATGCTGATAGAAGTTTTATTTTTGTTGTTAAGGAGCCACCAGTATCAGATTTAATAAAGAAGCATGCAGGGTTGCAAAAAGGTTCTTCAGCTCCTGGAAGAGAGAATGTTGGAAAATTAAAAAGACAAGATGTGTTAAAAATTGCTAATATAAAATGTGTTGATATGGGTGTAGATGAGATGGATGCTGCAGTAAAGATTGTGGAGGGGACGGCTTGTTCTATGGGAGTCAGTATCGTTGATGAAGAAGTGAATAAGTAAGATTTATGAGTAAAAGACTTAAAAAAGCAAGACAAAGTATTAATCTAAAAAAGTGTTATACAATTGATGAAGCAATTTCATTTTTTACAGAAGACTACTTTGTGAATTATAGGGCTAAGTTTGATGAAACTGCAGAATTTGTAATGAAGTTAGGCGTTGATGTAAAGAAGTCTGATCAAATGGTGAGGGGAGTTGTTACTATGCCAAATGGTCTGGGTAAAGAAAAAAAAATTGCCGTTATAGTAGATTCATCGAAGATGGAAGAGGCTAAAAGTTCTGGGGCAGATTCTATTGGTGGAGAAGATTTAATAGAGAAAATAAAAAAAGGGTTTCTAGATTTCGAAGCATGTGTGGCAACACCTAGTATGATGTCTAAAGTGAGTTCTATTGGAAAATTACTTGGTCCAAAAGGTTTGATGCCAAACCCTAAGCTTGGGACTGTGACAGATAATATAGCTGCGATAGTTAAGAGCATTAAGAAGGGGCAAGTAGAGTTTTGCCCTGATAAGTCTGGTGCGATACGTGTGGGTATAGCAAAAATCAGTTTTGAAGCCAAGAAAACAAAAGAAAATTTACTTGAGCTGTATAATGCTGTCCTCTCATCGAGACCTACAAAATTCAAAGGTATTTATGTGCAACGATTATTTCTTTCTTGTACACATGGTCCGTCAATTAAGCTTGACTTAAGATCTTTGATAGCTTAGCATGGAGGATTGTATAATTTGATGGCATCGCAACATGATTAAAATTTTATAACGTGAATAGAATTAATAAAAAAAAGCTAGTTGACATTTACTCGAAATTATTCGACAGGTATGAAGCGATATTTTTGCTTAAAAACTCAGGGCTAACTGTCTTTGATTCTAGATCTATTAGATTGCAATTTAAAAAAATTGATTCTAAATTTATGGTTGTTAAAAATAGCTTGGCAAAAATAGCATTAAACCAGACTCAATTTTTAGGAATGAGCAGCCTTTTTTTTGGGCCAATCTCTGTAGTGTATTCGAATAATCCAGTATTATCATCCAAATTGTTAGTTAAGATTTGTAAAGATAATGATTGCTTGGATCTTATAGGTGGAGCGCTTTTAGACAAGCAACTCAGTAAGGAAGATGTTGTTATCTTGTCCAGGATGCCTACAGAAAGTGAAATTAGAGCTAAGATTATAACTTTAGTTAACGCCGTTTCACGTAAAGTTCTATGGATTCTTAATGAACCAAAGACTAAATTATCTAGAGTATTTAAATCTTACGCTAAAAAATATTAAAAAAAAAATATAGGAGACTAAAATGACTGAACTTAATCAAATAGTTGAACAACTGTCACAATTAACCGTAATGGAAGCGGCAGATCTTGCGAAAAAACTCGAGGATGTATGGGGGGTAAGTGCTTCTGCTCCGGCTGTTGTGGTTACAGAGCCACAAGGAGATGACAAGGTTAATAAAGCTGAAGAGCAGTCAGAATTTGATGTGATCTTAGATTCTGCTGGTGATAAAAGAATTAGTGTTATTAAAGAAATAAAGAGTATTACAGGTCTTGGATTAAAAGAAGCTAAAGAGCTTGTAGTATCTGCGCCGCAGCCAATTAAAACAGCAATATCTAGGAGTGACGCTGAAGAATTGAAAAACAAGTTAGAGGCTGTTGGAGCAAAAATTAGCTTGAAGTAAGTAACATTTCATAATCTTTATTAGTTTTTTTATTAACAAACGTAGGTATAAGAGTGTCTTCATATCTTTCTAAGAGGCGTATAAGATATAGTTTTGGACGAATTTCAAGTAGTGTTCAGATCCCTAATTTAATTAAGGTGCAAAAAAAATCCTATGAAGATTTTTTACAACTAGACGTTTCTAACAGTAGACGCAATAAACAGGGATTAGAAGAGGTTCTTCATTCAGCCTTTAAAATTACTGACACTGAAAAAAAAGCTAGTTTAGAATATATCAGTTACGATCTTGGCGATCCAAAATATACTCCTGAAGAGTGTATACAAAGAGGTGTTAATTATGCATCTCCGCTTAAAGTCAATTTGCGATTAATATTATGGGATTGTGATACGGCATCTGATGTAAGGGAAATTAAAGGCGTCAAAGAGCAGCAAGTATATATGGGTGATGTGCCTTTGATGACTAACAAAGGAACATTTATAATCAATGGTGCTCAAAGAGTTGTAGTTTCTCAACTACATCGGTCACCTGGAGTTTTTTATTCTCATGATGCCGGTAAAACTTCAAGTTCAGGTAAGTATATTTATTCCGCAAGGATTATACCGTATAGAGGTTCTTGGATGGATTTAGAGTTTGATACTAAGGATGTATTGTATTTTAGAATAGATAGGAAGAGAAAGATGCATGTCTCTACATTGCTCAGAGCTATTGGATACAGCAAAAATCAAATTCTTGCAGAGTTCTATAGATTCATCAAATATAAATGGCAAAAAGATAAGCTTATTACTGAATTAAATCCAAGTAAACTAAGAGGGATACAAATTGAAGAAGATATAATTGATGCTGATACAGATGAGGTTATATTTGCAAAGGGTGTTAGATTTACTCCAAGATTATTAAGAGAATTTCAGACAAATAGTAAAAGAAGAAATTATATAATTGCTGAAGATGATATTAAAGGAAAGTTTATAGCTAAGGATATAGTTGATCCAAATACCGGTGCACTAGTATTTGAAGCAGCTCAAGAAATTACACAAGTGGTCATTGATAAGGTGAAAGAATTAAAAATTAATGAAATTAATATTCTTGATATCAATAACACTGATTCTGGCAGTTTTATGAGGAACACATTGGTTTTAGACAAAAACAAAGATGAAGATCAGGCATTAGCAGATATATATAAGGTTTTAAGGCCTGGCGAGCCATCAACTCCTGAAGTTGCAAGGCAACTCTTTGAAAGTATATTCTTTAATAATGAAAAATACGATCTTTCTTCGGTGGGAAGAATGAAAATCAATAAAAAGCATGATTTAGGTATTCCAATTGAATTTACTGCTCTTACAAAGGAAGATATAATTGTAGTCATCAAACATTTACTGCAGCTCAAGTGTGGTATTGGTAATGTTGATGATATTGATAGTCTTGCTAATAGAAGGGTAAGGTCGGTGGGAGAATTAGTAGAAAATCAATTTCGCATGGGACTTATCAAAATGCAAAAATCGATCGTAGATAGGATGTCGTCAGTTGAGATTGATAATGTAATGCCTCATGATTTGGTGAATTCAAAAACGTTGATGAGCTACTTGAGAGAGTTCTTTGGTATATCTCAACTTTCTCAGTTTATGGATCAGACCAACCCACTTGCGGAGATTACTCATAAAAGAAGACTGTCAGCTCTTGGTCCTGGAGGGTTAACCAGAGAAAGAGCTGGCTTTGAAGTTCGGGATGTGCATACTACTCATTATAGTAGAATATGCCCTATAGAGACTCCTGAAGGTCAAAATATTGGGTTGATTAACTCATTAGCGACTTATGCCGATATTGACAAATATGGGTTTATTGAAAGTCCGTACAGAAAAGTTAAGAACGGCTATATTACAAAAGAGATTGTTAAGTTAACTGCGATTGAAGAAGAAAGGTATTGTATTGCCAAAGCAAGTATTAAATTAGATGATTCTGGAAAAATCATTGATGATGTAGTCTCATGCCATAAAAAAGGTGAAGTTGTTAATATACCAAGGGACGATGTGGATTTAATAGATGTTTCACCTCAGCAGTTGGTTTCTGTTGCAGCTTCTTTAATACCTTTTCTAGAAAACGACGATGCAAATAGGGCATTGATGGGTTCCAACATGCAAAGACAAGCTGTTCCTTTGCTTATTAATGAAGCTCCATTTATTGGCACTGGAATGGAAAAGGTTGTTGCTTCTGATTCTGGAACAGTAATTTTGGTGGGAAGAAGTGGAGTTATAGACCAAGTTGATTCTAAAAGAATAGTAGTTAAAGTAAAAGATTCAGAAAACAGTGATATATCAGGTGTTGATATTTACACATTAGTAAAGTATGACAAATCAAATCAAGGTACCTGTATAAACCAAAGACCTATAGTTAAAGTTGGTGAATTTGTAAAAAAAGGAGATATATTAGCAGATGGAGCTTCGACAGATATGGGTGAGCTAGCCTTAGGGAAAAATATATTAGTAGCGTTTATGCCATGGAATGGTTATAATTTTGAAGATTCAATTTTATTATCTGAACGCTTAGTGAAGGATGATGTATATACTTCAGTGCACATTAATGAATACGAAGTTGTAGCAAGGGATACAAGGTTAGGTCCCGAAGAAATTACAAGAGATATCCCAAACGTGAATGAAGAGAATTTAAATCATCTTGATGAAACTGGTATTGTAAACATTGGGGCTCAAGTAAGTCCTGGTGACATTCTAGTAGGGAAGGTCACTCCAAAAACTGAATCACCATTGACACCAGAAGAAAAGCTGTTAAGGGCTATTTTTGGTGAGAAAGCTGCTGATGTAAGGAATTCATCACTGAAAGTTCCCCCTGGAGAAAAAGGGGTTATTGTTGATGTCAAAATATTCACTAAACGTGGAGTCCAAAAAAATGAAAGAGCAATTTCGATTGAACGAAGTGAAATTGAAAAATTTGCTAAAGATAAGGATGATGAAATTAGAATTATTGAAGGTTATGTTTCTGGCAGAGGTAAGGATATATTAATAGGTCAGCAAGTTGTTGCAACCAAGGGAAACCAAGCTATTCTCATTGATTCAAATTTCTTTAATAAAATAGATAACAAAGAAATATGGTCACTTGAGGTACAAGATCATAAAGCAAAAAATGAACTGCGAGAGTTAAAAGAATTCTATGACACATATATAACAAAACTAGAGAATCGTTATAAGCGTAAGGTTGAAAAGTTACAAAGTGGAGATGATTTGCCACAAGGGGTTTTACAAATAGTAAAGATATATGTTGCTAATAAATTAAAAATTCAACCAGGTGATAAAATGGCTGGTAGGCATGGTAATAAAGGTGTAGTTTCAAAAATAGTTCCAGTTGAAGAGATGCCGTATTTAGATGATGGACAACCAGTAGATATTGTGTTAAATCCTCTTGGCGTACCATCAAGAATGAATTTAGGGCAAATTTTAGAAACTCATTTAGGATGGGCTTCAGTTACTCTTGGCAAAAAAATTGCAACTATTTTAGAAAAAAGTGCAAAAAGTTGTCAGCAGTCTTATGTGGCGGAGTTAAAAAACGAAATTCAACACGTGTTTGACATACAGAAAAAAAATAGTAAGCAAATTGAGGAATATGTTGATAAATTACAAATAGATGATTTATTAGAATTGAGTAAAGACCTTTCTAAAGGTATAAAATTTGCAACTCCGGTGTTTGATGGCGCTAAAGAATTTCAGATAAATCATATATTAGAAAAAGCCGGGTTAGAGAAGTCTGGGCAGGTCAGGTTAAGAGATGGTAAGACTGGAGAGTACTTTGATAGAAAAGTTACCGTAGGTTATATTTATATGTTAAAGCTGGATCACCTTGTTGATAATAAAATTCACGCCAGATCAATTGGACCTTATAGTTTGGTAACTCAGCAACCACTCGGGGGTAAATCACATTTTGGAGGCCAAAGATTCGGCGAAATGGAGTGTTGGGCACTACAAGCATATGGTGCAGCATATACCTTGCAAGAGATTTTAACAGTAAAATCTGATGATGTATCAGGAAGGGTAAAGGCATATGAATCAATTATTAGGGGTGAGAATTCTTTTAATGTGGGGTTGCCTGAATCATTTAAAGTGATGATTAAGGAGATTAGATCTCTAGGTCTAAATATGGAAATAATAGAAAAAGAATGAATCAATTGCAAATACTTATAGAGGTCAGAATCTGTGTATAATTACTTAAATTCACAAGATAATAAAGATTTTAATGCCATAAAAATATCAGTTGCAAGTCCAGAGCAAATTAGGTTATGGTCATATGGAGAAGTAAAAAGACCTGATACAGTTAACTACAGAACTATAAAACCTGAGAATGGAGGATTATTTTGTTCAAGAATATTTGGCCCAGTGAAAGACTATGAATGTCTTTGCGGCAAATATAAACGAATGAAGTACAGAGGCACTGTTTGTGAAAAATGCGGTGTCGAAGTAACGACGTCAAAGGTTAGGCGTGAGAGAATGGGCCATATTGAGCTTGCAACACCTATTGTACATATATGGTTTTTGAGGTCTTTGCCGTCAAGAATTTGTACATTGTTAGATATAAGTCTTAAAAAAATTGAAAAAGTCTTGTACTATGATGCGTATTTAATCAATGATCCAGGTATCACTAACTTCGAGTATGGACAATTGATCTCTGAAGAAGATTATTATAAGGCTATTGAACATTATGGTGATGATAGTTTTCAGGCAGGCATTGGTGCTGAAGTGATAAAAAATATGCTACAGGACATTGATTTAAAAGAAGAAAAAGTTAAGCTTAGAGAGGAATTAATAAACACAAATTCTGAGACAAATAGAAAAAAAATAGTAAAAAAGTTAAAATTAGTCGAAAATTTTTTGGAATCTGGAAATAAGCTTGAATGGATGGTTTTAGATGTTCTTCCTGTCATACCTCCAGATTTAAGACCATTGGTTATGCTGGATGGCGGAAGGTTTGCTTCATCTGACTTGAATGAACTTTACAGGAGAGTACTTAATAGAAATAATCGACTTAATAGACTCATTGAACTTAAAGCTCCAGATATTATAGTTCGTAATGAAAAAAGAATGTTGCAAGAGTCTGTCGACGCATTATTTGATAATAGTAGGAAAAGTAAAGTTGTAAAAGCATCTAATAAAAGGCCACTGAAGTCTTTATCAGATATGTTGAAAGGAAAGCATGGTAGGTTTAGACAAAATTTACTTGGAAAAAGAGTTGATTATTCTGGCAGGTCTGTCATTGTCGTTGGCGCTGAATTAAAACTGCATCAGTGTGGATTACCGAAAAGTATGGCACTCGAGTTAATGAAGCCTTTTATATACTCAAAATTAGAGCTTTATGGTATTTCTTCTACAATAAAAGCTGCCAAAAAAATTGTTGAAGAAGAAAGACCTGAAGTGTGGGATATTTTAGATGAGGTCATCAAAGAGCATCCAGTATTTTTAAATAGAGCTCCAACTTTGCATAGATTAGGCATACAAGCATTTGAACCGTTATTAATTGAAGGGAAAGCAATTCAGTTGCATCCTTTAGTATGTGCTGCATTTAATGCTGACTTTGATGGAGACCAGATGGCGGTGCATGTACCACTTTCTATAGAATCACAGTTAGAATCTAGGGTGTTAATGATGTCTACAAATAATATTTTAGGGTCGGCAAGTGGAGAGCCTATAATAGTTCCTACTCAGGATATTGTATTAGGAATTTATTATTTATCGTTACAATTTAAAAAGCAAATAGGAGAAAGTAAATATTTTAGTAGTTTAAGTGAAATACAGCACGCAGTTGATGCTAAAAAGTTATCTATTCATGCTAGAATTAAATTTAGAATCTTATTGCACGATCAAAATGGTAAGCAAAGCTCATCAATTATTGATATAACACCTGGTAGGTTATTTATTACAGAGTTGCTGCCAAAAGATTCAGAAATTAGTTATGAACATGTGAACAAGGTGATGACTAAAAAAGAGATCTCTAAGCTTATTGATGTTGTATATAGAACTTGTGGACAGAAGAGAACTGTAATCTTTGCAGACCACTTAATGGACTTAGGGTTTAAATTTGCTTGTAGATCTGGTATATCAATTGGTAAAGATGATATCGTAATTCCAGCAAGCAAAGGTGCTCATCTCAAGAATACATTCAAAAAAATCAGAGAATATGAAGATCAATACTCTGATGGGTTAATTACGTTTGGTGAAAGATATAACAAGGCAATTGATGAATGGACTAGGTGTACGGATGTGATAGCATCGGATATGATGAAACAATTGTTAGAATCTAACGATTCACAAAAAAAAGGAGTGACTTTTGAATCGTTGAATAGTGTATATATTATGTCTGATTCAGGTGCAAGAGGTTCTCCAGCTCAGATGAGGCAACTTGCAGGTATGAGAGGCTTGATGACCAAGCCATCCGGTGAGATAATAGAAACACCAATTACATCAAATTTTAAAGAAGGTTTAAATGAATTAGAGTACTTCATTTCTACTCATGGAGCAAGAAAAGGTTTAGCAGATACAGCTCTTAAAACTGCTAATTCTGGATATTTAACTAGAAAGTTAGTTGATGTATCTCAGGATTGTATTATTTTTGAAGAAGATTGTGGGACAACTAAGTCCATTTTGGTGAGAGAAAAAATTGAAAATAGCCAAGTAATCATTCCTTTGAGAGAAGTTGCCTTGGGTAGAGTCTTAGCTGAAGATATATCTTCAACTAAAAAAAATACGTTGTTGGTCAAAAAGGGTAGATTGATAGATGAAGGAGTAATGTCTAACATTGAAGGGCACAATATTGAATCACTAAAAATAAAGTCTGTATTGACTTGTCAAAGTAAGAAAGGAGTTTGTAGTAAATGCTATGGTAGAGACCTTGCTACAGGAGATATTGTAAATTTAGGTGAAGCAGTTGGTGTGATTGCAGCACAATCAATTGGTGAGCCAGGAACCCAGTTGACCATGAGAACTTTCCATATTGGTGGTGCTGCCCAAAAAATAGCAAGTGAATCAGACGTTGTATCATCATACACAGGGACAATTAATTTTAAAAACCCATTTATTATTACGAATGGTACTGGTAGCAAAATTAGCATGAGTAAAAACTGTGAACTTATAATAATTGATGGCAGAAAGAAAGAAAAGTTTAGGGCTAAGGTTCCATATGGTGCAAAAATCTTATTTAACAATAATGACAAAGTAAGAGCAGGTGACAGAATAATAGAATGGGACCCATTTACTTTACCAATAATGACAGAAGTTGGAGGCTATGTGTCATTTGTTGACTTAAAAGATTCAGTCTCTGTTAAAGAAATACAAGATGACATTACCGGCATTATCAATAAAGTGGTAATTGATGGCAAACAAAACGCTAAAACTACAAATTTAAGACCAAGAATAATAGTTAAGGATAAAAATGGTAAGCCTTTAAAATTAAGTAATGGTTCAGAAGCAAGATATTTTTTGCCAGTCAATGCAATTATTCATGTATCAGATAACCAAAAAGTAGAGGTGGGAGATCTGTTATCTAAAATGCCTAAAGAATCCTCTAAGAGTAAAGATATAACTGGTGGGTTACCAAGGGTTGTGGAGTTGTTTGAAGCTCGTCAACCTAAGGAAGTAGCTGTTTTAAGTGAGATAGACGGATATGTTGAGTATGGACAAGATTATAAATTCAAGAGAAGAATAATTGTGAAATCAAAAGATGAAACAATGAAAACAGAATATTTCATTCCTAGAGGGAAACATATTTCAGTTAATGAAGGTGACTACGTGATTAAAGGTGAAATGTTATTTAATGGAGATCCTTCTCCTCATGATATATTGAGAATACATGGTAAAGAAGAATTTGCTAATTACATGATTGACGAGGTCCAGCAAGTTTATAAATTACAAGGTGTTAAAATAAATAATAAGCATATCGAAGTGATATTGCGACAAATGCTTAAAAAAGTACAAATAACTGATCCTGGTCAAACAACATTTGTTGTTGGAGAGCAAGTGGATAAAGAGTGTTTTGATCAAGCTAATAAAAAAGCAAAAAGAGAAAAATATAAGTGTGCAAAAGCAATCGGAATGTTACAAGGTATAACAAAAGCATCTTTACAAACAAATTCTTTTTTATCTGCTGCGTCATTCATTGAAACAATTAAAGTGCTCACAGAAGCTGCTGTATCTGGAAAGTCTGATACTCTCCAGGGGTTAAAAGAAAATGTTATTGTGGGGAGACTTATACCAGCCGGTACAGGATTTTATATGAAAAAATTAAAAGAGAAATACAGCAATATAAAATATGATTAATTTAGTATAACTCTAAAGTGATAAATCATTGAAGAAACATTTTTAAAATTATCTAGACCCTACTTTTCGTAAAAATATCTTTTAAAATTTGATATGTCTCAAATTCAGCAACTTTTGACCATGCTACAAGACAAAAAATAAATACTTTTCTCTAGAACAACGATAATACAAGGTATAGCAATATTTGTTATGGTATAATAATAAAACTTCATTTTAAACAGTAGACCTCTTGCATAACCTAATTTTCTAAGTTCCCAATTATAAATTTCACATAGCAAATTCAATCTTAATGCAAAACGTTTTCTTCTATTTCTACAACGATCGGTAATGATTTTGAATTTTTTTATGCAGGCAATAACATTCTCGTTTAAAGCTTTTGT
>JACLAC010015046.1_pt1 | contig 11608 bp, 7 predicted proteins | sample 8027881 | NCBI WGS metagenome assembly JACLAC01 (sample SAMN15725517, study PRJNA655200) | protist metagenome | isolation source: fluorescence activated cell sorting (FACS) single amplified genomes of... | place: Spain: Blaines Bay Microbial Observatory, Mediterranean Sea | collected 2016-01-19 | reverse complement strand
GGCCCATGTTGATCGCAAACTATTTGTAACTTTAGATTTTAACCATCATACATTATAATATAAATTATGTCTAATATAGAATTTTAATATTTCACTTCTTTTTCGACGCTTTCAATATGGCACTATATGGTAATTGATTATCAACACTTCTTTCCTCATCTGGCCAATATCCTATGCCATCATCTACAAAATCTTCAAGATGAAGTAATGATGGACCTCTCACTAACTTTTTGTTTGATGCCAAAGATGGGGAATACATTAGCGTATTTGCAATTAATCGTTCCGCCATAGGACTATTTTTTCCGCGAGCTAACTTTGTACTAGATGGTGATGACGTGGCTTTTTTCTTCCATGGTTTACTTTCAATAATTTTTCTTTCACTCTCCGGTAACCAAGGATCATCAACGTGGGTCATCACATTAAGGCGCTTACAATGTCTATAAAAAGCTTCATTCCATTCGTTTCCTTGATTTAAGTTTGGAATAACTTTCTTCAACCTTTCTCTTTCATCTTTATGATTTTGTGCTGTTTTCTTACGTTTTCTTTCATCATCAGCTTCTTTATAGGTGCGACTAAGTTCGTATATTTTATCAGTGACTTTGCAAAAGTGTTTATGCCTTTTAATTTGTGTTCCTACGTAGGATGTTGCACTATTTATTAAATTGTTATGCATTTTCATTTGTTTTTTTCTCCATTTTACAGTTGCTGCACCCTCTTTATATCCTAAAGCTTTGCCTTGCTTTTTTTCTAATTCGGTTAAATGCTTAATTTTCCGTCTACAGTATTTTTTTATTTCTGGTGAACGTGGATGAATGTCAAAACCACCACCTCTTCTAGGATTGCCTTCCATGTCAAACATATTTACTTGTTCTTATTCTTATTGCGTAATATGAAAGTTGTAGTTAGTACAAGCAATTAATAAATATATCAAAGAGAAGACTATATATATATTTAGTTGTTTTGGACTTTTATATGTTATTAGTCTATGTTACAGGTAATAATAAAAAAAAACAAAAAAAAAATGCTGTTGTTGTTGTTACTACGCCTACGCAGACTTTATACGTGGTAAGGAGGACATAGTATTATAAATTATACCTTAAATACAGTATAATATCAACAAAGAGAACAACAGAGTTTTTATTTTACCAGTTTACAGTAGTAATTTTAAATTACAAAACTTGTTTTTTTTCTTTTCGTATAATAGTATTAACCAGAAGACGCTCCCGAACGGATTTATTATATCCTAGCACGTAAATATCATTGTTATCTCGCATAACAATGGAGATACGAAAGCTTCTTCTAGTACTGGTGCTATTACCTGGTTAGACTATAAAATAACAACAATATATATATATATACACACGCATACACATACATAACCATAGAAAACTCCATCTGAATCTCAAAAACAACATCATATTGCTAGACAATAGAAGAAATACACTGTAAATATTTTATAAATAAAGCAGAATAATACTGTAAACATGCCATCAGAAGAAAAAAAATTAGAAAGAACATTATTGTTTAAAGATTTTTCTAAACATGTTATGCCAGTTGATTTCGTCAACCGAACTGGTTATGGTGGTGTCCCTGGATATACTAAACCACCAGATGTAAAACAACGTAGAAGAGCACGGGATTTATCCCAAACAAACATGAGAAAAGCAGCTGGTCATAAAACATTTGAGCAGCTAGAAGAAATATTAAGATCGAAAATTATGGAGAAAACTAAAAGCGGCGGTCTCGTTTTATTCCGCATGTTTCGTAAGTTTGATACAAATAAAGATGGTGTAATAGACTTTGACGAGTTTGACGTCGGAATGCGTAAATGGAATATGAACTTAGAAAGAGAAGAATTAAAACAATTATTCGATAGGTATGATAAGACCGGCAAAGGTCATATAAGTTACTATGAGTTTATACGACATTTGTTACCAGATGATTTCGTATCTCTAGAGGATATGAAAGGTTTAGGTGGTTTACCTGGACAGAGCAAATTTGATCGATCAAAAGCAATACTCGAAAGAGCAGCAAAGCGTGCGGAGCAAAAGGCTAAAATAGCCCATCTAGGCCTTGGTACACATTCAGACATAGAGGCAATGCTACGTTCAAAAATCAATGGAAAAACTAAAGCTGGAGGATCAATGTTATTTCGTACTTTTAGAAAATTTGATGTAAATAAAGATGGCGTAATAGATTTTATGGAGTTTAAAAATATTATGAATAAATGGAATTTAAATTTGGATGATAACACATTGCGAGAATTATTCAAAAGATACGACAAAAATGGCAACAACCATATTAAATATTATGAATTTCTACAGCATTTGCTGCCATCTGACTTTCCAGATGAAAAATCATTTATGGAGTCTATGGCAAACGATGGTAGATCATCACCGATACCATCTAGCCCATTTACACAAGGAGCAAAATCTGCCTATGAAGTAGCAAATCTACGTAGATTGCATAATTCATCAAGCGGCATGAAAGGTTTAGATTCATTTGCCCATCTTGAAGAAATTTTAAGAGAAAAAATAAACGGAAAAACTAAAGCTGGTGGCGCATCATTGTTTCGTACATTTCGTAAATTTGATACAAACAAAGATGGTGTTATTGATTTTGATGAGTTTAAAACAATAATGCATAAATGGAACTTAAACATGGATGATCAAACTTTATGGAAAATGTTTCATAGATATGATAAGGAAAAAAATGGACATATAAAATATTATGAATTTATCAAGCATTTATTGCCTGATGATTTTATATCAAAGGAAAAACTAGTAAAAATGGGTGGAATGCCCGGTGGTACGGAAGATAGAAACCAAAGAAAGATTGCACAACGTAAAGCCGCAAGTCGAGTTGCTAGAAGTGCTATGATATCATCACAAACAATTTCGCTAGATGCTTTAGAAGATATTTTACAACAAAAAATTATGCAGAAAACTAAAGGAGGTCCGCGTGAACTTTATTTAGCTTTCCAAAAATTTGACGATGATGGAAGCGGGGATATTACATTTGAAGAGTTCAATAGAGTTGTTAGATACCACTTTAACCTTGAGTTATCGTCCGTGCGTATGAGACAATTATATGAAAGATTCATGCCAAAATTAAAAGGTAGAGGCGGTGATAGAAATGCATTAAGTGCAACGGATATAGCAAACTTGCCAATCAAAGCTACAATAGTTTCAAGAAATGATAAGAATTCAATGGAATCGTCAAGGAAAAAGCAATTAACGAACAGTACAAAACACAGAAGAATCGCAGAACATACTGTTGGTAAACAAATTATTAAATTGGTGAAAAAAAAATACTCACAAATCTTAAAAAACTTAAATGAAGTTAGCCGCCATTCGACTGGTCTGGTAACTAGGGCAGAATTGCGATTTGTTATTTGTCAAATGGGTGTCAATTGTAATGACAGTGATTGCTTAGAAATTGCTAGATTAGCCGATTGCAATCGACGTGGAAGTGTTGAATATAAAGTCTTACTTGACATCTTAAATATGCAAATAAATAATTTACACAAAAATAAATCAACGGAGTTCAAACGCCCAGGTAGTGCAAAATATCTTGCTTTAAACAGTAGTAGAAGACTTCGACAGTCGCAATCTAATGATTCCATGGCTTCCACATTGCATTCTACATTACATGCACCACCTGCTAAAGAGCTGGAAGATATAAGAAAGAAATTGAATAAATCATGGAAACAAATCTTAGGTCGCTTAAAAGGGCAAGATACACGGAGAAAAGGTGTCTTGTCACCTAATACTTTCCGAAAGGTGCTTACTAGATTTCATATATATTTATCTGATCACATGATGAGACATTTTAAATCATTATTTGCTAGCAAAAAGTCGAAGCGTAAAGGTATTTCATATACAAAATTCATCAAATATTTTACTGTTGAATATGGCAATACTACGTTTAAACGCCCTGTTAAATATGTGCCACGTCGAGTTTCAATGTCGAGAGGAAAATCGATGCCAATTTTGTCCAGTAGTCGCAAACAGCAAAATGTTTCAAAGGTAAAAAAAAGACTTGTACAAAAAATTGAACGCCAAGTGAAACAGTTAACAACGACAAATCCAAATCCGTTTGGCGATAGAGTTAAATTAGCATCGTCACAAGGAAGAAGAAGTCTCCATACTACAGATATGAAAAAAAACAATAGTCTTCGTAGCCTTAAAAACGTTATTACCCCAATAAATAATAATAGTACCCTAAATAGCACATTACAAAGTAGCTTGGATGTAGTTTCTACCGCTCGCAGCGGTCGTAGTAACAATTTGGACACGTCTAGCGTAATGTCAACAAGTAGAAGTTTTCAAGCATATCCAAGCATGGTGGTACAAGCTGATGCATTGTTTGATCTTTCCTCTTCATTTCGATTAAAGCATACAGATCAATCTAAAGCAGTGTGCCAGAAGTTAAAGTCTAGAATGATGCAAATGTGGAAGCCTATACGACTAGAGTTGCGTAGATTAGATCCTAAACGTAAAGGATTTATCTCTGGCCGTAAGTTTCGCGAAATATTAGCAAGATATTCAATTTCAATGACTGAAAATGAATTCTTTTCTATTTTAGAAGTTTTTGAGAAAAAACCACGTACCTCAGGGCAAAAGATCAATTATGATTTGTTCATTAAGGAATGTATTGCATAATTTTTTTTAAAATTTTAAATATATAAAAAAAATATATTAAATTTTATTTTTAACGTGCACCTCAGTAAATTTTGAGCGTGTGGTGTGCATGTGTGTGTGGTGTGCATGTATGTAAATATATTTCAATAAAATTAAAAAAACATCTCTCGTGTATACATACTGAAAAGTTTTTATCACATATACGAGAGTATATTATGTACGTTCGTACTGATATAATATTTTTATATGAGACTCGATATTTTACAATAAAGCACTCTGGTATCATATACGAGTAGTATTATGCGTAATTATAAATAAGAGAATTTTTTATATAATCATGGATACATGATAAATTTTACACACACACATATATTTTTGTAATATTTCTCTTTTCTCTCTTCTTGTATCATGCCTTTTTTGCCATTTCTTCAGCATTACCAATGTATGAAAATGGTGTTAATTCTAATAATTCATCTTTTGCTTCCTCTGGTAATTCTAAATTTTCAACAAATACTTGCATGCCTTCCTTAGTTACACGGTTTCCACGCGTCAAATCTTTCAATTTTTCATATGGAGATTCAATACCATATCGTCTCATCACAGTTTGTATTGGTTCTGCTAGAACTTCCCAATTTCCATCTAAATCAGCATGTAATTTCTCCTTGTTAACTTCCAACTTATTTAAACCCTTCATAGTCGATTTGTATGCAACTAATGAATGCGCAAAACCGACTCCAACATTACGTAACGCAGTGGAATCACTTAAATCACGCTGCAATCTTGATACTTGCAATTTGCTACCTAGATGATCAAAAATTGCATTGGCTATCCCAATATTGCCTTCTGAATTTTCGAAATCTATTGGGTTTACTTTATGAGGCATAGTCGAGGATCCAATTTCACCAGCAATAGTACGTTGTTTGAAATATCCAATCATTATATACGTCCATATGTCCCTATCCATATCTAATAAAATGCTGTTGAATCGTGACATGCTATTAAAAAGTTCTGCACAAAAATCATGCGGCTCTATTTGTGTTGTATATGGATTGAAAGTCAGATTCAATGAATTTTCAATGAAATCTTTTGAAACGTTGGACCAATCAATATTTGGGTAAACGACCATGTGAGCATTAAAATTTCCTACTGCACCATTATTCTTACCTAAAATCTCAACCTTTTCAAATTGTTCATATTGCCTATTCAATCGATATACAAAGTTAGCAAATTCTTTTCCTAGTGTGGATGGTGTCGCTGGCTGTCCATGCGTCCTTGCAAGCATTGGTATGTCAGAATATTCATTTGCATTATTATTAATTTTACTGATAAGCTCTTTCATAGTTGGTAATATAATATTCGCACGTGCTTCTTCTAGACATAATGCATAGCTCAAATTATTTATATCTTCAGAGGTGCAACAAAAATGTATAAACTCTGAGACATTAGCTACCTCTTCCATAGATTCAACCTTTTCTTTTAAAAAGTATTCAACAGCTTTGACATCGTGGTTTGTTGTCTTCTCAATTTCCTTCACTCGTTCTGCATCTTTTAAACTAAATGAGTCGATAATATCATTTAGAAACGTTAAAGCGTCAGGAGTGAATGATGGTACTTCTTGTATCTCTGATGTATTTGAAAGTGTTTGCAACCATTTTACTTCAACCTCCACTCGTTTCCTAATTAGCCCATACTCACTAAATGTATCACGTAATTCTACAGTTTGCTTACCATACCTACCATCAATAGCAGATATTGCGGTTAAAGGTGATAAAGTGGATGCATATCTTTTTGCAGAAATTGCATGTTTTGATAATTGTCGTACTTTTAACATCAAATGATTCATAGTTTTTACTTGTTATTGTTTTTGAATGATGTTGGTTACGATTCTTTTTGAAGAGAATAAAATAGTAATGTTTGATTTGTCTTGTTGTTTCTTTTATGTTTATCTTGTTGCTGTATTGATGATACTATAACTACATGCAATATATACGGTATATATATAATAATCATATGTTGATTATATTTGAAAATCAATAAATTAAATGTATTTTAGTTATTATTATTATTATTGCTTTATATATTGTATGGTTGCTATTAATATAATATGAGCGTCGTGTACGAAGTAAAATACCAGAGGGGGTATAATTCATAAAAAATATAAATATACAAACGTAAAAATTTGTTTTTTCTTAAAAAAAAATTTTTTAGAAAAGAGGCACAGTTGATTTTTGTTGTTTCAATATTGCTAGTTCCTTTTTCAGCTTCTCGTTTTCTTGAATAAGTTTATAATCTGTTATTTCACTCGCTTTTTCCTTTTCGTGTGCTGCCTCTTCCTTTACTTTCTTAAACTTTTCTAGTTCACGTGTATTCTTTTCCATAATATTGTTGTAGATCTCCCAAAAATTATTCCCATAGTCAGTCAACAATTGTTTGCCTGATTTTATTTCTTTTATATTAGTTAAGCAAATGTGTAAAACCCCGTCTTGAATAAAATCAAGAAAACCCACATTTGCTTCCCGTTCTTGAGGTCCATCATAATTGTTTATGTCATTACGGTAGTCATTTATGTATGCACCATAACCTCTATAGTTTGACGCAGTGTATTGCTATTATTTTTTGAACTACTACTATTATTTTATATATGATAAAGAAATGAATGTGAAGCAATAGATCAATGAATATTGATATAGTATCAGTGATATCTATGTCTATATCTGTATCTCTATATATATAAAGATAGTAAATGCGTGTACATCGATAATATGTAAATATTTATATTTATATGACTAGCAGCTATTTGCAACGATATATATTTTAATACTGTGATGTGCATTTTTTTCAGCTATGATGAGGATACAAAAGATTAATCCGTAAGACTATGATTTATTTTTAGCATGCTAAGCAAGGCAGATTATAAAACTGCCAAATTTGCCAAAAACACACGATATTAATACTACAGTATAACTGTAATGCCATGCTAATATTATTAAAATCTATATTTTTGGATTTGTAAAACGTATACACACAGTGAGAAGAGCATGATAGGAAAAACTCATAGCAGATGTATTTCGCCTGGATATATACTAACAGGTATGTACTAAATTTGAACATTTTAATCTAAATTGACGAGGATCCGCTGCGAGCACCTTTACTTCGAAATAGACGAACGATCTCAGTTTTTTCTAAACCATCAGGATAGTAATCCACGATACATTTTAAAGGGGACCCTTCGTATTGACTTGAGTGGTTTATAATTTTTTCTGTCATCGAAGGATGATTCAATAACAATTCAAACATAAAATATGCTCCATCCCATCCAATAGTATGTAACGCATTTCGGCCCATTTCATCTGTACTTCCAATATCAGTACCATTTTTTAACATTTGTAAAACTAAATCAACATCGTGTTGACAAACTGCATAAAGAAAAGATCTTGGCACTCGTTTCTCTTTAAAAAGAGCAATTATTTGCTTGCAATAGTAATTGGGATTAAAATCATCTAGGAGAACATCTAATACTGTAGGACTTCCTCCACTATCATGTTGACGTTCTGGCGAATGGATATCCTTCAACGACATTTTGTTCAATAAAATTTTGCAAATTTCAACGCTGTTTTTTGTAAACGAAAGTGATTTATCGCTTTTGTCAATTAACCATTGAAGTGCATTGCAACTGTTGCTAGTGCAAACCTGAGAACAATCTGCACCTTTTTCAATTAAGAATTTCACTACATCAACACAATCATGCTTGGCAGCAGCCATCAAACCGGTATACCCATATCGAAATCCAATGCCTTCATATCGTAATAGATCTTTTTGGTGTTCAATGTTCATTTTGCCGTTCGTGTAGTAGTAATCATAGAAAAATTTTACGTCGTTTAAATTTCCCATGGCACAGGCAACAATAAAAGGTGACGGTGGAAATTCAGAATTTTCAATATTAAATGAAAATTCATATTTTTTGTTCAATTCTTTCATATTGAAATGTAAATCCAAAATTTTATCGCCTATACGAGCGTCTTTAAATATGACATCGGCAGCGTAGAAGATTTTCATGAAACTTGTATTGATCAAGTTATACAAATCTGTTCGACCTAAATCTTCTTGTCTAAAGATATCATATTTGACAAATATGACGACGTCAATAAAAATGAGGAAGATTACAAGGTCAATGCAATTAGAGATGATGAGACTGTCAATGTAGTAAAGTGGCTAGAATGGGAATATGTTGGTGGCAAGTTAAAACAAGGAAATGTCGAAGAACTGCTTGACAGAACATTATGGTTACAAGAACATGAAGGGTATGACGTTGCTAATCTTGATGACAAAGTAGGAAAGGAATTAACAAAGGCACGAAAGAAAAAAAAGATAAAAAAAACAGATTTTTATGTAGACACTATTAACACACGTTCTACATTAGATGATAATCATGATAATGTTGAAAACAAAAAGAATGCAAAAAAAGTATCTGAGACATCCAATGCAACGAAAGTTCAAAAAGCGAAGTCAAACAAAAATATTACTATTACAAATAGCCAAGATACACATAGGGTTGACCTAGATGCCATGTACGACTTAAATAATGAAGTCAGAGAACGGCAAGAATTAGAACGTCAAAAAATTCGAATTGAATTACTCCGCTTAAGAGAACAAAATGGAGGAGAAAAAGCGTATAAAGGTCAATTGATAATGTACGGCGAAAAGTTATTAGAAAATGAAGTTTTGGGCGGAACACCACGATTAAACTCTCATAGCCCAGAGAAATTAAAAGCTTTTACTGTGCGTCGGCAGCATGGCGATTAATTGTTTATTAAATATTTTCTTTTAAATATTTTCTTTTATTCGCAGCGCGTTCGAAATTTTTTATTTTTTTAAAACCCCTCTCTCTCACTTATTTTTCTTTATTAAACAAACACCTTCATCATCATTACTATCCTCCTCCTCATCGTCTTCACCAGGACGTTTTACTTTTGTTTTCTTTTTATTATACCAAGTACTTTGCGAATACAAACAGGTACATAATGGCATGCAAAATAAAATTATTACAGAAAAAAATTGCAAAATATCTTTTAAATTAATATCAAAATGGGATGCTCCAATGATATAAGGTTTCCAACAATCGATTCCGATACATTCAAAATTTGTACAATCATCTTGTATCTTCATCATTGTGATCATACCTTGTCCCGAATGTGTTCCGATATGGCAATGCAATATAACGCGCCCTGTAATACCATTCATAGATGGATAACGAATACGTAATTTCCTGTTTATTGGCATAGGAAATGTATCACGCCAATTACCTTTATCCAAAAATTTATTTAATTTTGACATTGCTTTTGGTCCATCTCGTTCATCTGTTTTTCGTAGCAAACTGCTACCTTCATTGGCATCGATTGTTTGAAAATGATTTACATGTATGTGAAAGGGATGTGTTCCTAAACTTGCTTTGAATTTTAATGGCCATGTAAATCCATGGTATGTATTGTCTAAAACTAAATCTTCAATACTACCAACTTTCATACAATGCCTGGGTTTAATTTCTTTTTCTTTTGACCATAAACCACCATTTATACCAAATTGGCTAACTCCTTTTGTTGCATCTTTACGTTTATCTGGGTTTCTTTTCAGTCCAATGTTTGAAAATCCAAGCTCGTACGTACCAGCTATTTCAGATTTGTCTACTTTTGTTAAATCTTTTTGTAAAAATCTTGGAAGTGATGGTAATGTTGTTGGCATTTTCATTGGGGTTGATCCAATTGGCGCTTCCTTCATATCAAGTGTTAAAAGATCTTGAAATACCCTTTCCTCCGGATCTTTTCCTAAATATACATCGTTATCTTCATTTTGTGCACTTTTAAATGTTTTTGTACCTGTAGTGCTGCAACGAAATAAAAAATCAACTCTTGTAGCAGGATATAAAATTAACTCTTGTAAAATTTGTATTCCTGTACGTCGATATACACCATCATATGCAAGCACATGGAATTTACAACCACCTTCTTCAATTGTTATTTCCATTATACCAGTATTTCCAGCATTTACCATTTTAAAACGTCGTATTTCATTCACATGCATATCTTTCGCTTTTGGTACAAATTGACCATTTGTTAACATAAATAAATTATATTCTGGATCATTCAAGTTCGTTCTATTATCATCCCAAATAACTTTTAGATTATCACGTGCGAAATGTTTCAATACATAGTTTGATCTCCATGGCGTCAATGTCTGCTTCATTGTTTGTAAAATAATAATTTGAAAAATTAATACGGTTTCTTCGATAATTGCAAGCTCAAGTGGTACATTTTCTGGATCATCTTTAATTAATATAATACCAGCCATACCTCCACCTTTTTGTATTGCGGCACTTCCATGAGCATGAGGATGATACCAATACATCCCAGCAGGATGATTCTCCATAATGTTATACGTATACGTGTATACTTCTTTTGGTTTTGTTTCTCTTAAAATATTATCAGCATGACCTTCTGGGGATACCATAAACCCATGCGTATGAAGATTGGTTGAATTAGGTTCCGCAGGAACATTAAATAACGGTTCTTGAGGTGGTTCGTTGTTAATATCTTCCAACGTATTATTAAGTGTAATTTTCAAAATATCTCCAGAAGAGATTACTAATGTTGGTCCTGGTATCTTACCTTCATACGTTCTCGTGTGAAATGTTAATGGCCCAGCTTTATATACCATTGGTTCAACATTTAACGTTGTATCCAATAAACCATTTGATGCATACCTAAATTCAGGTTCTTGTAATGGCATTCCACGTTTTCTGTTGCCATCATTTTTTTTCAAATGCATTTCAGTACCAATTCCAACAATTACCGGGCCAAAGGTTTGTATTCCCACTAAATCAAAAATTAATGTAACTCCAAATAAACATACGAGCCATATCGGTATCAAAAATAATATAGCTACCACGCACAATTTATTGTATTTCATCG
>JACLAC010013544.1_pt1 | contig 11609 bp, 4 predicted proteins | sample 8027881 | NCBI WGS metagenome assembly JACLAC01 (sample SAMN15725517, study PRJNA655200) | protist metagenome | isolation source: fluorescence activated cell sorting (FACS) single amplified genomes of... | place: Spain: Blaines Bay Microbial Observatory, Mediterranean Sea | collected 2016-01-19 | reverse complement strand
GCGCAAAGAAAACGCAATGAGATTGCAGCCGAGAAACGAAAAGAAGAGGAGAAAAGGATGCAAGAGTTGCAAGCAAAAGAGCGCGAACTCGCCGAGAGAGAGAAGAGAGAGTTGGAACGGGAACGGAAGCTTCGAGAAGAGGAGCAAAGAATAAAGCTGAAGAAAATGGAAGAAGTAGAATTGGCAAGGATAAACAAAATGAAGGAGGACGCCCAGGCAGCCCAGAAGGCGAAAGAGGACGAGTTGAGAAAACAAGAGCTTGCAACAAAGGACATGGAATTTAAACTAAAGCAGCGCGAGGCAGAACTTTTGAAGCAGGAGCAAAAGCTCCAGGTGGACCGTGAAAACGACATTCGAAACCGAGAATTGGAAGCAAAGAAGCGCCGAGAACAGGAAATTGCCGAAAGCGAACAAAAGCGTCGCGAGATGGAGATTGCCGAAAACGAAAAGAAGTTGGCCATGCAGAAAGAGCCAGTGTTTGAACTCTCTGAAGATGAAGACGACGACCCCATGATACTTCAAAACCAGGCTGGAGCCGACCAGCACGCCCGCGACCAGCTGGCATTTATAACACTGTCCAATCGCGCACAAAATATGAGGCAGCGCCCAGTCGCGGTATCCATGGAGAACGATGGTTCAGACCCTGAGATTCCGGTTCTACCTTCCCGACCAGGGGAGATGCGCATGCATCCTCCCGCTCCGAGGGGAAGAAAAGCAAAGAGGGCGGCCCGCCCAACGAAAAAGTACCGCCAATTGAAATCGTTGAATATAGCTGAAGTTGGTGTTTTGCTGCGTCATTATGAGCTGACCCTGTTCGCGGAAGAGTTTCGAAAAAAGAAAGTCGACGGCCGCGAACTGGCTGAGTTTAGGTACGAAGAGGACGTGGCTATATTTAACGTTGGGAGGCGTACGCAACAGATGAAACTGCTCCACCTTATCAGGGATTTGGCGAACAGGAAAATAGACGATAAACTGTTCATTGGTTTGAAACGGCACAATGCGCGCATGGAACGGCTAGCCAATCGAATGTCGCCGTCTCGCAGGAGTGGACACAGCCCCCGAATGCTTCGGCACGATCCACCCCCGCACCCTTACTTTAAGCAAAAAAGAAAGAGAAATGTTGTTCATGTTCGCGCAAAAAGTACGGACAACGGAAAGTTTGGGCTGAATGTGTCAAATGGCGTGTTGTTTGAAATGCGAAGGGATCAGTACCATGCCTCATTCTGATACGAAATACGCTGCATACTAATCGACGACATATAATTCTGACCATTTTTAATATTTGATAGGAAACATAATATTAGTATAACATATACTACAAATTGCCGTTAAATTTCATCCAGCAGATGACGACATGACGACGGGGACAGAGACAGATAAAAAATATGAGAAGTGAGAAATCCATGATGTATCCATAGTAGGTATATATTACTAGTAATATACAGTAGTAGGAATAATAATTTATTAAATAAAATGTGAGATGAGGAGAACTTGTCGCGATTATTATGGTATCATGTAGTTGGTTGGTTTAATATATATATATATAACTTTTCTAACAGCAATGGACCACATGTATATGGTTTAATGGACAAAGGAAGGGAAGTACTTGGGTTGTTCATATATGGGGGATCTTTTTGTATGAATCGGACGTTTTCGTTGATTTTGAAAAGGCAGTTTGAATTCCACTCTGGGGATTTCCGCTACTAGGAGGTGTATCGGGCAGGCGCAGATAATCTGCCCTCATGGCGTCGCCTGCTTACCATGACGCACCATGGTTCGTAGGCGCAGACGAAAGTGGGCTATCGCCTGACTTTCAGCCGAGCAGTGGTCGCGTGAAAACGCCCCATTCTCTATCTCGCCCTGGCTCTAAGTTGCGTCCAAGGACGAAGGAGCGAGGGAGGAGTAGGGGTGACTCTCGCCCAAACACCCGAGGGTCCTTAGGTTCGACCTCTCGAGCGTCAACCCCGCAACTTGTGGAGCCATTGAAGCCTGTTGACCCTAAAACGGCAGCCGCAGCCTCATTGCTATCATTCCAAATTCGACACATTGGGAGCCGCGAAAGCTCAAGGCAATCATCGCGCACCGGCAGGGCATACACGCCACCGATTGCGCCCCAAGATAATCAGGGCTACTGCGACAAGAACTTTTGCGAAAACTGTTACTTGTGGGATCATAGCGAAGGCATCAAAAGCCAACATGAATCGAAAGCGTTTATACGCGGGGCGCCCATTTGTATAGAATGCGAAAATAGAATTGCAGAAGTTCAGTGCGTCGAATGCAGCGACGTTTTCTGTAAATCGTGCTACAAAAAGCAACACCGTTCTGGAACAAAACGAAACCACACTTCGAAACCAGTCCAAGTCTTCAAAGAAAACTGCGCAGAAAATGAAGAATATTGCATATCTTGTGAAATTCGAGTTGCTGATCGTGCCTGCGATAGTTGTGGCGATCCTTATTGTAAAAAGTGCTTCGAAGCTGATCATAGCAAGGGATTCCGCAGCGAACACACGTGGACCCCATGGGATAAGCTAACTGGTGGCAGAGACTGGGTTGAAATCAACGATGAAGAAAGCGGCCGCGTTTTATATTTCAATATCAAGACGAGGCAAACCACCGAGAAGAAACCTCTGGGTTTAATGTCTGGCAAAGAGCGGGCCTCTGTGAAAAAACGGCAAGCCGCCGAGCGAGAAATGAAAGTTCGTCTAGAAAAAGAAGCCGAGCTCCTGGGATTGAGAGAAAAGATGCAAGAAATGGAGAAGTTGGCACAGGAGCAAGAAGAACAAATTAGTGAACTAGCCCGAGCCAGGGCTCCAGAGGAAGAAAAAAAGAAAGGTTGGTTTCGTCGTGGAAAGAGCAAATCGCAAAAGAAGAAAGACGCAAAACTGAAAAAAGGGAAAATGAAAGACTTCCTAAAAGACAGACTAATTACCGCGGAGAGACAGAAAGAACTAGACGATGAGAAGAACAGTTTTGGTAGCGAGTTGTACGAGCGAAACGTTCTTGACAGTTTAAGTATTTCAATGCCAGAAACTGAAAAGAAAGGGGAAAAGAGAAGGCGATGATGAAAAGCAACACTGATATACATTGTATTATATATTTAAGGCAAATATAACCCTAATTACAACATTATCTTCTCGACCGTTAGATCGTTAGATCCCATAATACTTTTTTTATAATTATATTCTAATGTTGTGTATATGTTAGAAGGCGTCAATCATCAAAAATTATTTTTTTTCTTGCTATTGGACTTTTTATTGGTGTTGTTTGTATTTCAATGTTATATATATGATGATGACTTTTTTACCATGATGTGTAGTATTATATTGTTTAATAATTTTAAATAGTTGTTGTGGGTTAATAATTATTTAAAAAAAAAAAAAAAAAAGAAGAAGAACAACAACAACAACAACAAAAAACAAAAAACCTTGCTTGGTACAACAACTGAAGAAAAAAACGAAGAAGAAGAGCGCTGTTTGTAATTCCATCCACATAATACATTGTTTCACGACGATCAAAAAAATTAAGACTGAGTTGGCAATGGCTTAGTATCAAACACCTAAACTGAAAAAACTCGTGAAAGAACCTGGGAAGTTTGTAAATTGTACCAAAAATTGCAACCACGGAAACGGAAAAAATCTTCAAGTGGTAGAATATGTCACTTGGACCATCTTTACGGAAAAATTACATTAATGTGAAAGCTCGAATGGACGGCGAAAAAATTGACGACAAAATCGCCAACATGAAGAACGATTTACCTCGGTACAACCCTCCTCAGAGACAAACACGTATTGAAGATATTCTTCAAGAGAATAGTGAGACGTACGAGGCAGAAAAAGATCTACTAAAGGAAATGCTCGGAGGTACGCCAGGTAGTAATGCTGCCCGACCGCAGAGAAAAATTCAAGTGTCTCTCCGCGACGCTCGTGACGGAAAGACAACAACTCTTCCCCAACAAATTAGGATCAGCGCCGGTGGTGGAAATAATTTGATGACGTCTATGGTATCAAGGCTTTCTGCTCTAGAAAAGTCGCACAAAAAAATGAGGCTAGAATTGGTAGCGAAGGACAAAGCGTTGTTAAAACTAAGACGAAAGTGTCAAATGCTGAAAGAAGAAAATACCAGGCTTAGTAACAGTGCAGATGACAGTGATAACGGAACATCTGAAAGTGAAGGCGGAAAGTGCCAGGACAAGAAACCGTCGAGCATGATGGCAATTGATAAAGTTCTTGAGTTGGAGTCCAAAAACCAACGCCTTCGGAAACAGATTCATGAGATGGAGAGTTTTTTGAAAGACTATGGTCTTGTGTGGGTAGGCCGAGAAATGGCAGAGGATGTTGAGCCAGTTGTTCCCGAAGTTGATTTCAGCTTATTTTTCTGCCGTTTGAAAGAATTGAATGGGTTGGCTGGAGACGGCAAGCCAAAAATTGTCGCAAGCGGGAAAATGGCGAAATTTGAACACCAAAAGGGAATCCCCATTAAAGTATACAAGGATGGTATATTTCTGTTTCGGGGGCCGTTCCGATCTTTTTCGAGTGGTAGTGGCAAAAAGTTTTTAATGGACATCCTGGACGGTTACTTTCCGTCCGAATTCAAAGATGAATATCCAGACGGCGTTTTGTTTGAATACAAAGATTTTTCGGACACGTTGTATGGCTCAAACGACGATGGTGCAGAATCTAGTTCTTTCTCTGCCTTTGGGGGTGTTGGAAAAAGTTTACAGAGCCCGAAAATGAATACGGAAGAATTTCTGAACAGGCTGCCTGAAAAAGTCATATGCGGCGGGGAAGTTATTGAGATTCGGAAAGGTATTGCTGACAAACTGGCTTCTAGCATGAAAAAATCAGGTTCCGATGGCACTGATGGTAACCTTATGATACCAGATATGAAGAGCAATGAGATAGACTTTAAATTGAGAAATAACGAAGATCGCGTTGCTCGAGCAGCACGATTTGCTGCCGCATTTGAAAAACGGACAGCGAAAAAGTAATATGTTACAGGTGCTCGTTTTCTGCTGTTAAATTACAAAAACAAATTATATAGTAAAATGCTATGATATTAAATACATTAAATAACCGCCAGTATTTTGTTTTTAAAAAAGTTTTATAATGTGTCAAGACTAAAGTGACAAGGGTAATATTGATTACTAAAAATCACAACAGTAGAGATCAGTTTCGCAGTGTACATTTTAATTTTAATTAGTTTTAAATAAAAATTAAACAAGAAAATTGGCTGTTATTTAAGTAATTTTAAGACCAATCAATTGGAATCTCGACCAGAACTTGGGGAGGATCCGTAATAGGAGGAGACATTGTTCTTGAACTGACACCTTCTTTTTTTCTTTAATTTTAATTACTATAAAAAATAACAGCCAAATTTTTCTTGTAGTAATTAAATTTAGCTTCCTCATACCCTTATAAATAACAGACAATTTTTTGTTTTTGAATTTATAGTTGAAAAAAACAATTTTATATTGTGTTGAATACTTTCCATACGAGGCGATGCGTTACTTTTTACGAATTTCTTACTTGATTTATCTTAAACTTTTAGATTTTTGTGCTTCGACCCGCCTTACAGTTCTTCGCGTTCTCTATGTAACGGAAGCATAGGCATGGGGCGAGAGGCCTCGACTAGAGTCGGGTCCCTGTAATCATGAACCCTTCTGGCGTAATCTACAAGTAAATTATCAAAATCATGTTTGGCTTGAATTGCCCTCTCAGCTTCCCTTCTTTGTTCTTCTAATATCCTTTGCTCCTCTAATTCGTTATGTGCCATAATTCTTTGGAGTTCCAGAGGAGAATGACGCGGTTTTGTTTCCTCCTCATCTGAAAACTGTGCCTTTTCAGGATCTTCGTAGTCCTGTAGAAGATCAATTAGATGCACGATGGCGCCTTCTAACGGGCTGCCCGGAGCTTCTGCGGCATCGTTCTTGGATTGGTAAACTTCACCTTTCTTTCTGTCAGAATGTGTCTGTGGAATTTCTACTATGACTTTGGGCGAGATTGATTTGTGTTTATATTTTACCCGACTTCTACTGGGCGGTGTATTCAACGAATGAATAGTATTTGACACCGTGTGAGAGGGAGAATGCGCAGATTCAGCAGCCAGTCTCAAGTCTTGTAATTTTGTTATCAAGTGCCGTTTTCGATCAAATGTATCGCTGAAATTAAACATTGCAGTATTCTGTTTGCTCGATTGTTCAGCAGTTAAGGTAACTCGTTTTGTACTGGCAGCGATTTTCTTTCTTTTCTTTTTACGCAATACATTTGCGATAGGGGCGCGGTTTACCTTTGCTGGTTTCTTTGACGTTCTTGAATGTTTCTTCATGATCGTCTCGCGTTGCAAGTCTTTGCGGGGGGTAGCTACGATACTATTTTGGGGTTTTACATGTTTGCTCTTCATTCCTCTTATTGACTTTGCGGTTTTCTTCTTTGTCTTTAACTGCTTGACAGAAAACACTGGGGGCTTCGTTTTCTTCTTATCGATTGATTGGCCTCTTTTTGCCTCACTTTCCATAGCATGTCTATTACTATTGAAAGATTTAGCAAGCTGGCTTTGTATACGGCCAATATTGTTTGAAGTTTTCTGAGCAGACGTCCCATTTAAGAACGGTACTGGGCGCCCCTTGTTTGCATCCACAAGCTGCATGTGTATGCTTCCTTTTCCTGTGGGAGACGGGGTTGTCATAACGGCGCGCTCTGGTGTTTTCCGTGACATATTGACTTTATGGGTGTGAAGGACACTCTCGGCATTTTTGTATTCAAGACTCTTTCCTTTCTCGCCTTCCTCGGACCCTTTCATGTATCGAAGAAGTCCTTCCACTTCAAATTGGAGATGTTTGTGATAGTTGTCTTTCATAATCCTCAATTCAGTGTGGCAATTTTGTAACGCATTCCGCAAAACGTTGGTACTCTGTATGACTCGATATGAATTTTCTTTCGAAGCAAAAGCTCGCCATCCGGCAAAAATTTTTGACTTTGTCAGCCGGCGTCGAAAAAATGTCATGCGCTCTCCAGATTTCCTAATTCTTCGGTTCGAATTTTTTTCCAACTTTTTATGTTGCACAACTTTCTCACGCTTATACTTTTGATTATTTGAAAAATATTGCCATTGGTTGAAAGTGCGAGACATTCCTTGATTTCTAAACCTTGCCGATATTCTGTCTAATAACCGCCACGTGCGGACATGCTCTTGCCAGCTTTCCCACGCCAATACTAAGTTACGGTTTACGATTCGCTGAAATACACGATGGCATAGGATTTTCTGTTTTTCAATTTCTTGGGATCGTATTTGGTCTTTCAGAGCGCGTATTTCCCCATAGTGTTTGTGGCTAGATACAAACGATAACCATCGTCTAAACCCAGCAGCCAGGTTTTTATTGTCGAATCGTGTCAACACACGCCAACACAAATCACGCTTATACTTTTGATTGTTTGAAAAATATTGCCATTGGTTGAAAGTGCGAGACATTCCTTGATTTCTAAACCTTGCCGATATTCTGTCCAATAACCGCCACGTGCGGACGTGCTCTTGCCAGCTTTCCCACGCCAATACTAAGTTACGGTTTACGATTCGCTGAAATACACGATGGCATAGGATTTTCTGTTTTTTATTTCTTTCGTCTCTTATAGTTCTCTTCAATGCCAGCAATTCACTGCAGTATTTTGACTCACGTCTTTCGTACTCAAGGGTGGGCATGGCGTCTTTCCATGTTCGCCAACCCATGACTAGCAAGCCACTATCCAAGAGGACAAAACATCGCAAAAGAATCTTCCTTTTTTTCCTTGACCCATGCCATCGGCTATAATATTTGGACATGAGGAATTTCTTTTGCCGGCCTTTGTTCGTGTTCATCATCGCGGCCGCCACAGTCTTTATTCGCACAAATTTCTTCCATCTATCCATGCACAGCTTTCCATATTTTTTAGCGAAGGCGCGCTTTTTCCTTTGAAACAGTATGTTCACGCACTTCCAGCGCATTCCACCAATGCCGGTGTTGGCCAACGACCTTCCTCTCCTCTGCCGCCTTGTGGGCTTGTAATCAATTAAGTTAAACATGCCTATGTTCATTTTCCACTTGGCAAGAGCGGAATACATTTTTTTATATATTTTTGTCTTCAGTTCACAAAACAATCGACACATGTAAAGTTTCATATCAATGGACAGCAAGTCTAGCTTCCTATTTATGTGCGACTTCTTTTTAAAACTTCCCCGCCGGTCTTTAGCCTGCGTGTCAAGGCTTCGCCTAACGACAGTTGCGCCAAAGGCGTGCGACTGCCTCCTTTTGACACTGGCCCTTTGCTTTTTCGTTATCGAAGCCTTTCGGAGAGGCTTCCGTCTAGGAGATACACTGGGAGACTTTTGTTCTACTGCCTTTAAGTCTAACGACAAATATCCGCGTGATATCTCCCCATGCAATTCAAAATCTGGGTGCACTAGTTTCGTTGACAAAGTAGTCGGGGAAAGCCTGGCCGACATGGCTCCATCATTTTTCGAAGGCGAATTGTTATCTACCGAGAAAGAGCGCAAGCGCGGCCCCTCCGGCAATGGAGAAATCATACCCCTTGCAAAGTCTCCGGGGAATTAAGCCTATCTTTCCACCAAACTGCACTTTCAACACGGGACACTTCAATCTTTACAGTTCTCTTCCAAATTTCACTGAAAATGTTCACTTTGGAAGTCGTCGCTAATTTTCAAGAGCAACAATGTGTACATTACTTGATAATCGATTCATGCATTGATTGCATGTTGCAGTGATAATAAAAAAATATTTTTTATTGGTTAGCTATAATAATAATTTTATTTTTTATAATGTAGTATAGTTGTACGACGTTGTTGCTATTCTACAGGACTACCCGTACCAAAGGTACTGTACCAGGTACTGCTGGTACCTGGTACCGTATTTGAGGCAGCAGTTGATGATTCCTCCTCGTCGTCTTCTGTCTTTTTTATTAATCAATAATATCTTTGTGGATCACCACCAACTGGTACGGTTAATAATATTATTATCCAAAAGGAATATAATTTAGTTATGTTATATACATATAGACTAAGCTATAATAATAGACGATGTACGTACGGTATTTATTTTATCGCCGTGCCGTCCTCGTATTCGTGTAGTACAGCAACGAACAACTGCAAGCAAAAACAAAGGGAGAACAGCCCCCCACCCAAGAAGAAGAACTAATTGTTTAAAATATCGTAGTCCTAGTCTAGCTATTATAACACTATATATTATTACCAACCAAAAAAAGAAAATATTTTTTATATTTATAGGAAACCAAGACAAAGTTAGGGTTTAATGTACATAGTCGAGCTACACAATGGGATGAGGAACGGAGGACACAATCGAACTTATTCGCGAAACCTCATTCATTCATTTTCTCCCTTTTTTTAATCCAGTACGATAATTATGTACTTCTAAACATATATTATTTCACATAAAATTCATATTTTTACGAAGTACGAATTTTTTTAGTCTAATAATTATTATAATGTAAATAGAAATACAGAAATTCCATCCACAATTGCTGCCGATTATTATGCCAGTTATATACCCGCCGCCGCCCGCAGGACCGCAGGAATGAATAAATGCACGAATGCATCAGGAATCAGGAATGAAAGAAAGAAGGATCTTCTGTATACATATACATATGGTATGATTTAACTTGAAATAATTATTACGTCAATGTGTGCTGCTGTACAAGAAATTACACATCAAAAACTATTTTTTTAAAATACGGAATAAGTAATCACTAACCTAGAAACTTACCACTCAGTTTTCAAGATGCTACGTTCAACACTTCGTCATACGAGGAACGCCTTGCGGCAGCAGCGACGTCTTATGTCAGACGGTCCGATGGATGAATTGGAGAGAACCTTTGTTGACCCCGCGTTAATTTTGAGTACGCTTCAAAAGGGCGGCGTTGATTTTTTCGCAGGTGTCCCAGACTCCCTGTTGAAAGACTTTTGCGCGTATGTGACGGATAACGTCAGTCCAGATCAACACAAGATTACCGCCAACGAAGGGTCGTCCGTTGCGATGGCCTGTGGGTCCCACTTTGCAACTGGGAACGTACCTTTCGTGTACATGCAGAACTCGGGGCTGGGGAACGCCGTCAACCCCCTCCTGAGCCTTGCGGACCGCAAAGTGTATGCTGTCCCCATGGTTATCATGATCGGATGGAGAGGAGAACCGGGAAAAAAAGACGAGCCACAGCACATTGTTCAAGGCGACGTTTTGCCCGGGATGTTGGCCTCGATGAACCTTAACTTTGACGTATTGCCCGACTACAACGAAGGGGCAGAAGCCTGCATTAAGAATGCTCTGAACTACACCAAAGAGAACCAGACGCCAACCGTGATTTTGGTCAGGAAAAGGACGTTCGAAACGTACAAATTGCAATCATCAACCCATGATTTTTCCAATTTCCCGCTGACCCGGGAAGACGCGATCGAAAACATCCTAGGTCACCTCAATGAGTGGGACAGTGTTGTCGGCACGACCGGCTTCACCTCTCGTGAAATATTCGAAGCCCGTGTAAAGCATGGTCAAGGCCACGACAACGACTTTTTGACCGTTGGGTCCATGGGACATGCTAGTGCAATTGCTTTAGGAATAGCAACTCAGAAACCGTCTCGCCAAACGTACTGCATTGACGGGGACGGCGCGTGCTTAATGCACCTCGGAAATTTAGCTGCTGGTGGTACCTCGGACCAGAAAAACTTCAAACACATTCTTTTGAACAATGGTGTACATGACTCTGTTGGTGCGCAAGGAACGTGCGCGAGCGGGCAGCAGTACTCCGATGTTGCCAAGACCCTTGGCTACAAGAGTACCAAACTCGTCGACAACGCAGATGACTTGAACGCTGCAATGGAAGATTTCGTACAGTGCGACGGCCCCGCCTTTTTGGAAGTGAACATCAGGCCTGGCGCCAGATCCGACCTCGGTCGCCCAACAACGACCACCCATGAAAACAAGAAGAACTTTATGGCAAATTTAAGAATGTAATCTGAGAATGATGGTTAAGTTCGCAGTTCATGAAGGAATGCAAACCTAGAATGTCTAGATCTAGATTTCAGTTCGCAGTACATTAATTTTAATTTGTTTTTTTTACAAACAAGAAAAATTGGCTGAATTAATTATCTTATATATTTTATATCTTCCAACAACCAAGTAATAAAACAATATAATTTAAGATTTTTTCACATGATTCATTAATAATTATTCTTCAGGTTTTCCATCGTATAATAATTTCATAATATCCCTTAACTAATTATATACCTTAACTACTGTTTTGGCAGTTATTTCTATTCCTATGCTATCTAGGCTATTTGGATGGATGAAATTTGAATTTTTCTATTTTCGTAGTCTATAGTCAATTAAGTACAATTAATTAATCTTCTAGACGATTCCATATACAGTAGTACACTTCTAGTACATTATAGTACAGCTACTGTAAGCTTTTTGAATCTGACGACATTCCAATTAGGCAGGCCAATTCATAATTTAATTTAATTTAATTCGAGACTAGATCGATTCGATCGAGATTTAGATCTTTTAAACTTCAAGAGAAGGAACACATCACAGCAAAGGAATAATTAAATTA
>JACLAC010012620.1_pt1 | contig 11615 bp, 15 predicted proteins | sample 8027881 | NCBI WGS metagenome assembly JACLAC01 (sample SAMN15725517, study PRJNA655200) | protist metagenome | isolation source: fluorescence activated cell sorting (FACS) single amplified genomes of... | place: Spain: Blaines Bay Microbial Observatory, Mediterranean Sea | collected 2016-01-19 | reverse complement strand
ACTCAACCATCACCACAACCGTCCACCAATGATCTGAACAACATCATACATACGTTGTTACCCACGGCGAAACCGAAAACGTCGACGTCGTCGAACGTAAGTCACATAAAATCACACACATACTAAATATATATATGGATTGTGTTTTGTGTTTGAAAGAGTTTTCACTTTGTCACGTATGAGTGCTGTGTTTGAGTGGAGGAGTGTCTCAATCGGTTATTACACTCAAAATGAGACTGGAAGTCGTAAAATCTCACTCAAACGCTCAAAATGAGACTGGAAGTCGTAAAATCTCACATACACACTCTTTGTGGATTGTGTTTTGTGTTTGAGAGAGTTTTCATTTAGTCTCGTATGAGTGCTGTGTTTGAGTAGAGGACTACATGACACTCAGAATTAGACTGGAAGTCGTAGAATCTCACTCACACACTCAAACACTCACACAACACACTCTATATAATATGTTTTCTCATTAATTCACTCACTCACGCACAAGTTCTATGTTCATTCGACATTTGAGTGTAGCACTGTCTCATCATTTTCTCAATTGAACACTACTCACACACACACACACAAATACTACACTATCTCAATCAATCGATCATCATCACACACACTCACAAACACAGGTATCGTCACAGAACGATCTTCTCAAGTCGTTACTGTCCAAGGACACGTCGTCATCTCAACAAAAGGAATCCTCCCCTCTCTCGCCACAGTCCGCGAATTCGATTCTTCTGTCGGCACTCAAGTTACCGTCTCAGCAAAAGTCTCCGTCTCAGCAACAGCCAACAACAACAACAACAACGTCCACATCCATTCTTCAATCGGCTCTGAAATTGGACGAAAAGAACGTCTCCGAGGAGAAGGACTCGATCAAAATCAGCGGAAAGGCTGTGACGACCAAGGTTCTGGATCACACTCCTGGGTTTGTCACACCTTCCGTGTCCAACATTACCTTTTACAAATCCAAACCGAGCAGAAGCAGAGGACGATGTGTTGCCGTGTCGTCCAAGTTCATATGTTACGGCTTGAAGAAAGGAAAGATCAGAATCATCTCTCAAGTTTGTGCTCAGTTCAGAGGACTCGTGTCGGGTCATGAGAATGTGAAGGACATGATGTTCTCTCCCCACTCCTCGAATCTTTTGGCAAGTCTGGGTACGGAGGGAAATCTGTGTGTGTGGCGAATCGGTACGTAGTATTCGAGCGCGAATTTCAATTCTTTTACTCTTTCATTTACAATTCGTATTCCTTTTTACAAAATCACTCGAACGTCAACGCTATATGCACACTCGAATATTACGAAAGACTAATCTCACGCTTGAACGCACAGGTGGTGCGACTTCGGAGGCGATTCGTGCGTTTCAACGTGGTGAGCATCTCGATGATGCCACGTCTTCGTCCAAGAAGAAGGATTCGCTCACTCACGAGCTCGTGTTCGAGATGCAAGGATTGAGTGATGTGGATCGTGTGGATTTTTCTGAAAAGAGTCCGTTCGAGTTGTTGCTTACGGGTAAGAAGGAGTTGATCTTGTTGGATATGGTATGTCTTTGTGTTGGAGTAACATGACTCACTCGATCATTACGAAATAACTCATCTCGCGCTCGAACATTCAGGTACAGTACGGCGTGGGATCTGAGATTTCATCGAAGGATACGATCAAGACCAACAGACAGAACACAAAAGGTATGAGAGTGATTTCGAAATCCAACAACGAATCGGAGTTCACGTCCGCGTGTCTCCTACCCGATGGACACGTGATTGGAGCTACCGAGAGTAGTGTGCGTAAGAACAACATCGTTTGGAAAGCCAAATCGAACGAGAAGGCGCGCGGTCTGTCGTTCGTGAGAAACGGAAAGTACGTGGTGTTCGAGCGCGAGAATTTCAATGTTATTCCTCACTTCCAACGGCACTTCGTTGTGAGAAGTATTCGAACAACAAACAACTCACTTTATCTCTTTAAGATTTCTCACTCTCAATATAACCATTCTCAACATAATCATTCTCTCAACATAACCACTCTCAATATAACCACTCGAATACGAATACTAAACTCGCGCTTCGCGCTCAGGTACATCGTGTGTCTCTGTGAGGATTCGTCGTCGTACTCCTTGAAGGTGTTGAAAAGTAAAGGTTTGAGAGAGGTCTCGAGTCTTGTGGTGAAATCACAAGTCAAGGATGCGTTGTACACTCTGTTGAGTGTCGGAACGAGTCGTGTGATCGTTGCGGATGTAGCAGGTTCGAACGCCAATCCGTTTGACATGTTCAAGATCTCAAGTAAGGGAAGCATTGTTTGGCACACGCGATTTCGTGTCACACATCCCGTGTTGAGTCTGTGTGTGCCTCACGATTGCAAGAATGATATTTCGTGTTACAGTGTACGTCTTCTCGAATGTTGGAGAGAATTTTCATTACATCCCTCAAGTATCACTGTGTTCCTCAACGATCTCAACCGACACTCTCGAACAAACAGGTACTCACTACGTCGATTCAGCAATTTCACATCAGCACTCGTGATTGTGGTGGTGAGGATGACGATGAGGAGGTCTCATCCTCGGAAGAAGAGGATGAAGAGGAAGAGGTCGTAGAAAAAGAGGAGGAGACCAAGTCCTCGACATCTCCGGGATCACCTGTCCTGAGATTAGCTGCTGCACGTGCTGCAGCATCGAGAGCTGCGAAACAGAAGGACAACAACAAGAAAGATGAGAAGGCATCCACAACGACAACGAAAATACCCGCTGCGGGTGCGGATCTCTTGCAGAAGCTTCTCGGTACGTCGTAGTCGTGTTGATATCACTCTTATACATACACTCGAACACAACTCGAACACAGGCAAGAAACCCGAGGACGGGGTTGAGGAGGAGGAGGAACCGGACAACGAAGAGGACGAGGAAGACGAGGTCGAGGAGGAGGAGGATCAACACACAAATTCGATGATACTCGAACGTCTCGAGAAATTGGAGTCGAGTTTACATGAGTCGATCAAAAACATGGAGAGACGTGAGGCGCAACGTCAAAAGACCATGCTGACCATCTTGAACAAAATGATGACTCAAAAACTTCCGAAATTCGTTCGTGACGCGGTGGAAGATACGGTGGAGGATCGTGTTCTTCCTGCTTTGAACGATGCGATCAAGGTATGTGTAGTTCTTGATATGTCTTATATACTCACAATGAAAACATTGAATTCAAAACACAGGAGAGCGCCCCCGATCTCAAAGCATCGTTTAAGGCGACATTTGAGAACACCATACTTCCCGGTTTCGAACGTGCGATTGCGGAGATGACAACGCAAGTTCGCAATCACGTGAATTCCGAGACGGAAAGTCTTCTCAGTGAAGTGAAACGGGATGTGTCTGTACGTAGTATCTTTATCTTGTTTCTCATTCACTTACATTACTCACTCGTATCACTTATACAACCCATAACTCTCATCCATTCGATCTTCAACACTCAAACACCAACACTCAAACATTAAACAGGTACATATGGAGAACCTCTTGAAAGAGGTCGCAGCAAAGGCAGTCGTACCCGCAAGTCCACCACCAGAGACCAATAGTACAGAAGCAACCGTAGACATTCAGACCGAACTTCGACTCCTTGTGGAGAGGTCTGATTTTCAAAATGCACTCTGGAAGGCTCTTTCGGAGCAGAAGAAGGAGCTGGTTCTTTACGTTTGTAAGCTCATCACATCATCCGGAAAGATGCCCAGGGATTTGTCTCAACCGGTATGTATTGATATTTGTAGTATTGTGTATCACCCAAAAAAACACTTCTTCGCCATTACAGGTACTCCTGTGTTTGGGTCAACAAGTCGCGCGCGATCTCGATCAGGAGGTCGATCTGAGTCGCATCACGTTGAGACTCATGTGGATTGAATATGTTGCCATGCTTTTGGATCCGAGAGATCCGGACGTGGCACCTCACATCGCAGCCGTGCTCATTGAGATCATTCGTGCACTCAAAGCATACACGTTAGTCGGTACGAATGAGGATTGCAAGCGTAAGGCTGAGTTGCTTAGTATGGCTGTTAGTTCCTTGCATTCGAGGTGTGATCGTCAGTGATTATGTGTGTTATGGATGGGTGGGTTTGGTAATAATAATAAGAAGAAGAATGAAAAAATGAATGCGTCTACTAGTCTCTGTATACAACAACAAAAATGTTTCTATTACGAGTATAAACAACTTACTAACTACACTACGATAACTAATTTTTATTCAGGTGCAACACGTGCAGACGGAAACAACTTTCTTTTCTTCTTTTTGACGACAATTTTCTTCTTCTCGACGACAATTTCCTTCTTCTCCTCCGTGCGGACAACCTTTGCAGGCTTCTTCTTGAGAACAATTTTCTTCTTCTTTGTGTCAGCTGAGACGGAAGCGACCTTCGACTCAGAGATTGGGATTTTCTTCTTCAACTTGAACTTCTTTCTCATCTCCCTCAAAGCCTTGATACTTTTCTTGAGATCTTTTGAAGGTACGCGAACTTTATTTTGCTGAACGTTTTTCGTTGCAACGTGCTTCTTCAGAAACGCTGAGGAAACTCGAACCTTGAGTCGTTTCTTCGCGGGAACAACCTCGTCTTTCTTGTTAAGAAATGTTGAAGGCACACGTACAGTGTACTTTTTCTTCATCTTCGTACCCTCCTTGACATGTTTCAGAAATTTTAAAGGAACTCATATCTTGACTTTTCTCTTTTTCATTTTGATTGGTCGTTTCGTCTCGACTGTCTTGCTTGACTCTGTGTCCTCTTCTTCTTCCTCCTCCTCCTCTTCTTCTTCTTCCGTGTCACTGCTGTTGATTTCCTCATTACTGCTACTACTACTACTCTCTTCGCTACTACTTTCTTCTTCCTCTTCACTACTCTCTTCTTCTTCCTCTTCACTACTACTCTCTTCTTCCTCTTCGACCCTTTCCTCTTCACTACTACTCTCCTCGACAATCTCAATCTCGACGTCATCGACCTCATCCGTACCCCACTTCAATCGACCAATCAAACTCACCACCAAGGCATAATGCTCGTAGTACAACTCTCTTGAGGTTCGCCACTTGTACGCCTCGTGATTCCAGATCGATTCTTGAACTTTCTGTTGTATTACTTTATCTTCAAGTGACAAACGACCGACTGCACCCCAATCCCAGCACTCCTCTCCCTCCAACAAGTAAATGCACTGCATCTGAGTTGCTTCCATCGATGTCACAAGTCTACTTAACTTCTCCAAACTCTGACCCGAGAGTAAATCACCGGTGAGAAGTATTGCGGCTCGATCAGCTTCCTCGATTCGGGACACGAAATCACCTTGGGGCCATATCTTCTTCAACGTCAGACTCAATTCAATCACCATTCTGGTCGCGACACGACTTGTCTCGTCGTAGAGCAAGTACACATTACGTGGAGGTGTTTGACGCACCTCACGGAACTCTTTCGGTTCAGGAAGTATCTCTCCCCACGCAATACTATCGCTCAAAGTAAACGATCTCGACAACAACGCGCGTGCCAATGCATCGAACTCGAAATCTCTCCGCCTGAACGGAAGCATCTCCCCGTTTCTTGCTTGAGATTCCACAAGTTTGCGAATCCTCTTCGGACACTGTTCGTAAGTTCGACTCAGCCAACCCGTGGTCCACGACCCGTCTGGAGCCTTCGTACACTGATTCGTTTGCCATCTCTTCAGATCAAAAGGCCAAAATCGATCCTCCGTCTCCACAACAATCACGATCGGCTTGTTGAAATCCAAGGCCCATCCGATCTCCTTCAGACAGAACGGACGACTCAAGAGACTGTTTGTCAAAAACATGAGAAAGACTTCACTGTCGCGCACACCCGCTTTCATACCCTCCTCGGTAAGATCCTCAGTCCCAAAGTGAGGGAGTGAGAAACGAAATTCTGAGATTACAGAATACTATCTTTGTCACCAACCAACCACTGAATAGCACTTAGTTACCTCATTCTTCAGTTCAACATAACACACACTGAGATTGAAATATGAGCTTAATTAACTTTAATTAAATCAAAGATATCTTCCCCGAGCAAAAAATAAAACTCCAAACGAATAATTAAGAGAACGCACCCTTGAACCGCTTCTTCATCTTGTTATCGAGCGCGCGATTCAACTTGACACACTTCTTTTTCAAACTCAACGCCTTCTTGTTCGTCTCGTCTACACTCAAAATATCCACAATGAGTCGCTCTGCCTCCTCCAGATACTTCAACTTCTGCATCACGTAAGCCTCAGCGAGTCTACACTTGGCCTTGAGATTCTTGGGATCCAACTCCAGCGCCTGCGACGAAAAGTGTTGAGCTTTCTTCCCGTTCTTCAGTTTAATATAACACATGGCCAAATTGTTGTTCGCATCCACCTGTAACTTCACAATTTGATCCTCCTGATCTGAACTCAACTTATCACTCGTTGCAGCAGCGTACATCTGCATCTGCGGATCCTTCTGTGACAGTCCTTTCACATACAGAAAGATTCTGACATACTTTCTAGCGGCGCTGGCGTACTTTTTCTCCTTGTAGAACTCATTACCCTCACTCTTCAATTTAAGACCTTGTGCGATCTTATCATCCGTTGTCATGACTTTCCCCTTCTTCTTCTTCTCTTCCTCTGTCATCTTAATTTTTTGATTTTTTGATCGGTCGACGTCGTCGTGGTCGGTGCCGTGGGATACGTAGCAGGATAGGTAGGGTACGTGTTCGTAGCCGGGTAAGAGGGTAGAGTGGTGGGTGCCGTAGGATACGTGGGTTGTCCTCCTGACGGATACGTAGGTAACGTATTGGTCGTTGTTGGATACGTGGGTTGACCTCCGGACGGATACGTAGGTAACGTATTGGTCGTTGTTGGATACGTGGGTTGACCTCCGGACGGATACGTCGGTAACGTGTTTGTGGTGGTGGCAGGATACGCCGGCGTCGTGTTCGTGGGATACGTCGCTGTAACAGCAGGTTGTGCTGTGACTGCAGGTTTAGGTTTCGGTTTCGGTTTTGGTACTGCAATCTGAATCTGAAGTGTCTTTCTCGTTCCGTACCAAGGATCGCCGAACCACTCCGCGCTGGCGTAGACTCGTTTGAATCTCTGTTTTCTCACGAAATCGATCACTTTCTTTGTGACGTTGATTCCTTTCTTGTATGCTTTCGGGCAGCCGTAGTATCTGTATGTGTGTGATTTTAATGAGTGAAAATGGGTGAGATGATGAGATGGTTTGTCGTTGTCTTTTTATATCTATATCTTTAATGAGAACCACACACACTTGGGAAATGGAGAGGGTGAGAGAGAGAGTGATTCATAATTTGAATCTTATAACAATTTGTGAGTGTGATGATGATGATGATGAGAGATAGATATGAGAAGAAACGTACGCTCCGAGTATTTTGTATTCCGGTTTGATATCGATGTACTCGTTCTCGTCGCATTTCAAAATTTTGACATTCGAATCGTTTGTTACATAAACTTCACCATTTGTGATTGGTTTACCAATGGCACTGTAGTATTCAGGAAACGATACATTGTTGTTCATTTTCTTGTTTTTTACAAAGATCTGTGATGAAAAAAAAAAAAGATTTTTCTTCGTTTAAGAGTGAGATTTTTTTGTGGAAGACAGGATTCTATAGATAGTGAGAAAGTGAATGTATAGATTGTTGAATAAGAGGATTCACCGTGTGTGTTTGTCGTCATTGGTTTATATATATTCCTCTCCTCCTATGGCAATGCAGTGTTCAGGAAACGAAGTCTTGTTATTCATTTTCTTCTCTTCGAATGATCCATTGAAAAAAAAAACGAAAAGAGTAAGTTGTTTTTGTGTGGCTGTTGATAGAGACAAAGAGACGGCAGTTCACTGCGCAGTTGAAGAAGGACATGCCGATGTACTGAAAGTGTTGATTCAGAACGGTGCGGATGTGCCTACTGGTGAGCAAGACGAATGGACGTTACTTCACAGAGCAGCCGCACGTCTGGACGAACATCTTGACGTTGTGAACGTTTTGATCGCGGGAATACCTTATCCGGATGATCTATGAAGATTCGTTGCCTGAAAGACACTGTGTGTGTGTGTGTGTGTGTGTGATGTGTGTGTGTGTGTGTGCGTGTCTTTTTTGTGTCGCTGTTGTCTTTTTTTAAAGCATAATTTGATCACACCCTTCACAAAGCATCGTCTCGCGTTTTTCTTCTCTCTCCTTGTCTTCGTGTGATATTACACCTGAGACTAATGAGTCACACATATCCTCTCTTGTTCCGGGGAACTCTCTTCTCCTTGAGAACACGACACCAAAAAACACTGAAACACTGATCTTCTCAATCAAATCAAATCACAATGTCCTCACTCTCTACTAAAATCGTAAAAGAAGCTGTTAAGGCTGGATTACCTCAACCAATATGTGAAAAAACAGTCTCATTCACATTGGGATTCAAAGCTGCATTGGAAGATAAACAGTTCTCGGATCCGGATCAACCCAAGTACGTCTTTTTTACGATTCTCGTCGTTCTCACACATCAATATTCATACTTTATATGTATATACATGTTTATATGTGTCTGTTGAATCATTTGGTGACTCACACACACACTCAATGAAAATGATTATTGTAAAACATAAACTTACTCAATCGAATCGACCTCAGGCGACACGCGAACAATCTCAAGAACGGAACCTACCACAGATTCAACAAAGCGTACGTCATCTTCATTTCTTTTAAATCACTCTTCAAAACAACCTTCACCACATTCCATTCCATCATCATCTCACTCACTCTCTCAACACAAACAGATACGATCCCACATGGATGAAAAATCAGAACGTGCTCATAACGGGATCGAATAGAGGAATCGGACTAGCTCTGACCAAAGAGCTCGTGAACGCTGGAGCCAACGTCTACGCGACATGCAGAAAACCGTCCAAGGAGCTGGAGAGTCTCAAACCCACTCTGATCGTCACCGACGTGGATGTCACCTCGGAGACAAAGTGTAAGGTCATGGCATCCAAGATTCCCGTTCAACTCGATGTCGTCATCAACAATGCGGGATATTTCGCCAAAGATCCGGAGACGATCGATAGACTGAAGTTCGATGAGGAGATCAAGATGATCGATATCTGTGCGCTCGGACCTCTTCGAGTCACGAGTGCTCTGTTCAATGCCAAGAAGATCAAGAGTAACGGAGGACGTGTGGCGATGATCACATCACAGGGTGGATCCATCACGTGGAGAGATGTTCAGAATGCGGGAGGTGATTTCGATTACGGTCATCACATGTCCAAAGCTGCCGCGAACATGATGGGAAAACTCCTGTCCCTGGAACTCAAGAAACACGGTATCACCGTGTACAATCTTCATCCCGGTTTCAACAGAACGGACATGACGAGCAAGTACAGTCAGATCTGGGAAGTGGAGGGTGCCGTAGACGCGTCTCTGGGTGCGAAGCGTGTGATGCACGAAATTTTCAAGATGAAAATTCAGGACACGGGAAAGTTCGTGAACTGTGAGGATGGGCTTGATATTCCTTGGTAAGTAGTAGTAGTATCGCCGTATCTATATAAATAACATTGTGAATTAATATTTGAGATCCCTCTCCCAAGATGGAAAAATCTCATCTTTAAAAATGTTTTTCGACCAAGTTTCATAGCACGAAGAAGAAGAAGAAGAGCAAAAACGACATCAGGAAGGACTTTGAGTTCGACATCAATGTTCGGCGACGTCAACGCGGATGGATCCTTCAACAATCAAGATGTATTCTATGCCACTCGAATCCTAGTTGGAGATATCGATGTAAACACGTTGACGAGCGACCAACTAAATACAATCGATGGTGATCGCAACGGCGTGAGAGAGTCTTTAGATATCCAATATCTTTCCTACGTCGCTGCGAAAAAGTATCGGTTTTTAGAGTATGCCAATTGCTACTTCAATATTGTAGATCAAGATCGCAGTGAATTCATTGTTGACATCAAACTTCTCGATCAGGATAGTGTTGATGCTGTGAGCTCATCATCGATAATCGGAAACACAAGAGCTTTCGTGGAAGTGAAATTCGGAGATGCAGGAACCTGCGGAGATTCAATTTTGAATGGTAATTTTGTATCCGGCGCGCTGCGAGAAAAGTTCAACGACAGACACGTTCTCATCACTTCGAACGTAGGAAATGGAATCTTTCAAAGCCGAGTACTTTACCTCAATCATAACGTTCCGAACTCATGCAATCAAACCGTGGATTTTGTTGTGATGGTCGAAACGGAAGATGTCTTTGGTAACACAGATGAACAAAGAGCTTTTCCTTTCTTCTCCACAGATTATGGAAGATACGGTGCCGTTGGATTTCAATCCTTCTCGCCTTTCGGATCGAGTCTCAACGCGACCATCACGGGAGATGGTAATGTAGATGTTGCCTCGACTGTTGCTCCTGAAGTCCTCACGACTACAGAAGTTGTTACGGCCACAACTGCAGCGCCAACTCTTACTACTGCTTCTGATACAACACCGGTCACAACTTCTCCTGAAGTTGAAACGACTGCAGAAGCGACCACAACTACAGCACCAACTGTTACTGATGCTTCTGATACAGCGACCACGACTTCACTTCCGCCGATTCCTGAAACCTCATCAGGTGACAACACCATCGTGTTCGCAGCGGCAGGTGCTGGAGGTGCGATAGTACTTATACTGATGATAGGATGTCTTTGCTTGTGTCGTCGAAAACGCAAGAAGTTCGACACTGGAAACGGGCAGAGTATCTTCATGTCATCACCGCAGCTTACTGACGGAGAAAGTGTCGGTATTTCCATGCAATCCTTGGATGATTCCACAACAACGTCAGGTGATTCAAAGACGGGATATATGTTAGACACACCGGGTCCAGAGGAAGGAATCGCGTTCGATGATGAAGTCGAAACTGTTGGACGTTTCGGTATTGGTACATCTCCATCGTTCACGCACAAAGGTGGAAAGTTAACGACACCCATGTATTTGACCACTTCAGAAGCATTTCAGACACCTAAGAACAAGAACAAGGAGGGTTACGATCCGGATGATGTTCTTGACTTGTAGTTAGAATTTTAAATTTTGGTTTACCAAAAATACAATAGATGGTATCACCTGCCTAACAATAAGAGAACAAGCAGAAGCGTTACGATCCAGATGATATTCTTGACTTGTAGTTCGAATTTTAAATTTTAGTTTACCAAAAATATACCCCCATCGATCCTCACCAACACACACACACCACAGAGAGTTCGAGAGAGACACACACCACAGAGAGTTCGAGAGAGACACACACCACAGAGAGTTCGAGAGGGAGATAGAGATAGAGATAGAGATAGTGAGAGAAACAATCACACGAGAGTCACCGTTTCACTCTCTCTCTTACTCTATACAACCCAAAAAAAACAGAGAGTTCGAGAGAGAGACACACACACACCACAGAGAGTTCGAGAGAGAGAACCAATCGAACCAATCACCGAGAGAGTCACCGTTTCACTCTCACTCTATACAATCCAAAAAAGAAATTTCTTCTCCCACTCTCTCTCTGATCCAATTCAACCGCGACTCACCATCCAATCCACCCACCAACCATACCCCTATCCAACCATAAACCCCACTCAAATTTCCAAATCCATACCACCAATCC
>JACLAC010018747.1_pt1 | contig 11616 bp, 14 predicted proteins | sample 8027881 | NCBI WGS metagenome assembly JACLAC01 (sample SAMN15725517, study PRJNA655200) | protist metagenome | isolation source: fluorescence activated cell sorting (FACS) single amplified genomes of... | place: Spain: Blaines Bay Microbial Observatory, Mediterranean Sea | collected 2016-01-19 | reverse complement strand
CGGCATGGAGAAGAAAGAGAACGACTCCTACTCCTGCAGCGACTACTACTCGGCGACGACGAAGATTACTGCGGCGGCGGCGGCGGCGGCGGCGGCGGCGGCTCGCACTACGACGACCACGAATGCTAACGAAACTGGTGCTTCTACTAACGGCACCACCAAACCAAACCCAAAAGGGAAGACGAGCCCGAGCCCCTTATCTTCCCCGCCAGACGTGGGCGCCGCGCTGCCGCGAGAGCGCGGCGATTCGCCGCCGCCGCTGAGACACACTCCAAGCGCTCTTCATAATATGCATGGTAGCAGCTGGGAGAAGAAGAAGGAGGAGGAGGAGGAGGAGGAAAAGGAGAAGGCGAATGCGACATGGGCAATGTTCACCTCTTTGGTGAGCTCGCTCAAAAAGATTGAGAAAGACGACGATGCGCGATGAAGGGAACATTGTGTGTGGGGGTGGGGGTATGATGATGATAATGATGATGTACTACTGTGGGCGGGGCGGGGCGGAGCTTGCCTCTTCTTTTCGGGTTGAGGTGTAGTAGTAGTACCGGTAGTACGTGTAGTGTGAGGTGTGTGTGTTTACGAGTAATTATAATATATGTTGTACCTGGAGACAATAAAAGAGAGCGGTTGAAATGAGAGGTGTTCTGGATGCATGTCGTAGTGGCCGCGCGCGCAGCGGATGTTGCGTGAGAACTTTGATCGCGCGCGGAGCGTGCAGCGGAAAGCGCGCCACGCCTTCCTGGCCAGCGCGGAGAAAGATGGAGAGACAGAGAGGAAAAAAACACTGAAAGTCGCCCTTTTATAATTTTCTGGGAGAGGGGGGGGGGGTTCTCCCGCCGGGGCCAATCACGTCCCTTCTCTCATGCTTTTGACTGAGGCTTCTCGAAAAAAGACCCGCCCTGGCGCTGCGCATTCAAAGCCGCCACACGAGCTCCGTCGACACCATTCGGATCGACGCTGGCCAAGTAGTCGGCCAGAGGTGGCGGGGCACCGGCTTCACTCTGGCTGTTTCTGTTCATTTGCATGAAGCTATCCTTGAAAATATACGTCCCGGAGATCACGCCGACGAGTGTGACGAGACCGAGCTCCATCCACCGCACCGCGCGCGGCCGCAAGCGGACCTTTGCTCCCTCCTCCACAAGCACGGGCTTTGCAAGCTTGGCGAAGCGGGACATTCCTAAATGGCTATACGCTAAAAACGAGCAACGATAGTAGAGTCTGACTCACTCTACGTTCTGGGACATTTTGTTATGATAATGTGTGCTTTTAAGGTGTTACATTAAACCAAAATCTCTATGGAAATGGATTTTCGACAATACACTAACCTGATACATTATTGCAAGAATGAAAATGGGGGGGATTGCAAGAATGAGGGCGGCGGCATCAAAACGTTTTCTGGGGCTGCGCCTGCTCTTGATCACCATCGCCGGCCCGACAACCTGTGCGGCTTTTGGCAACTCGCGATTGCCCGCATGCAGTGCTGCCAACGACTGCAATTTTTTCGCGCAGGAGCAGTTCCCTTGTATTTTCCCCACGGACGGCCTGACATACTGCTGCCGCCCCGACGGCACCTGGGTATCGCTTCCATCATTGTCGTCATCGTACACAGAGGCAGCAGCATGCCCCGACCTTCTCGACTACCCGGGCGTGAGTGCGGCAATGCTCGAGGCCGCTCTTCTCAGAGGTATCCGTCGTGTCCTCGCCTCGCCCGGCTTCCTCGACGCCGAGCTGAGCAACCACGACGCAGGTCAGTCAGTCAACTTTTTCATTTTTTTTTCAATTTTCAATTTTTGTACTTATATCTGTACTTAAAAAGGCACTAATCCATAAATTCACTTGACGGGACCAGACCAAATTTTCCCGCGAGAGTACTCGCGAGACTTGCGCGAGCGAATGCTCCTCACGAAGGAGCGGGCGGCATCGGAGGCGGCGGAAAGAGGAGGAGGAAGCCAAGGAGGAGAAGGGGGGAGAGGAGGAGGAGGAAGAAGTGGAGAAGATTTTGAAGAGGTCAGTCAGTCAATTTTTCCACATTTTTTTCACTTTTTAGTTGTTTGTAGTATTTATATCTGTACTTCAACAGACACTAATCCATGAATCCCACTCGACGGACCGAGGGGACGCAAATGTGTGCCTCGTGTACGCGTCGCGGTAAGCAGCTGGACGACCCCGACTTCCTGGACCGCCTGATGGCGGTGGCCCCCACAACTGCGGAGGGGAAGGTCAGTCAGTCAAGTTTTTCATTTTATTTTAATTTTTACATTTTGTACTTTTATCTGTACTTAAAAAGGCACTAATCCATAAATTCACTTGATGAACCAAGCATCATTTGCGCAATCAGATTCTCGCTTGGCACGATCGCGCGAGGCAACAACAACAATTGCGACTCGATGCCGACCTCCTCGGTACACTGAGCGCCATGTCGGGTCTCGCCGAGGCACGGGGGTATCTCATGCTCGGCGCGGAGGGAGGCGTGGACTTCAACTTGTCCAACACCCGCACTAACCAAGAGAAGCTCGCAGCGGAACTCTCGACGTGCTGCGCCGCGCTGATCGTATTAAAAATAAGCAGCGCAGCACGATGCACGAACCAGGCGTCCCGTCCCTGTGCTCCGCCACCAGCAGAGCTTCCGACGGAGTATTCAAGTTCGCGCGGCGCAAGCTCGCTCGCTTCAAAATCCGCGCAGTTCACGGCGGCAGCACCGAAGCAACGACGCCTTCTCGTGGTGCCGACAACGGCGACAGCGCGGATGCCCTCCCGGTGTGCTTGCCGTCGCCCAAGGCCAACCCCAGGTGCGATACGTATATTGGTTCTGCCCAGCGTTTCCCCTGCACGAATCCGTACGACGGACTCAACTACTGCTGCTTGCCGGGCGGGGCGTGGGTCGCGATCGGGACCGCTTCTTTGCTGCTCTGGCCCCACCAGGTCGTCGGCGAGGAGAAAGAGCAGGAGGGTCAGGAGAAGGAGAGGAAGACGAATGGGGGCTGCTGCTGGCAGCTGTGGAGAACGCCACCTTCGATCACATCACGGTCCACTCCGACATGACACCTTCGCCGGATGAGAAACGGCCCGGGACGAAATCGCCAGGTCAGTCAGTCAACTTTTCATTTTTTTAAATTAAAATAATAATTGTTAAACTTATATGTTGTGTTCTAACAAATGCACTCATCCATGAATCCCACTTGACGGCCCCAGGAGGAGCAGACTTTGTTCCTCGGACGCGGCGACTGGCGATCGTCTTTTACCTCGGCACCGACGGGTGGAAGCCCGAGTGCGGCGGGGCTTTCGTGTGGTGCTGGCCGGAACATGTCGTCGAGCACACCTTCAATGCGGTCGCGGTCAGTCAAGTCAACTTTTGAACTTTTCATTTTTTTTTGTAATTTTGTACTTTTATCTGTACTTGAAAAGGCACTAATCCATAAATCCACTTGACGGACCGAGATTTTCCCCGTCCATGACAACAGCGATCACATGGTCGAGCCTGTGTGGCATGCCGGTATTGATACTACGAGTGATACCAGTAGTAGTAGTCGTAGTAGTCGTAGTAGTCGTAGTAGTCGTAGTAGTCGTAGTAGTCGTAGTAGTCGTAGTAGTAGCAGTAGTAGCAGTAGTAGCAGTAGTAGTGGTAGTAGTGGTAGTAGTAGCAGTCGCTCGTTCGGCAATGCACCGCCTTTTTGCGCCTTTGAGAAGACTTGCATGGGCTGGCTGGTACACATCTCCGTACGAGGGGTGGGAGCCCGAGTACCGGCGACGCCTCGATATGAGGAGAAGGCACGCAGAGGCGACACACAGTATTCCTGCGTCGGAATTTCTCCTCCGAGTGGATGGCAGTATCGGCGGTGTTGCTACTAGCTAGCTAGATCTGCGAGTAGTACTACTAGCTAGCTAGTACTGCAATGGAGTCGTGGCAGGGAGAAATTATAAATGCAGCGTAATGTAATGTCGAAATATGTACAGACAGCTGTGTACTACATACATGTTCATACTGGTGCATACTTAGTTTGTGACAGTACGCGGACCAAAGCAGACATCCGCTATCCCAAATTTAATAATTTTGGCGGCTGGGCTAAAACTTCTCTCACCCCTCTCAAGCCGATTTCTCATTTGGTCGGGTTTTCGACCTTGCCGCCACCACCGAAGTGGCAATAGCTGCTTACACAGTGTGCGCCTCGAACCGTTTTGACGACTGTTCATGGGACCTCTAATGTGTCCAAGATCCGCATCCCTTCCTCAATTGGTGTTTGATTCCAGGTTGTTTCTCCCACTCCCATGGGGTCTCCAGCCGTAGTGTGTACCCTTTTATGTAAGATTTCTTTTCTTTTAGACCGATATTTTTTTATGGCGGCGAGAACGGGAGCCAGCCGCATCTCGTGCTTGACGCGGTCGCTCGTCTTCCTGAAGAGGGCCGAAACGATGATGAGGGCAGGAGCGACGAACAAATAAAAAATCCCCACCATCCCAGACAACTTCGCGCCGCTGCCAGCTTTTGTTGCCCATGGGGGTTGGATGCACCCGGCGATCACTACTAGTAGGACCAGTATGATCGGAATTAATTTGGTGCGGTCCACAGTAGTCCGGAGCATCGGAGAGGGAGGCACGGACATTTTGCGACGCGACGGACGCTGGACCTCGTCGACGACGACCGCAGTCGGGATCATCGAAGAGTCAGCGTCGCCGTCGGCAGAGTACTCGACGACGGGCACGACCAGGGCGCCGTCTTCGAGATCGGACATGCCCGGTTGCGTCGCCGGAAGAGGCTCGCTCTCGGCGTCGAGGAGGCATTTGGAGATGGCGAGGCCCATTACTCGAGCAGCGTGTCGAGGCGAGCAGGCGAAGTTGATGTTAGCCAGCAGCTGAATTAGTTTTTAGAGTGGGTGCGTTTTTTGCCCCATTTCTAGGAATTCCTACGAGCTCATATTTTAATACGAACTCTATTACCTATTACCGGTAAATAATACAGTAGAGATCAACCAGGTGTAAATTTACAGCTTGTAGATCTCAAATTGAGTTCCTACCTCAACGAAATTGAGTCAGCTCACCTCCCGGTTGTTTGGGCAAAACAATTTTTTTTTTTTGGCACAGGTCTGGGCCCCACCCTTGGGAGGGTAAATGCGAAAGGAATTAGGTTAATATCTAAAATAGCGGCCAAGCCCGGCCTTTGAATATACTGCGCCTGCGCCCTTAATAAATACATATTAACCAAGGGGTATCCTTGATATTAACTGATAAATTATAAATTATAGTAAAGTTTCCGTAAAATAATTATTGATTTGCAGGTAAAGTTTCACCAGAGTCGGCCATGGAGCTCGTGCAGAGGGATTCCCTAGTATTGTTTTTTGTTTTATAGTGATCGGTGCGTTCTGCGTGACTCTTTCTACAGTTCGTTAACTGATAATGCTCTTGTGTGTGAACTTCGTCGCCAGCGCGCCGTGCAAGTCCAACAAGTAGCTGCGGATTCGTCCAGAGATGCTGCGTGGAATAAGCTCAGTGAAGCCGACGAGGATCCACCGAGTACCGCTCGTCGTCTCCGCACCGGCGTGCTTGATACGCGCCTGGTGCATTAGCACACTGCCCTGGGCGATGCGGTGGACCTTTAAAGCGACATCGCCGGCGCCGTCGCCGTCGCCGTCGCCGTCCTTCTTCTTCTTCTTCTTCTTCACTTGCTCGTTCTCGTGCGAAAAGATGGTCCCGCCGCCCTCGTAGTCGTCCAACGAACTCAGAGCGACGTTGAAAGAGACATGGTGGCCGTCAGTGTGCTCGCCCAGCGATGGCTGCGATTCCTGCGTGTAGCGCACCACGAAGACGTCCTTCAGCCACACGTCGCACCCGCCGACGTCTTCGCTCTCGTTGCAGAAGGTCTTCGTGAGCGTCGGGAGGACGCGCGACTCCAGTAGCGGCAGGGCAAAGGCATGCGCCGCAGGAATGTCAGAGAGCGGAATGTCCTCCGTCGGGTGGTACCGATGGCGGGACGTCGTGAACCCTGTCGCCTCCGCTTGGCTCTTCGTCTCGGCGATGATCCGCGCGCACTGCTCCGGCGAGAAGGCGGCGGGCTGCGTGAGGACCGTCGACGCACGATTGTGTGGAAGGGTCGAGATGCCGAGCACAAGCAGGAAGGCGACGGCCATGCAACTCCACGCGGGGTTGGAGCCCGTCCTGGGCTTCTGCATTGCCCACAGGGCGAACGAGCTGATCGTGACGCTGATGAAGAAGCCGAGGATGAGGCCGTGGTTCGCAATGTACGTGCCGGTTTCGCTGGCCACTTTCGGCAAGAGCAGCAGAGCTTCGTTGTACAGCTGCGGAACTGTCATCGCCGGGTTGCTCTGCTGGACCGAGCCCATCGTCGCAGCGAGCACGACAGCGAGCCACGCGAGCCAGGAGAGGTCGGGCTTTTGTGGAGGTTGTGGAGACGTCGTCTGCGCCGCCGTCGGCTCCCCCTCGCCGGTCTTTTCACTGTTCGACGTCTGTGACGACATCTTTGTTGTTAATGCATTTGTGTCGTCAATACTTACTTGTTAATGCAGTAGATAGTAGGGATCCCTAACATACTACTAGTACTAGCATGCTACCATGGTAGTAGCAGCTGCTACTGTACTACTAGTACTATGGAGTACCATCAAGTATAGAATTATACCCTTGGTACCAAGGTAGGGAAATCCCTACTATTCCTAGCTAGTAGTAGCTAGTATGTATCTTGCTATGCAATCGTACCGGTACGCTAGGTACGTACTAAGTATGCTTGTGTATCCAAATAATAAATTTATCGCTAGTCGAGGATACCGGGTACCCAACGACGATACGAGAAAAAAGACGAGAAGACCCCATGATGGAGGTCCGTGCTCGAGCGCTGGGGGCACCACTCCTTCTTCCCACCATCCTGCTGCTCCTCCTCCACCCGCTACCCACTCCAGCGAAGCTCAATCAGCTAAAATCCCTGCGCGGCGAGAAGCAACAGCAGCAGCAGCAGCAGCAGCAGCAGCCTCCTTCTCCTTCTCCTTCTCCCTCTCCTCGTCGTAACCCTCTACGCTACGCCAAAGCGCGGTTCCCGCACAAGCACCTCCTCGTCGGCTTTGTCACCTCCGACCACGCGGCCTGCCCCCGCTGCGAGGCGTACGACGCTGATATCTGGCAGCCGCTGGCCGCCGCGGTGAGGGGAAGCCGCGAGCTCGACTTTAGAGTGGCTCTGGTGACGGTAGACTGCGCCAAGTTTGAATCGACGTGCAAACGCAATGGCATCGCTGACGCTGGCCGCTTGTCCAGCCCGGCCGTGCACCTCCTCCCGCCGCGGCAGAGCCCAGCCCAGCGCGCTGGGTGGTGGGCCAAAGCAAAGCCGAGTTCAAGGTTGCAGTTCAGCGGGGATCACAGCGAGAGCAGCCTGCGAGGGTTTCTCTTGAAGCACGTCCAAGAGAGGCCGGAGGAGCTCTGACATTAATTACATTTATGATCACTTGCATCAATTACATTACATTTCTCGTGGCCATGGTACTATCTACTATTTATTAGTACTGCTGCATATTTATCATGTTGAGGGTACTATGCACAGTACTATGGTACCATCATGGTGTGTACATGTATGGATTGCTTTTATGATGTGTGAGGCAAACCAGAATGTATGTACATGTACCCGGTACTATGCATTGTACTACATGTATGTATGTATGTATGTATGTATGTATGTATGAATGTATGTATTGGTATGTACCGCCGGTATACCGGTATGCGATGCATTAGAATATCATTAGCAATGTAATATTATCTCAACGCGCCCATGCAGCGCTTCGCGAGCTCGGGATTCGCTTCCTCCCACTGTTTAAGCCCGAGGCAATTCACTCGGCAGGAGTCCATGAAAGCAGGGAAAGCGACCGACGTGGCCCAGTTCACGGCAGCCGTGGGGATCATGCCGCCCGGGTCGTCGCGGTACTGCATCGTGAAGCGGCACTTCGTGTTGCCGTCGACTGGCTCGAAGAGCATAATGCTGTAGTACAGGTTCACGCGCTCGGTCCGTCAAGTGGATTTATGGATTAGTGCCTTTTTAAGTACAGATAAAAGTACAAAAATACAAAAATTAAAAATTGCAAAAGTTGACTGACTGACCACGGTTGAACCGCGGAGAGGAATCCATGACGAGGACGGCGAGGGCGGACGCAACTTGTCACCCAACTCTCGGGGGCACTGGCGGCCGCAGTAGACGAATGCCCCCGAGTCTTCGCGCTTCGCAAGGCGGCGGTAGAAGACGTAGTCGCGGTTGGAGAGCGGCGTGGGAAAGGCGACCTCCCAGTAGGCCACCTCGGCGCCGCCGCACTCCTCCTCCGACTGGAGAAGCTCCAGGCTCGGACAGTGCTTGTCCCATGCTAAGCGGTACGGAATAAGAGTTTGCGACTTTACGAAGGTCTCGACGTCCGACGGGATGGTGCCCGTCGCCCGGTACTCGTAGCAGCCCGACGCCGCCTCCTTCCGCCGAACGATCGTCGCTGTCATGCCGTCCTTGCTGTACGGGCTGCAGAAGTTTTTCCACTCCGGGCCACCGTCATTGTCTCCGTGCTGGAGCTCAGATAGCTCACGGAAAGCCACGTCCATCTCGGATGCAGTAATCGGGCCCGTACGCTCGTTCGCCGGCGGCATCGGGGGCGCTCGTTCGGAGGAGAGATGCGACTCCTCCGCGGTGGTCGTCTTCAAAGGTGGTGGTGGAGAGGGCGGTGCCTCCATTTTATCATTTTTAATTTCGGGAAATTATAAATTCATTGGAAATTTCGACATTTCGAAATTTCGAAATTGGCAGATTCGAAATCGTGAGGAAGTGGATTCTGAAGTGAGGAAGTGAGGAAGTGTTACAAAGATGACAACCTCCGTCAGCCACTTCACGCTGCTGAAGTTTTCGGCGGCACTGCTGCTCTCCATGGCCAGCGCCATGAATGACGACGGCGTCCTTTCTCCACCCGAGAAACCGAAAGCGGATGCCGATGCTGCCGAACCCAGAGGCCTTAATTCCGAAGAGGCGGGGCGCATGGCGGAGGAAATTTCACGCGAATTCAGTGAATTTCCCCTTCAAGAGAACCGGAGCGAGATCATCGACCTCGATCCTGCTGATGATGTTGATGATGCTGATGATGGCCATGGCAAGTGGTTCCGGAACGGTCTCCTTGCCGTCTCGAAAACCGTGCTTGTCGGCGACGAGACGCGAATTGTGCATGATCTCGCCGACGTGACCTTCATCGCTGCCAACCACGTCGTCACGACCCCTAGTGATATTCACCACCCCGAGATCGAGGTGTTCCTCTCCCAAGCACTGCCGTTCGGTGGCAAAGGCGAGCCAGAGGCGGGCAATTGGAATTTCTGCTGCGACGTGGAGTGTGCAACTTTGAAGAGCGCGGACAAAGTTTGCGATCCGATCCTCCTCCTCGTCTTCTTCTCCTACAGCTCGAATCACTTCAAGCACACCACCCAAACTGGGACTTCGCGCGTCGGGAAAGCTACGCTCGACCCGATGCGCCGCAAGCTGAACACCTTCCTCGGCGCCAGCACGGACAAGTTCTTAGCCCGCGGGCTCGGCAGCACGCCCAGCGTCCAGCTCCGCACCTTGGTCAAGCATTCTTCAGGCAGGGTCGCGACGGTGTTCCTGGAGAGCGAGATCGGGAAAGGGATATACTACGACGCCGCCAAGATGCTCTACTTCCAGGGTCACGCTCGAGTGTTTGCCAACTCGAGACTGTGCAAGAAATGCGGCAAGTGCGACGGGCCCGACAACGAAAACTGCAACGCCGCTAAAAACAACGGTGCAAAGATAGGGCACCTCCTCTCTCTTTCGGGCGGATGGCGCGACCTGCGGGGGAGCTGCAGCGTCACGAAGCACGGGGACCATGGCGAGGGGCTGCGCAGGGCATGGAACCACGGGGGTGGGTACAACCCAGACGGAACCGCGTACTCTCGGGGCAGCTTCGGTGCGAACATGGGTTGGGAAGAAGATAATTCGACAGGCGAGAACCTTGTTAACGTCGCAAAGGGTTGGTACCCCGGCAAGGCACTGTACAACGGCCTCCGTTCCACGGCCAAGGGTGTCGCCAACCTTACCGGCTTGCGTGTGAAGAGCGCGAAAAGTGCAGACAAGCCGTGCGACGTCTTCAAATCGGGGCCGGTGGATTCCTCGGACGGCGGGGCGGCAGTAGTGTGGGGCGTCTGGGATCAGAACATGCTGAAGAGGAATGCAGTGGTGACCGACCCGCAATGCATTCCTCTCGTGACGCCGATGAGCTCTACTACTGATGCCTCTACTGCACAGCTCTTCTACGCCCGCCATCTCCAGATGAACTTTCACAAGCTTGAGACGGTTGACACGATGGACGGCTTCAAACCGTTCCCCGCCGATGATACACCGACACCGTTCTGCCCGGGCCCGGAGATTGGCAACGAGAGGAAAGATCTCGAGAGCACGATTTTGAGCTCTCAGTGGTTCTTTTCGAGGGGTCCGGACAGTGCAGGTTCGAACGTGCCCACGCCCGGCTCGTTGATGTTCTCGGTTGGCTCGGTGTCGAGCACCTCGGGATTGGTGGTCAGTCAGTCAGTCAGTCAGTCAATCAGTCAGTCAGTCAGTCAGTCAGTCAGCCCATTTTTCAATGTGTGTGCTTTTTGTGTGTACTTAGTAGTTAACCAGGCACTAATCCATGAATCCATCACACTTGACGGACCGAGCCTCCGGACTCTCCGGAGTCCGGAGAAAGTCCGGATTCGGTGAGCGATGTCAAGATAGATCCGGTGAGCGATACGGTGCGAAAGATCGGTCCTGCGAACCTTGGTGCGTTGTGCGGAGTCGAGAAGTTGCAGGGCGACTCTGGAGTGGCTCGTTCGGACCTCATTACCACCTTCTGCACTCTCGTCGGTAAGTAAGTAAGTAAGTAAGTAAGTAAGTAAGTCCTACCATCTCCAGTGCAGTTTGGGGCGCGGACGTTGGAGGATATAATTGTTTGATTGATTGTTGATTGGGAGGATGGGAGGGAGGGAGCGAGCGAGCGAGCGAATAGGCAGAGTGCAGAGATATTCAGAACACTTGTGCTGTTCTACCGTAGCTAGTGGGCTCAGCTCTGCAATACGTACTAGTAAAAGTATGGGTATGAGATGATGACATGAAGAGAGTTTTCCCTCAGTCTTCGTTCTCCTTCGCACACACATCTTTCTTTTTTACTGTACAGCCACACCTTCATTTCACTGACCGGTACTTGCACGTACTAGTACCATGGTACTAAATCTATTCTTCTGGCTCAAGCCGACCAGCCATCGCCCTGATATAATCCATCCAATCTCGAAATCCAAATCCCTAAACCAATCCTCACTTTCACTCCTCTCCCTCCCTCTCGTCGTCCATCTACTACGCACGTAGCTCCATCCAAACTTACTAGCACCTCGTCTCTTCAACCAACCAAACCAACAAACCAACCAATCAACAAACCAATCAATCAAGCAATTAATCCCTGTTGATGGAGCGGCGCTTGGTGTGGAGGTTGGGCGACTTGGGCGACGTGCAGGCGCGCTTCTTGATCCGCGGCACGCCGGCGTTGCTCATCCCGCCCGCGGTGGAGGCCCCGCTGTGGCGCGGCATCGGCGTCGCCCGGAAAGTCATCTCCTTGCGAATCG
>JACLAC010023430.1_pt1 | contig 11618 bp, 16 predicted proteins | sample 8027881 | NCBI WGS metagenome assembly JACLAC01 (sample SAMN15725517, study PRJNA655200) | protist metagenome | isolation source: fluorescence activated cell sorting (FACS) single amplified genomes of... | place: Spain: Blaines Bay Microbial Observatory, Mediterranean Sea | collected 2016-01-19 | reverse complement strand
AGATCTAATCCAATTTATTATGCAATTGTTTTTATGCTTAAGTACAAGGACGGACTAATTATAACTCAAGAAAGTGTTAGAGAGCTACTGGATCAGGACCCCAGCGAAGGCCAAAACTGGAACTGGGAAGACTATGAGTGACCAGCAATCAGTTGGTGGGGGTCACCATCGCAGAAATCAAATCGCGAACAACAATATGAGGTGTAAAAATGGCTAAAGCAGCAGATTTTGAAAAAGGGTGGAGGCTTGGGTACCTGAAAAAAGATTACTCCTTAATCAAAACTATGCTTCATCCTGATTATCGATGCTTTGATTACAGAATGGGAATGGAGATAGATTTTGAAGCCGAAAAATCTTTGATGGAAACCATATCTCCTTTTTTGACTCTTGGACCATGGAAACTTTTGTATGAAAACGATGAAGTCTCCGTTATCAGTGTGTTTTCCAAATATTATGAATCACAACCAAGATACATAGCTACAATGGCTACAGCAAAACTCATAGGTAGTAAGATATACCGACATGAAATTGTCAGAGAAGTTCTGGACTACGATCCTGCAGAAAATCAGGACTGGAGCTGGGAAGACTATGAGTGATTGGTAGCAAGCAGTTGGTTGGCTATACCATCACAGTAATCAAACCAAAGACACTTGCATAAGGCATAAATATGACTAAAGCAGAAGCATACGACAAAGCTTGGAGCGAGAGGAGATTTTTCGTTAGTGGATCAGATTTATCATCCAGACTACAGTTCCTTCGATCACAGAACAGGGATTGAGGCCAACATTGAGGATGACAAATTAATCGTAACCACAATTCAAGAAGATGTCATTCAAGGGCCAAGGGAAGCAATGTACGAAAGTGATTCTTTCGTCTGTATTGAGGGATATGCGAGGCAAAATCTGGGCAATGATGATTTTGAATATTTTATTACATTGACGGCAATCCACTACAAGGATCAACAAATTATCAAACAGAAAACAGCAGGTAATCGAGTAGACTATGACCCCAGTGAATATTTTAGCTGGAACTGGGAAGACTACAAGTAATGCGCGTACTGTTGACGATACTTTTCACACTCCTGACAACAATAGCCTTCGCAGATTCTGCAGGCTGCCCCAAATACGACCGCAAAAGCTACCGTCACTGGATTGACGAAGACCGCGATTGCCAGAATGCTCGTCATGAGGTGTTGATTGAGGAGTCCCTCTCTACTGTTGGATTCAAATCTTCAAAGGGTTGTCGAGTGGTTTCAGGAAGCTGGAATGACCCATATTCTGGCAGAACCATTACCGATGCTACCAAGCTGGATATTGATCACATGGTGCCTCTCAAGGAGGCCCATGAGTCTGGTGCTGCCAACTGGTCAAGAGAGCGCAAAAGAGCCTATGCCAATGATTTGGATGATCCAGAAACATTAATAGCTGTTGATCGTGGTCTTAATCGTCAGAAGGGGGCCAAGGACCCAGCAGAATGGCTACCACCCAATCCAGCCTATCAAACCATATATTTGAGGGCTTGGGTAGCTGTGAAGCTGAAGTGGGGATTGACGGCTGATCGACAAGAGTTGGTGGCTTTACGAAAGTTGCTTGGAAATCAAGTCGAGTTACCGCCTGAAGCACCAGAGATGAACTGCACTGCCATTGGGCAGTCCAGCCAGCTAACATTGCCCTCAGCGGATTTGAAAGTGGTATGTGGACGCAAACGCTTTTGCAGGCAAATGAATTCTTGTGAAGAAGCGAGAGCATTTCTGAATCAATGTGGACTCAGTCGCTTGGACAGTGACAAAGATGGAGTGCCCTGTGAGGTTCTTTGTAATTAGTACTCAACCATAAAGCTAGCCTTGGGTGTTGTTCATCTGATTGGTTGACAAAGAAATCTATTGAAATTTCTTGCTACTGACTATTTAGTTGGAATGCAACCACTGATGAGTGCAATTTGCGCATCGAAACTATCTCTTCTTCTGGAAGGAAAAACGAAATGAAACAAGTTGTGAATGCTAAACTAACAAAAGGATATGAACATTGGAAAAGTGAGTTCGAGAATGAGGAATCTCGCAAGGTCCGTTCTGAGGCTGGTATCACAATTATTGGGTATGGCTGGTCACCACAAACCGAGCGACTTTATGTTGTCCATGAGATCGAATCTATGGAAGTTCTTCAAAAGGTGATGGCTGAAAATCAACATCTTCTTGATAAGTCTGGAGTTGATATGACCTCAATGGAATTCGTTAATCTGGAAAGTTGACGTTTCTAAGAGCTGGATTGAATTGAAGTTGATTAGAGTTTGAGAAGAGATTGTTGAAACAATTTCGGTGCTAGGCATCCTGCAACCCCAATAAGCTTTTCCATTCAATATGAAGGAGCAAAGAATGGCACTTTATTTGGCAAGAGCAAAGTACAGCAATGCAGCATTCAAGGGCATGGTTGATAGCCCACAAGATCGCGAGGCTGCGGCCAACAAATTATTTGGTGCACTCGACGTGAAGATGCACGACCTCTATTTCAGCGTGAGTGGTGCAGAGATTGTGGCAATTCTAGAAGGCAGTGCCGAAAACTTGGCTGCTGTAGTGATGGTTACATCATCAACAGGCACGTTTACTTCGTTTGAGACAATTGAAATCATCGATTCCAAGTCAATGACCTCTGCAATGGAAACTGCCAATAAAGTGGTTTCTGCTTATCAAGCACCCAATCAATAAATAGGATCTCACACCTAGACTAAAGAAAGGTAAGAATGGGACTAATAAACGATTTACATGATGCTTTTAAAGCAAAAGATTTGGAAACTTTGGATAAATTGATGGCTGATGATTTTGTTTTTGTACGTCATCAAAGTGGAACGGAAGTCACCAAAGCAGAAATGCTTGGTTGGGATAGGTTCAAACCCGGAGCACCAACTGTAATTACAAACAACTTCAGGGTGATTTACGAAAATGATGAGATTGGGGTTGCTCACAGATTCAATGAGTATCCAGACGGAAGCAAGGAGGCTTTAATGAGTGTTCATACGATCAGGGATGGCCAAGTTACTCGACTAGAAACAGGGGCGACACCTCTGAAATAATCCCTCTAGCCCACTGTTTCCTGCTTTGGTTGGGATAAGACTTGGTGCTGGACTTTGGAAATGAAAAAGGAATATGAAAGTTATTGTCCCTAAAAATGACATGACTTGGGCAAGGAGCCTAAGTCAACTCTTGCCCAAATAGGCTTTCACATTCTCATCATCAGGGTTGGCTTCAAAGAGAGCTTCCTTGAATCGATTGAATCCTTCCTTCTGATTGGGATCAATTACGAAGATGTCAAGGATGAGGACTCCTGAGTTGCCCTCGTAATTTTTATTAGGAGGAGGATAAGTGTCCCAATCTGGAACTGCTAACTGAAGATTGCCATCAGAGTAAATATCTAAAATAGTAAAATGTGCCTCAGAATCATGATGTATTCGTTCAACTTTTTTTGACAAAATGGGAACTTTTTTATCTCCAACTATAGTACCTAAACGATTGCGTTGCTGTTCATATGGAATACCGTGTAACTTTCCCTTACCATAAAAATACACTGCGTCTCCACTATTTACTTTTAATCTGGCGTCAGTCCACGGTGGTTCATTGCTCCAAAGATTGACCCGGCGGTAGCCTTTGACGTGAAAATCTGATTGGTAATCAGGAAACTTTAGTGCGTCATCAGAACATCCCACTTTGAGAAATCTGCAACCAATTGCCTCCCTACTGTATGATTTCAACTTTTGATAGCTAGCATATTGAATTCCTCTTTGGAAAAGGACCGAATTCTTAACACAAACGGTGTAGTTGAGTGTGATTTCCAATTCTTCAATTGAAATCTTAGAGCCTGATCCATTCCAAGGATTGTGTGACCTTGCCTCAGAATCTTCCTCAGAAGTTGACCAGTAATTACCAAAACGAAGTTTTTGGAATATTTCAGTTTTGGTTTTCGAGCTAGAGCCTTTAACTTCAAACAAATTTCTAAGTTCGTCTACACTTGGAAGACGCCAGCCAAAGCTTCCATGGTCAAGCACGCTGCAATGTAGCTTAGCTGTTGGAAATGTCTTTTCTCCCGCATCTTTTCTTTGCCATATTAAATTCTGTTTTTTGTCTTCGGCAAAATCTTCAGTCCAGTAATAGCGCTCATCAGTATCTTCGCTCTTGATTGATTTGTCTGATGCACCCCCAGACGAAGAAAGGGAATTGAAAAGTTTAACTTTTGATGAGTCCTCGAATTCTGAGGTAAAACTTCTTACACAAAGAGTGTAGTGCGCCTCACTAGAACTGATCACAGAGGCAGAATGCTCAGTTCTATCCCAAGGATTGAAAAATTCTACTCTTGAGCCCAGCGCTGTTAATGACCAGCACATTCCTTTAGATAAATCTCGAAAGAGTTCTACTGTGTTTTCCCCTACAAGTAACTGATTCAAATCATTTAAATAAGGAATACGCCAGTCATGCCAACTGTTTATCTCCAGTTGAGAACAGTACTGCTTGGCACCAAACAATGTTTTTTGGCCCGCATCAGCTCGTTGCCAAATCAGTTTTTTTCTTTGTCTTCTACGATTTTGGGAGTCCATCGATAACGATTATTCGAACCAGTTGCATTACTAACAATATCCAGGGGTGCCAGTGGAGGACTAGTTAGCTCTGGAAGTGGAGCAACAGGTTCTTCTGAAGCAAGTTTGTTCTGGCTCTCAACAATCGTCTCCTCCTGCTTTTTTGCCTGAACTGGTAGGGATAATAGCATCAGTTTTAGTTCAGCTAATTGACGCTGAGGAGATTCGGGAAATTTCTCAATGAATGCACTGAAGACTGCTCGATTTTCAGAATTTTCGATCATGCTCCAAGCTTGAGCGGCTAGATCAACTACTGGTTTAGCTGGAGTAGGCTCTGGTGTTGGAGGCTCAACCACCACCACCGGTGGCCTACTGAGCTCAAAAACAAAGTCTCCCTTGTTCAGATTTGGATCCTGCAACTTCCCATACTGAGGAGTCAACTCACCCTTCCAATCCTCGGCTGTGCGCTTCTGGATGTAGGTACCCAATTCAGATCCAGTCAGGTAGCCATCCTTGTCGAAATCGGCACTCCCTTCCAAGGCATCGACAAAAGCACGTCTAAAAATGCTGATGTCAGGCACTTCCTGATCCACACTCCCTGAGGTAATGAACTGTCGTACTGGTTCTTCGGTAAACACTTCAATGTAGGAGGGAGCCGCTCTGGTCGCCAGAAAGACTGAACCAGCAAAACAGGAATCGAACATGAACAAGACATGCTTGGCAGAAGTATTCTTTGCATAAACTTCAATCTCCTACATACTCATCACACTTCGTTGGAAGGCGATATCTCGGCCTTTTTTTGGCAAAGGGGCATCCGCAGGCACCAAGTAACCCATCTCACCACCGTAGCCCAGCGTCTTGGTATGGCCGTGTCCTGCATAATAGATCAGCAACCGATTCTCTGGATCAGCCCCCTTGTCAAAGATGAAATCCTCAATCGATATCTCTAGTTCATCAAGTGTTGGATCCTCAACTACCTCTACCTCAAAGCCATTTTCCTCCAGTGCCCTGCTAACTTACCCAACATCCGTCTTGACTCCAGGTAATTTAGCCCAGCCGTTGGTGTAGTCACTGATGCCAATGATCAGGGCGTGCGATTCTTCGTAGATGTAGGAGATTGACTCATCTTGAGCAGTGGTGGCTTCGATGCGGACGGGCTTGATTGCCCTGGTTTGAGACCAGGCCATTGGGACCAACAGGAGACTAACAAGTAGATAGCAGATCAAATATTTCATGATCGCCTGCAGTTAGCAGTGAGGGAGATAAGGAGAGTTAGTCGATGAATTACCAGCAGTGGTGATAAATATCAAATAATGAAATGGATACAATTGAGCCTCAGGTTGATTCTGTATGGTGGGTTAGGCTGGATGGCAACTACATCCAGCCAGAGGAATATTTGATTGGGTTGCTTCAGTGACAATCTTTGATCTCACATATCATTTCTGCTCAGAAGCTAAGGTGGGAGGATTGCAAGGCTGGAGACAACTATTATTCTAAAAATGGAGCCGCAGAATGAATGCCACCCCCTTTGAATTCATACACCCAGTGCCACCGCCAAGCATTCAGAACACAGAGTGTCCACTGTTTGAATCAATGGTGTCTGCAGGCTTTCCCAGCCCTGCTCAGGATTACTACGACGGTTATCTCAACCTACATCAGTATCTGATTCCAGATCCCAACAACGTCTTCTTTGTCCGTGCTAACGGAAACTCGATGATTGGTGCTGGAATCTTTGATCAGGATTTACTGATCGTCGATCGCTCCAAGAAGAAACCCAATGGAAAAGTTGTGATTGCTTCTCTCAACGGGGAATTCACCCTCAAGCGACTGGTGCAGACTCGGGAGTGTTTTGAGCTACAGCCGGAGAATCCAGACTACCCAAGCATTCCCATTTCAGTAGATGATGATTTCCAGATCTGGGGAGTGGTGCGCCATGTCATTCATAAGCTCTAGGAAGCTGGTATGAACCAACCAATTAACTTCCAATCGAAACTCAACCACTTTTCAGAACACTGGTCCCCGAAAGTGATTGCTGAAATGAATGACTACCAGTTCAAGCTGGTGAAGATCAAAGGTGAGTTCACTTGGCATAATCACGCCGATACCGATGAAACTTTCATTGTGTTAGAGGGTTCCATGGGAATTGAATTCAGAGATCGGACGGTTCAATTGAGTGAGGGGGAGATGATCGTGGTCCCCCGTGGAGAGGAACACAAGCCCTTCGCTGATAAAGAGTGCAAGGTGCTGCTGGTTGAACCAAAAGAGGTGGTCAACACAGGCGATGCTGGAGGTGAGTTGACTGCTGACAATGATGTCTGGATTTGAGGGTGGGCTACTGAACTTTATACAACCTTTTAGTGGCCAGTTGATGGTAACCCAGACAAGGTTGCCCGACCAACGCTAAAGCCTTGTCACAACAATTCTGAGAGCATATGAGCATAGAATCAACTGTCTTACCCATGCTCCGTCTAGATGGAGCGAAGGTAGATGCAAAGGTGGAGTGGGAAGCTGTAAAATACGGCGAATGTAGAGTCAGTATCAACTGTGATGGCAAAGTGTTTGAGGGTAGGAGAATTGACTATTTTGATGCACTTGAGGAAGCCCGCTTACCATTCGAAGCCGACGGCTATCGCCTACTCTGCTATGGAGCGAGTTTGAACGTCTTTCCCTCCGGCATGGGCAGAAGCTGTGGTTTGGGGATGGAGTCCTATCAATCTAAGAAAATATGAGATCAGCACTTTTGCTTTTGCTACCCAATCTCATTAGTCTCACTGCTCCGGAAACTCCGCATTGGTGAAACGTAACATTCCACAGTTCTCTCTCACAGCCCGTTGCTGATTTTCGCCAAAACCCTCATCAGATTCTGCCTCTATTTCAATGGTGATTTTTACTTGGGTTCCCACTCTGGATGTGAACTGCTCAAGGACTTCATCAACAATGGTTGCGAAATCAAGCTTGGCGCTGATTGGTGCCAATTCGACTGAACCATAGAAGCGTCTGGCTTTTGGGGGTGTTGGATTTGGAGCTGGACTTGGTATCGGTTCTGGACGAGAATCTTGTCCAGACTCTGGATTCGGTTCTGGAACCGGTTCTGGCTTTGAGTACATTTTAGCTGCTTCAGCCTCAATGAAGAGAGTGTCTCCATTTAACTGGATTGATGCACTTCGACCAAATGCAAAGCCCAAATAACGCTCTCCTTCTTTACCATCAGCAACTGCAAAGTAATCCTTAGTCTCAACCCCCTTCTGAAGTGTGTTACGGAAAACCTGTTGGCTCACCAAACGTGGCATGTAAAGATAGTCACCCATATCCTGCCAGACTCGTTGCGCTCCCACCTCAACGAAATCGTCTCGAAAATACCACTGGTGAAGTAAATTTCGAAGAAAAAGTGGTGCCCATTCTTTGGTAAGCCATTCTTCTTCCACCAGCTTGTTCTCAATGCTTTGCATCACGTTGGTGCTTGCCATGGGAATCTGGACAGATTCCCATGTTAGCTTCATCGAGCCATCTCTGGTTTTTTCTTGCAGCGGTACAACCAGGTGACGGTAACTCTCCATAATCATTCTTCTCAGCGACTTTAGGTTGTTCTCTCTGTCTTCCTTGGCTTGATTAGCCTGAAAAGTTCCCAGATTGAGAAGCATCCGTTCAACGTCCGTAACGATGGACTGCCAGGCGAGGTAGGTACGAGCCTGATCCTTGAGGCGATTGACGGTTTCGTACTCTGCAGCAAGGTACACCAGACGGTTTTGTCGCAAACGAGGCTGAGTGCCTCGATTGCTTAGAATCTCCTCGGCAGGACGCTCGAAAAGATGTGGATCTGATTTGCCAAAGGGTTGATTCGGGGAGAGGATCACCAAGTGCACTCCATCAGTCAGATCATCTGGTATGTCACCCGAGCTGGCAAAAATATGAACGCCTGCGAAAATTGCAGTTTTTCTGAAAATTCCCTCGATTTCTTTGCGTAATAATGGAAGCAGATGTTCGTCAGCTTGGAATTGTCTTTTGCGCTCTTCCATTTCTCGACGCAAATTCGGGCGAGTATCAAACCAATACCGTTCCTCGTTTGAGTAAAGATAATGCAAGCGATCCCTGAGACGCTTAAGCACATCTTCGAAAATACCAATGGTCTGTTCAGGTTGCACTGCCCCCAGGTACACACGGCGATAGTGAATGCCCCGAGCCTGCTGGGCATCTACAGAAGGAGCACTTCCCAGAAAGATCGTGCGTGTGACTCGACGAGCTGATTGCAGAGCCCCAAAACGTGTTTCCTTGCCATCAATTTCAGAAGCTTCGGCCTGTTCTCCATCAATCTCTTTTTCGAGGATTGGCTCCCAACCCTGTGGCAGATAGTGAATGCTCTTAGTGCGTACATTCCCATCAAACAACGGCAAGGACCCTGGCATGATCAATAAGTCTTTATTCTCTGAGTTCCAGAGTCGATGAATCACAATTGCCATGTACTGCAAAACACCTCGAGTACGCTGAAACTTCTCAAGTGTGCTCCAGTCCTCATATAAGCGGTCGAAAATCTCCGGGTGGATTGGGTAAGAATTCTCCAACCGTTCCAGATATCGAGCATTATGAGTATCTTCAGGAAAATCTTTGCTTTGCGTTTGATACATTTTTGCAAAAGACTGACAAACCAACCTTCGCTTGGGCTCATCACCAATAACTTCGAATAGACGTCGCCTCACAATTTTGAAGGATTCTTCAGTGTTGACAGGTTTCCAAACTGATTCAACTCGCGCAAAATATTTCTCAAGAGCGTTGAGCATACGTTGCCCAGTTATTCCACCAAGTTCCAATTCTGACTCTGGTAAGGAAGCCAGCAGCATCGCATTGGGAACCTGTTGGCGCGTTTACCTGGGCTAATCCTTGATTTGCACTTCGGAAACTTTGGGGAAATGGGTTATTTCGACAGGCATCTAGGATGACCAAGTTCATACTATTGTCTGCTTCTTCCATCTGTCCTAGTAGTTTACCGACAGGCACTGCGTCATAGCGGACATCAGCAGCAGTTTGTGGAATGATATCTATTGGTAGCAAGTAATTCTCACCCCGAACCTGTACCCCATGCCCGGCATAGTAAAATAGACCTATCCCCTTTTTTCTTCTTAGATTATTTCCAAAAGTACTTATAGCCTGCTCCATCTGGCGCTGGTCCGCATCTATCAATGTTTTAACTTCAAAACCCAAGCGCCTCAGGGTTTTAGCAATTTCCTTGGCATCGTTGGCCGGATTACGCAATGGGGAGGTGTGTTCGTAAGCGGAATTGTCGATGACTAAGGCTTGCTTGTTAGCTGGATTAGGAATCTGGTCGACAGGACGGATAGCGCGTTGTTGAACAACAGCCGGCAGGATGAACAGGGAAAAATAGCAGAGTAGCCAAACAAGAGTTCGCCCAAACATACTTTCTCCAAAGAGCAACCTTTGAGGGAATAGATGCGATTAGGGACAATTTGGGCAAGCTACTGCTGAACCAGTATGCTGTCAAGCCTCAGGATTATTTATGGGGCTTTAGTGATTTACTGTATCTTTCTGAGGCTCGCTCCAAAATTTATCCTGATTAAGTGAGGAGCAATGTTTTCTTATCAAAAGCTCTGAGGGCCCCACCATTGAGAATAACATACTAGTTTATTCGACACTTGCTTTAACATAAAAACTCTCTCCACAGCGATTCTGAGCACCCTCAGGGCTATGTTTAGTTTCTCTCGGCCTACTTTGTTTTCTCAGCTCAAAAATAGTTCATTTGTTTATGGTAAGTGCTTTAGTTTCCTCCGGTGTTGCATGGCCTTACATTAGCTACTGTAATTGAGAATAGTGACTCGGTTGCTAATACGATAATTATTTATAGAGGCGACCCATACTCTCTAGTAAATTTAAGGTAAATAATATATTTATTATTTCAGCAGCAAAACAAAAGTTTTTGAAGGGTTAATAGGAACTGGTGAAAATAAAATCTTAGGCCAACGCATCGACAGTCAGTTAAAGACTGAGGCGCATATCATCCTTCAAGAGGAATCATTTGCACAGAATCCATGTCAACACCCGCTTCATTTATTAGGGTTTGATTTGCTGACATTACTTTCTTTAAAATCTCCATCGACTCCAAACTAAGTATAACGTAAACGCGCTGCATTTCGGACGAGTAACCATACCCAATAACATCAATGTCAGCTGAAGCACGAAGATTTATAGACTCTTCGTTTTCAAATTCATTTTTCCAATGATGATATCCTTGGGTGACTTTAACAATGACAAGTAATTTCATGTAAGATTTCCCTCTTTCAACCGAAGTTAATTCTGACAGAACAACTCGTGCAACTAAGAACTTGCAACAAGTTTAGCTAAATAGAGTGAATGCTCGGCTCCATACATTTCTGCCATTTCCTGTAATGCTGGGTCAGACATATATTGTTGCTGAAGTTCCGGATCAAAAACATCTGCACACACTATTGCAGTATAGTCATCAACCTTACCGATCATCACATCTCGCATGAACATTTGAGTCATCTCTGCATCTTCGTCCATTCCCTGCTTCCACTCTTCAAAAGTAGATTTACTAAGTTTGACGACAGCCATAAAGTTTGCCATATCTCCTCATTGTCTGATTTCAGCTCGTTGAACTAGTAGAGAAAGCAATTTTGCATTACTTGATATCAATAAAATCATGGCAAATCAGCAAGTAAAGTTGTCTGCAAAACCAAAATTTTAGACCACCGGATTAATATTCCGCTGTGTTAGATCATCCATCATACGCATTGACCGCCAAAAAGCACCATACTACTGGCCATCTAGACTTCCCCTAGGGGGCACAAAAACGCCGCGTCTGCTTAGTATAGTTAACCGCATTCCACAAACAGGGGGCGCCGTAAAAGATATTTTGCACCTGAGATTTACATTTTGATACCATTGCGCGCGTGAAAAATTTGCAAATAATCGAGTTTGGCTTTGTAGCTAATAAAATTCAAACAAGGATAACAGCATGAAAAAATCAATCACTCTATCACTAGCGTTATATTTGCTTACTGCACCAGCATTTGGGTTTAAGCAAGAAG
>JACLAC010007277.1_pt1 | contig 11619 bp, 7 predicted proteins | sample 8027881 | NCBI WGS metagenome assembly JACLAC01 (sample SAMN15725517, study PRJNA655200) | protist metagenome | isolation source: fluorescence activated cell sorting (FACS) single amplified genomes of... | place: Spain: Blaines Bay Microbial Observatory, Mediterranean Sea | collected 2016-01-19 | reverse complement strand
ATCCAAGTAATAGATGGCTTTCAGTGCTAAATCCGTCGCGCTAAGCCCAAGACTGAGGGTGGTCCCAGAGTGCCCAGGCATCTGCCTGGGGACAGGCGATGCAACGGCATGCTCAGAAACCCCTTGGAGCATCCATACATATGTGACCTCGGCAATGCTCGCCTGCGCCCACACGATTGTTTGAAGATAAAGCTCGCTGCTGAGCTTGCGGCCCTTCACGTGTACGCAGACATCGAACGCCACGTCCCGATTATGTACAAGGTTAACGAGAAGGGCAACATTGAAGAAGCGGTCCTAGACATTGTGGTCAGCTACCCAGGGGAAGCTGGAATGGAAGCGATTGACGTGACGGTACGGTGCCCATTTCATGACGCGACACAAAACCGCCGGGGCCAGCAGCGTCAGCGTGCAAGGGCGGTGCGAAGCAGAACGTCAACAAGTATGAAACTCGGGTGGTCCCACTGGCCTTTGAGACCTTCGGCAGACTGCACTACGACTCCGTTGAGTCGCTGCGGCAGATGGCAGCAAAGGTCGCTAGATCCAATAATGGAGTCACCGCGTCGGGCGTTGGACTGGCCACAGGGCCAAACGTCTACGCTAGACTACGACGTTCAGCAGAGCAGACACTGCTGTTCGAGCAAGCTGATACACTAATGCGCTCGCTCGGCTTTATCGTTTCGCAGACCAACAATCCAAACCGAACCCGTGCAGCAACACCCTCTCGGCGCGAGGTGTCTTTCATACCACCAACCCCAGTGGGGTTGTACCTCCACCAAATGGGGACCACGACTGCCCAGCCTGAACCCCTTGACGAGAACGGGCAGGCGTTTGCTGACATCAGAACGTTATCAGAAGTAATCGAAAGAGGTGAAGTTGCTGATAGTCCCAGTGACTAGCACATCCCACCGACTATGGTAGAGCATATAGAAAACACTGGATCCGATGTGGTTAACAATGCAGTCCTCAAGTTCATGAGCCAGCAGCCGCCACACCACAAGGAAAACACCGAACATATTGAGGAAGACAATGACGATGTGCCACCCACTCAAATTCCAGCCACAGTTGTTGATCGACCTGGCGAAGTTAACAGGGATGCAAACGAAACCGTGCCAGGAACAGCAGTGAATTCCTGGCTCACGCGTTTAAAGTTGTTGCGAAGGGTGAAGCTAGGAATTTCCATATACGTGTTGTGGCATTCAACATTTTGTGCTCACATAGTCGCATCGCATTGGCAGAACTGCAGCCCTTCAGCGGCAGTACTAGGCAGCTTTGGCAGCGCAATCAACCACCAACGCAGCAGTGGTGACAACAGAGTCCACGCAGCAAACTCAGTGGATGAGCAGCAGCACAACCTGGGATCAAAAGGAGAAACCGTCTTGCCCATTTCGACCGCTCTGGCTTCCCGAACCATTTCAATTTTTCGTGTTTTTCGTTCCACGTCATGTGAAACCATGGTTGTTGTCTGTCGATTGCACGAGGTGGGCAAGTGCGAATCGTGCCTTTTCGATTGGTGTTTGTACTGCTATGTGGAGAGAATCACGCAATCCGAATTTGTCAAATTGGGAAGTCATCGGGCACCTATCACCATCAACCAGTTCGCGAGCCAACAACAACGCCCCTGCCTCAACTCAAAATGGCGGACTTCCGCCGCGCAAGCAGAGAACAATCAGTATCGATTCCCTCGCGAAGGTGCTCTTCCGATCAGGATTTTGTCCGAACCACGTAATCAGGCTTATCAACGACGAACCGTCCGATTCAGAACCACCGTCCCCACCACGGAGAGCCGTAGCATTCGACCCTTACCAGGTCCCCGAGCGCGAGACAACGAGACCGCAGCAACCAAACCCGAAGGCGCCCCAGCGAGCGGTAATATTCGATCCATACCAGGTCCTCGATTGGGAGGCGATAAGACGGCAGCAACAAAATCAGCAGGAACACCGGGACGAGTCCGAAGACTCACTAGTAGAGGGTCCGGCACCAGTAGCGCAGCAGCATCGGGCACAACCGCAGTGGGACCCACAGCAACAGCACAATCAACAATCAGAGGCTGCACCATCGGTCCGTACCATTTGGCATCCGAACCCCCGACCCCGAGGCTGGCGGAAGCGGGCGCGTTCATCTCAACAAACTTGGCGTTCGTAATCCATGCATGGCGCAGGAAGCCCCGCCAGCGGATAATATTCCGATGGACTTCCAGAACCCAAATTTCAAACGGCTTATGGCAAATGCCGCTCAAGATCAACGTGGAACCTTTTCAGCTCCTCATGTACGCGATGTGTTTGGAACCCAGCAGGAGCACCCGAACATAATGCCGGGATAAAACTCTACAGAGCCAAATGGAGACATCGCAGGAGGACTCTCGATCTTCGAAGAAGTTGTACTCGAAACGGAACGCGACAACCGCAGAGCGGAAGCCCGTATGGCAGCAGAAGACATGTGCCTGTACGAAGATACCCAGGACTTCTATACTCATTTGGAGAACTTCGACTTCGACATCTCGGAGGAGGTCGCAAACAACCAAGATATCCCAGTGGGCCCCTTTACACCAACGGACGAACAGGTCGAAATGGAAGACGAAACGCCCCCGCCCTCTCCAACTATGGCTCCGCAACCAGCTGCCCACGAAGCCCGCAGGGACGAAACATATCCCATCGCGGCAGACGCGCGGGAGCCCTATGTGGACACCCAAGCGGCGCAAGGCCCAGCGTCGGCAGAACCAATGGAGGAGGTGGAGGAGGGGGAAACGAGAGACAAAGCACGGGAGGAACAGCAGCCAGCAGCCAGCGCAGCCCCAGCATCACCACCATCAGTTATGGACCCAAGTATGGTATCGCAATTTCAGTGGTTGGGAATGGAAGGAACAGCAATGCACAGCACAATCGCAGCATTTGTCAGCACGTCAACAACACCAGCAGACTTTATGTGCAATCCATTTGCCCAGACCCACCAGCCACTGCCGCAACCGCAGCAACCACGAAGCAAGCGAGGGGCCCCTTTCACGCCATACAAATATGCCAACAAGAGGAGACGCAAATCCAAAACGATCAGACATATGCCATACTCCCTACAATCAGCAAAAGTCGTATTGCAGGTCAAAAGCCGCGACACAAACAGCATATCCGAAGTCACCGCAGCCATACTCCCCAACAGTGCTTACGCGATTGCCGAGTTCATGCGTTCCAGCGGATCCCAAGCTGTGGCTTGGCCCGCAAATGGGTATTTACATTGTCGTTTGCCGCCCCCATCCGCGGAGGCATCATCAGGATCAGCCACGCGAAATGTCGGAGACGCCGAAGACCAAACTTACGAGAGCTCAGATTCGGCAAACTCTCGAGGAAGAGGTATGCAAAGACGAGCGGTCCGTATCCAGCAGGATATCGAGGAAAGAGCGGAGCACCATGCCCAGAATCGAACGCCGTCAGCGCAGAAAGCATGTTTGGTTTGTGCGGAACACCTTGCCAAGCTTATCGATCACAGCTCTCTCCCCACGGTGCTACGGTCGCGGACAGCAATGTCAGAAAAGATGCTGGCGCTGGGGAGGAGGCTATGGCCAGACCGCCAGGAGGAGGATATCGCGAACGAAATGGAATGGGAGGTCGCTCGCTGTCGCCGGACCGACGACCCAACGTACCCAGAGGCCTGCCTCGGCGTACCGCTCGCAGCCAAAATATCGGAAATGTCAACAACCCAGAGACTCGAACTCATTGGCTGGGTTACGACCCAGTGCAGGGATCTACCCTACGCCCAAGTGGTCGATCCCCCGGTGGCAGGTGCTGCACCGCCAGATTGGAACAGGAGCGGATATACCACAATCCAGCAGAACCGGTTGCCACCGGCGTATGCGGGAAGGCGACGCCGTCGAAACCCTTCGCCGCCAATGCAAATTCCACTGCGGGAACCGCCACCGGGGCACCCACTCCCGTTGCACCAAATTCTGCCAGAGGCCCGAGCGCCACCGCTGGCACATAATCAACAACGTACCAGACCGGCAACGGTGGATCCGACAGTGTCGCCGAACAGGGGTCAACAGACCCGAAACAGTGCTCCTCAGATACCAGCCAAAAGGCCACCGCCGCCGCTGCCGGCAGCGCTCCAGCCACCGCGGTCCCTCTCTCCCGTACCGCAGCGAGGGCAACCCTACACCGACCCCTGGAACGATCCAGGATCCCACTTCGACTCCGACCCAATTCAGTTTACGCAGCAGAGCATCCCACACCGCACGGCGCGAGAAATGGTCCAGGCCGCCGATCAGGCAGTTCGTGCAGCGAACGCAGCATTGGAACAGGAACAGCAGATTCGGACCGCCCAGTCGCAGAGCCGCTCCCCCACACGGCGAAACCGGCAGCCGCTCAACCGACAGCCGGCCCCGCCGGGATAACACTTCCCACCGCAGTCAAATCCCGTTGTCCATCACATTGGAACCCCGCCCATGGAGGCTTCGCGAAGCCCTACGCGCAGCAATCGAAGACAAGCGGGAGCATTTCACCCGCTCCCGCCATCAGCATTTCAAAACCCGCAACCAGAGGGCGACCCGTGGAGACCAACACTTGCCGAGCTCGTCGACGTTGCGAATGGCGTGCCGTGGATGCCTCCTGGCAATCATGGCAACTGCAACGAGAGGCGAGTCGATGGCCTCCCCCAAGCCGAAACCAATACAACGGGTGGTGCCGCGCAAGGAGCGCCGTGGGCTGCCCCTGCTACCAATGCCGATGGCTACGAGGTTCGCTTCGATGGCTTCCCCCTCCAGAAATACCAGGCGAGGACTCCCCGCCACCGCCAGTCTGCCGCCCGCGTCGGACGGCGTCAGTCGCAAGAGACCAACCAGTATATCCGCAAGACGACAGAGACCGGACCGAGGTCCACCCAGGAAGCTCCTCATCCAGCATCCCAATGCAACAACCACCGGAACACGGGCACCCAAACCCAATTTCAGCAAACGATGGGTACGTGCCCGGACCACAGCCGACCCCCGTTCCAGCGGAGGACATTCCGCACATCAACGCAGTCTTGCACAGCGTCCCGCTCCAACTCGAAAGGAGATGCAGAGGGGACCGGTCGCTCTCCCCAGGATCGGACAAACACCTCACCACCTTTCCGCAGTACGAAATTCCGCCGTACGGGAACGGTTGCCTCCCAGACGGCAGCCAGCACCCGAACCACCCTCACAGAACACGAGCACCGCCGCCGCCGCAACCAGACCCGGAGACATACCATTTCTAACGAAGATAAGATGCAGGGGAGTGCAAACACGACAGAGTGTGGTGAATACATCTATACACCCAAACCTCAGGTTTGTGCTCGCGCTCCTGATTGCAGCAGTCACCCCAGGCAGGGCAGTCACCCAAACAACCTGCATGGCGACGCTGGGGATTGGAGTGACAGCGATGACTTATGTCTCGAATTCGGCCTTTGCGGTCGGATTCAATCAAGCAATTGGGCTTGTCCAGGCTGTCCTCCCCGGGGAGAACAAGCACCTACCCCCGCCTACAGTACCGCAGCCACTCCAAACCACCTAGCAGCCAACGGAATCGAGCGTCCAAATTGTCGCCACGCGCAACCGCCGCCTTCGCAAGTGCAGGGTAGTGAGAATGCGAACGGCGACGCCGAATCAGCTCGGAACGGAATCGAAGGACCACCTCACCACTGCGGTCGCGGTAGCGATCATCGAGGCAATGACAATCACTATGCTGCTCACCATCCTATGCTGCCAGGCCCTCAGAGGAAGAGACAGGCCCATCCTAGCAATGATGGACCAATGCCAGCTGCCATTTCAAGTCAATCTGTCATCGCCGCTAAAGGCAGCGGTCCGCCAGAACCAACATCAACTCAAATTGCAGGATTCACCTCCATCCAAGAACACGCCACAGAAGAAGCCAGCGACCATCGAGGACTTCGCGTGCTACGTCAAGTTTGGCGGCGATCTTCGCCAACTCAAATGCCTTCCGCAGTTCACAAATCTTACCAAGGACGAGTACATTGCGGCCCTCGAGGACATCATTCGAGCAGAAGACGACCTGGAATAGGGGGCTTCACACATGATCCAAACGACACCACCCGCAACGCCTCCAGTCCAACCCCACACTGGCCATCCCCGCAAGCATCCACCCTCCCTGCTATTGTTTCTCACAATGAGTGGCATAGCAGGTCCCCCACAATCAACGCGAATTCACATACCATTGTTCCATGCAAACTGGGATCTGTTTGCAGGAACGCCACGTCCCCTCGCCACTTGCCACCAGGGCGGCATTGACAGCGGACCGCAAGTGCAAGCAACCGGGCGTTTGCCCAGTGTTTCCCGTAGCGTGCATGGGGAACGGAGCTTTAAGTCGCCGTCCCCACTTGGAACTCTTACCACCGACCCTCCTCCCACGAAGTGCCCATGGCACGACGCTCAACCTCATCGCAAACTGCAACAACTACGTGAACTACAAATACTTCGCGCACCTGTACGACCATCAGGCAGCTTCGAAATAACCCGTAAGCGCTGCCGATCCATATCAGGGGCAGGATCCGCCCCGCACGCGACACCCGCTGATGCCAGCGCTGCCCATCACGGTGGCGGCTTGGCATTGGCGCCTCCCACTGGTACCGTACAGCATTCCATATTGGCATTCACAATCAAAACCAGAAATAGCAGCCAACAGCTTTCGGTAACGCTATCCATATCAGAAAGGGACGCCAAACTGCAATATCATTGGCCGTCAATCACCAGCAGTTACAGCAGAAACTCCAAGCAGCAAAATCATGGGCTTCAGCCAACAGCAGAAACAGCAGAGCACGAACTTTGGCGTTTCGTAGGGAGTCATGTCCCAACAGAGTGTGGCATTTCAAACTTCAGATGTCGATGTGCGTTTTCAGTTTTGTGATCTTCGTCTTGCGGTTTTACTTCAGGTGTTGTCGTGAAACCATAAGTCTCCGGAGCTTTTTGCTGCGTTTTTGCAATCCGTACAGTCAATTCATTCATGGTCGGTGGAGATGTCCCCGAAAACCTGCAGCCCAAGGGAGGCAGCTCAGAGTGGGTCGAATGCCGACAGCACTTGTCAAACTGTGGAAGGCCATCATAGTGGCGTTGCAGTCTGGGTTTTCCCAGGCCGGATGCAGCAATCGTACGGTGCGCCCGTCAGCTAGAATCAATCTCGTCACACCGAGGGCGAGCCGTAGTTTGAGCCGGGGTAGCCGGTATTTGCATCGCTGGTGCAAACAGTACAGAGAACTCACCCAGGACTCAAGTCGCCGCCGACCAAAAGTAGAATGGACTCAACCCAGAGGCCATCAAATGCTGTCCACAGTGGTCATACGATGGTTCCTTCTCAACGTCGTGTTGCAGTCCGGGACTGCCACCGGACCTCTCGCCCCGATGCGCTCGGAAACTGGGAACAATACAGGACTGTGTGATCCCAGCCGAGAGGTTGTCAAGGGCCGGCACCCCGGGTCGGAAGCAGCTGCCGTACGGTGCGCCCGTGCAATAGCTAGAATCAGTCTCACGACACCGAGCGGACACCAAAGCATGAACTTGTGTGGCTACGCCCAGCTCCAGCAGTACCAGGAGATAACCGAGGTGCTGAACAAGCGACAGCAGGAGAAGGACGCTGGTCTGGATATTGCTTTCGTCGATTTGTACAGCTTAAATCCCGTCGAGCTACCTGTAAGCCGCGGTACAGGCGGTGTGCACATATTCAGGCAACGGAGAGGGGATTCGTTGAAGGAACAGAAGACAAATGTTAGAGAAGGCGCCGTCAAATCTGACCGAGTTTACCGGAACGTGTACTGCAGCGCGTACGCGCGCCTATGCGACCTTCACAGGAATGAGCTACTCTACCGTGTCCGTAGCCGTCAACGGCGGAAGGACCGGGTTGGTAGCTGTCGACGTTGGTGCAGTGGATGTATGTGCATTGGATGCATGCTCAACTGGAGATGGTGCAAAGTGCGGAGAATTGGAGAAGCTGACAATCCGGGACCACCCAAGAGACCAAGACCACGTTATATCCCAACGATGGACCGGGCTATGGATGGGCTGATTGGACACACAGTGAACCGAAGGCAGCAGCAACAGCAGCAACAGCGACAGCGCCGTAGTGAAGTACCGCCTAAAAGAGCCCGCCAAACGACACGCGAGCTCAGGAGAGAAACTAGCGCAAGTGGAGGCGAGTACGGCCGAGAGATGGACGTGTTCAGCAGATGGTGGACTCAGCGCGATCAGCGTCAGGATAACGGCGGCGACGAGGACATGACGCAGGCAGCACAGAGTGCGGGAGAAGGTGCCGCTGCGGTGTATTGTGCTGCCTCGTCCTCATCGGTCGCTGCCGCCGCCAGCTCAAGACGCAAGCGCAGCAATGCTTCCCAAGTCCTAGAGGTCGAGCGAAGCCCTACACCAGTTGCGACCCAATCCAAGTCCAAGGCACAACCCAAGCCAAAACGCAGCCGAAACCGCTCTCAACCCTCACCGTGTACGCCAACGCAAACTGTGATCCAACCGTCACTATCACCAGCCCCACTCGGCGAACGGCAAATGTCGCGCTCCCCTCATCGGGGATGGCGGCAGGCAGTAGAACCCGAGGGAGGCATACCAACCCCACCAGCCCCTCAGTCACCAGCGCACACTATTTGTGATTCACTACCGTTCGAAGAGTGCGAGTCTGCTGCTGAAATTGAAACTCGTGCACTAAGGCCCTCCCAGCAGCCCACTCAGTCGACGCGGATCCTCCTGCGAGACTCGCAGCGGCCAACGCAACGATCGACGCCGCGCACGTCACCACGCACATCACCTCGGCCGTCGCCTGCTCCCAAGCAACGGCCCATCGGACAAGCTCGACCTTTACCGAAACACGGACCAGGCCCAGCAGCAGGACCACAACCACCAGCGCAGCCGGGCAACTTCCGTCGTATCACAGCCCGACAGCCAGCCCAATGCCGACGTTGCAGCAGCACAATCACGCCAAGGTCAGTGGGATACAGATGCGAGACGTGCAACGATGTGGTATGCAGCAGGGATTGCCGAAGAGCGATTGCGGTTAGAGGCTGTTCGTGTCAAGCATTACAGCAACCCACTGAACTTTTCCTCGATGCAGCAATTCCACTGGAACCAACCCCGGCTGTCCCGCCCACGTTTAGCCCTATTGCCAATCCCGACAACAATGACCATCAGCAGGACGGAGACCCAGAGTTCGCTGAAGACGATTATGACGAAGAGAACCACGTTGAAACGACCGTCTACGTCCCTGAGGACATGGCCAACCAGTGCGCGTTAATAGGAATGAAGATCGTTGAAAGCCCCATGCCTCCGCTTTGGCATCGAGTACCGCCACAGCTCGAAAGGCGAGTTTGCCTAGTGATTCAGGAAGCCCTAGCCCTACACGCTGAAGCTGAAAGTGTTGCAAGCTCGTTCCCGGGCGCCAGCAACAGTGCCTACGCCTATTCCCATGGAGTGTTTCTGCATACTTGCTATGCATGCATCATGTATAAGCCAATCATCTCACCAGACGCCGAGACCCCAGTTGAAGGAGAGAACGGGATATCACCAGAAGCAAGCGAAGGAGGGTGACGCTGAGGCAAACTTGCGCGTGGCTAATACAATTCGTAACCGCCTCAAGCTAGCAGAATTAGGAGAATTGCTTACACTGATGCAGGACCTCCGCACTGCCCAGGAACAGTCGAACGCAGTGGCGCTTGCGGCGCACCGAGGCAACTTAGCAAATGACGGTGAGGCTGAAGCTCTCCGCCACCAGAAGTCTGTCAATAAGATGCTGTCGGGTGACATTGCCGGAGCCCGTAACGCCCTGCAGCCGCAACAAGCGAATGCAGGAGGGGAGGAGTACGTTGCTCAAGTCACAGAGTTGATCGCGACAGACATCGATCAGGCCGAACAATATCGCTTCAAAGCAGCAGTCGCCAAAGCCAAAAATATATCCAAACTCAACAGGTTTCAACAAACTAGCGCGCTGGTGCGAGACATGCTATGGAAGATTAATGCCCACGCCGAACCTGGCCCGAGCGGGATCCCGAACCGCATCCTCACGAATATGTACACAATACGCGGAGGGATCACCACCCTCCAAAGGTGGATTGGAATGTGGGCGTCCGGCCAGATAAGCCCGTGTACATCTGCTTTGTGGAATCAGTCCAAGATCGTCACGCTAGATTGTGGACCCAAAACGGACGCCCGTACCAGTAGGAAACTTCGGCCCATTGCTCTTTCTGAGTCGCTGGTCAAGTTCGCCGAGAGCTGTATCATACAACACACGATTAATGATATTCAAGCAAAAATGGAACCTGGCAACCTAGGAATTGCCACAAATGGAGGGGCGCTAATACTCCAGCAGATAATCGAGGGCTACGCTGATGATATTGAGAACCGGAACGTCATGGCGGAAATGAACGGGAGCTATGATGAGCTCTGGGGCATAGAAGCCGCTGACCTCTCAAATGCATATGGCACGTTTCTACGTTCATACGCGGTGGACCAAGCAGTTGCGATGTTTCCTCAGCTGGCAGGTGTTGTCTACGCAACGGAACAGTGCATGTCAACAGCGTACTTGCTGCGCAATCAAGGAGCCTGGGTCCCAATCTTCTCTAGAAAGGGGTGGAGCTCAAGGAAGACGCCTGACCACGATAGTGTTTGGTTGCTGGCTCTATCGTACGCACAAAGAAGCCAAAACGTCGAGCGTCCCCAATGTCACCCACTCAGCGTACCAGGATGACACGTACCGGGTTGGCCCGGTCAAACAACTCGAAGCCAGCTGGCAGCCATGGCTCAACGCAATCACGGCGATGGGTGGGCAGGTCAACTTGATCAAATCTGCAGTATGGATACCTGGCGGAGACCAGGGGATGGCCCATGTGTACAAAAAAGCACCTACCCTCGGTACGAGCTCCCTTTCGTCACTGATGGCCTCGATATGCTCGGAGGAGTACTCCAGGACAGAAACAAAACAACCATCGGTAATATGCAGGAAAAAAGGTCTCGAAGGTCGCCGAGCGGCTTAAGAACGCTACAGAGTACGCAAGTCTCATTCGCAAGCTAAATGAATAAGCGATCGACTTCGCGTCTCATACGTCATTCATCGTGCTCGCCAAGTCACTCCGCGAGGCTCTCTCTTACGATGCCTCGATAATGCCGCCCGGTGCAGCAATGACCTTGCTTATGAAACATGACGAGCTGGCCAGACGACTGCTTGCTGCAGTTGTATCTACGCCGATTGAGGGTATTGCAAAGATTCGCTACCAGCTCCCCGGACCGCTCGGTGGAATAGGAATGAGAACCACGACGCTGAGAAGTCCGCCGGCATACCTTGCGAACTATATCATCAATGGCCCCGTAGCAGCGCTAATAGCCCAGAGCATGGGCAAGGAACTCATCCAACCGCAGTCCGTCAAGGACAGCATCGCCGAATGCCGCAACCAACTGGCTGCACTGGGAATCAAAGTACAGTCGAAGGACGTCGTCACATATGACGCACCAGTCAAGGCCATGCTCGTCACTTCCCCCTGGATGATTGGACATGAGATGTCGGAATTTGACAAGCCGTGCAGTGGTAGAGGGCTACTTAGTACGATCATGAGCCGAGTTGAATTCTTGCAGGCATCCATGTACTCGGCCGGAAACCCCAACATATCGCAGCA
>JACLAC010023840.1_pt1 | contig 11620 bp, 6 predicted proteins | sample 8027881 | NCBI WGS metagenome assembly JACLAC01 (sample SAMN15725517, study PRJNA655200) | protist metagenome | isolation source: fluorescence activated cell sorting (FACS) single amplified genomes of... | place: Spain: Blaines Bay Microbial Observatory, Mediterranean Sea | collected 2016-01-19 | reverse complement strand
TATCATCTAGATTACAATCCTTCGGCCAATCTGTTTATCTATTATTATTCCGGTATTTATTATATTGCAGCTATATTGTTGTTTTGTTACAGTAGTTGGACAGAACACACGTGATGATTAGTCATCGGGGGATTACCAGATGATTACCAGGCCTTAGGCAGGTACTACAACATTTACGTAAATTTTGTAGTATGTGGTAATTTACTACAAAATTTTTATTGCAGGTACATAGCATGGGTGATTTGTTAAGGATGATATATACATTTAGTAATGTAGTAATTTATTAGTAATTTGTGTAGTAATTTTTAATCCATTGTATGATAGTGCTAAATCAGAATTACTAAAATTTGGTAGTAAATTAGTAATAAAAATTGTCATTTTGATAGGAAGATTTTCACAAAATGTACTTATCATATAGTAATAAAAGAGAAAATACTATTAATATAATAGGTTACTCCTATTTCTGAAAGTATAAATATTAATACTCTAAATTAGTATTACAACTGTAAGCACCTTAATAAATATTTTTTTAAAGAGATTGTTGTTGTTGTTGTTGTTGTTGTTGATTTCTTCCAGATTTATTCATTGAATTCATTTATTTTTTATTTATGTTTTTTTATTTGAATTTATAAAACCACTATTTTTAGTCCATGTATGTTGAATAATACGATGAAAAATATACCAACGACCATCTTTGTCATCTTGTTGAAAGACATCGGTATGCAGACCGGTTGACATGACTTCACCACCTTTTATTGATTTCCAATATGAACGATTTAATATTACAGTTTTATTAATATCATGCATTTGTATCTTTTTCAAATAAATATTTCCTTCCCAGTGTTTGCAAGGTTCATCACCAATGCAAAATTTATTATATATCCCATCACATGCTTTTGCAATTTCTTCCCTACCACGTGAATCCTTCTGTGCTATTTCTATCGTTAAAGTTGAATTTGGATCATCAAGAAAAAAGTTACTAAATTTTTTTGAATCACCGATATCCATCATAATCATAAGTCCATTGATTATGTTTGTTATTTCACTTATCTCTTCTGATGTTACATTCAAGTGTGAGGTATTTTCATTTACTACAGATGCCATGTGGTATGTATATTACATAAAAAGTATAAAATTTTAATGTATCTCTTCTATTTATTTATTTATTTATATATATATATATTTAGAATCAAATTTCTACATATATAATATACTTCTCGACTGATGTTATAATTACAACAAAAGTAAATTCTTATTTTAAAAACAATTATATCTGAAATAAAAGATTAAAATATTAATAATTGATGATTATTATTAACATTTTTTTATATTTTTTTCGTGTTTCGAGAAGATGATTATAATAAGGTACATAATAATAATAATATAATCATCACCTTCATTTTCAAAATAATAATAAGGATATTCTAATTAACATGTTGGAGTAATATTTGTACATCTGTACGTTCATTAGACAAAATCCAATCCAATCCCTTAAAATTAAAGTAATTACAATAGCTGCAATAGATGTGCAATCCAGCATAATAAATAAAATAGATCATCTATTATTATTTATTATAAATAATAAATTTTTTTTTATATGTTTAAATATATGTATGAATACAAAAAATAGATAACAGATTATTTTATAAGAATAAATACAATTATATTTATATGTAAACATGTTATTAAGGCGATTTACTAGCTCAGCTACCAAAAGATGGAAACGAACAACAACACCATCTTATTTTTCCACCTATAGATCTACTCCACGTCAATATGAAAACATTAATAATAATAATAATAAAGAAGTTGTAGATGTTGGTGGTATTAAAATTTTTCAAAATAAAACAACGCCTAGGCCTGATTTAGTACCAAACGGAATTGTTAGAAGATGGGGAGATGATATAAATTCAACTGAAGTTGTATCACATTTAAGATGGATTGCACAGAAATATTTAATGAACCAAGATGCATTTCTACTTGGACCACCATCTCCATTACGACGAAGATTAGTTTTGACATTTGCTGAATTGTTAAATAAAGAAGTAGAATTTTTGACCATCACAAAGGATACGACGGAGTCTGATTTAAAACAACGCAGAGAAATCGTTGGTAATAGCGTCTTATTCTCGGATCAAGCCCCGGTAAAAGCAGCAATTAATGGTAGAATTTTAATTTTAGATGGGATTGAAAATGCTGAAAGAAATGTATTGCCAACTTTGAATAATTTATTAGAAAATAGGGAAATGGCTTTGGAAGATGGTAGATTTTTGATGCCAGCTGGAAGAATTAATAAATTAGTGGAAGAACATGATGAAACAATTGATAGATTAGTACCTGTGTCAGATGATTTCCGTGTCATCGCATTGGGTTTGCCCGTTCCCCCTTTTCCAGGGCGTACCCTCGATCCACCATTACGTTCAAGATTTCAATCTCGATTTGTCGATGAATTATCTGTTAATGATGCATTTACATCTGTATTTGCATCGGAGCATATTCCATCAGAAAAATTAAGTATGATTGGTGCATTTTATCAAGGATTAATTCATTTAAGACATGAAGCATTAATAGGAAATTCAGGTATAAGTATGATACCAACATTTTCATTGGACAATTTATCGTATTGCTTGGAATTATTGCTTGAAAATCCAAATATGCCTTTTGAAAAAGCAATAGCAAGAACATTTCCATTGGGATATACACTTGATCCATCTTTTAATACTCGTGGAAGTGTTTTAACAGGCACTACCTTATCTCCACAAATCGGATCCATGTTGTCAACTTTAATAAACGAGCATGATGGTGATGCTGGGAATGAGAATAATAATAATTATAATAATGATAATGAAGGAGATGATGAGGGATATGATACAAATATTATATCTATGTTTGAAAGTTCTACTCAATCATGGTTTACTGACTTCCAAAAAGTAATTATCCATGACGTATCAATTGATTTAAAAAATGAAAAACATGTATGTATATTAGGCCCAAAAGGTTGTGGAAAATCATATATGTTAAACGAAATTGGTAAACGATATGGTGCTACTTCTTCCATACGTATTATGCCATTATATCAAGAAATGACAGCACGTGATTTATTACAAAGACGATCAACAACAAGCACATCCGAGGAACAAGCAAAAGAAGGCCGGGCACTTGATGGGGATCAAGATGATTTATCTTCCACAACATGGCAGGATTCACCATTAATAACCGCAGCAAAAAATGGCGATATTTGTATATTGGATGGGTAAGTAAAGTCGATTCCCCTAAACCTACAAAAAGATATCCTCTCTAACAACACATCATGCTCATTCATACGCTACACTCCACCAGAATTGATCGTATAGATCCACATAGTTTATTTGTATTGAGACGTTTGTTACAAGATGAAGAGATTGAATTGCCATCTGGGGATAAATTGCAACGCCATGCCATTGATGAATCTAAACGTATTCACCCTAACTTTCGCGTGATTGCGCTGGGATTGCCACCAACCCGACCTGATGACGCAAGGACCCGGTACATCATGTCTGATCTTGGATTTAATTATCATTATTTACATTCAAATAATACTGCGCAAGATATATCTAAAGTGTTGGAAAATATGAAAGCTGGTTGTCATACTGCTGATCAAGAATTAAGTACATATGAACGGTATCTTGTTATATTTGTAGGAATGTTACATGATATTGCCTACGAGCATCCAGAACTGCGTGTTTCATTACGTCATGCATTGAGATGCCAATCAATCTTGCAAACAATGGAAGAAGAAAATAGCAATGATGCAACTGTTACCAGCTCGGATGTTATAGATGTGCTTGCTGAGACATTACTCGTTCGGTTTTTATCAAAAGATGTAGCTGCAAAATTTTACGAAGCAGTTGAAAATTTTAATACCTCATTCAATAATACAAAGAAAAATATCGGTAATGATGGAGACGATAATAGGGAAATTAAGATTGTTGTTAATAACAATGATCAGGATGGAACCTTATCAATCGGTAAAGTAAATGTAAGCAAACGTGTACCAACATTACCAGAACTAGTGCCAGATCCAGTATTTTTTGAAAATAATTCTCAATTGCAAGTATTAGAAAACATGTTACGATCATACAGTGCTGAAGAAGAAAATGGTGTTTTGTTAATTGGAAATCAAGGTGTTGGAAAAAATAAACTAATTGATAGGCTACTAAACTTATTAAATGCGGAAAGGGAATATGTCCAAGTACATCGTGATACTACTATTCAAAGCTTAACATTATTGCCTCTTTTAGAAAATGGTAAAATAAAATACGAAGATTCCCCATTAGTAAGGGCTGTACAAACTGGCAGGGTATTAATATTAGATGAAGTTGATAAAGCACCATTAGAAGTGGTATGCGTCTTAAAAGGATTAGTTGGCGATGGAGAGCTTGTGTTGTATGATGGTCGTAGAATATTAAATTTAGAAAAGGCGTTGAATGAATACCAAATATCACCTGTTTACAACAATCATGATGATGATGTTGACATATTAGTACAGCAATATTATAATAATGACAAGAGTAATGCTGATAAGAGTGACAAGACAAAAAATCTAATCAAAATTTTCGCTTCCAATAAATTTCAAAAATATTGTCTGGATAATTCTATCATTCCAATGCACCCGGAATTTAAATTATTTTGCTTAGCGAATCGTCCTGGGCATCCATTTTTAGGTAACCATTTCTTTAAAGAATGTGGAGATTTATTCGTAGTACATGTTGTGGAAAATTTAGATCGTGATTCTGAAATTAGTCTTCTTCAATCATTTGCACCAGAAATGGACATTGATACATTAACGCGATTAAGTCAAGTATTTGCTGATTTACGAAAATTAAATGAACATGGTATATTAGCTTACCCATTTAGTGCTAGAGAAGCCGTTGCATTGGCAAGGCATTTGGAGACGTATCCTCAAGATAAAATTGAAGGAGCGGCTGAAAATATATTAGGTTTTGATGGAATGAATGTCAGTGTAAGAGAGACCGTTGCCCATATTTTTCGTAAAAATGGATTTGATGTACCTCAAAAAAATTCGTATACAGCAAATAAAGTTATCTTCGGGGAAGATGGTAAACCGCTAAAAGTTGTCGGTGGTAATCGTGGGTACGGCGAGGAAGGTAGAAGTAACCCTAGGTTCGAAACAAAGATGCCAAAACATGGTAAAATTGATCCTGAAAATCAACCACATGTCGGTGGAAACACATGGGCTGGAGGAAGTGGTGGAAGTGATACTGCTGGATTAGGTGGTCGTGGCGGACCGTATCGTTTAGATAGTGGGCATCAAGTACACCAAATGTCAGATGAAGAAAAGGCAAAGGTTTCAGATGAAAGCCAGAAAAAAGCCAATGAAATGGCAAAGGCGGCGTTCCGAAAAAAATTAGAAGAAATTGGCATGGGTGAAAATGACTATGAAAATTTCAAACGTTTCAGCAGTGCTGTACAAACGCAGGTAGAGCAAACTAAGGATTTGCTAGATGAAGTCTGCCGACGGGGCAGAGAACGCGTATGGCTTCGTAATCAAAGCGGTGGTGACTTAGATGATGGTAAGATTGTGGATGGTTTAAGTGGTGAACGTAATATCTATAAAAAAAGAGCATTTGATAACCAAGGGATAATTGACGACAATCAAAATGAAAATCCTGTAAAAACAAAAGTCCAATTTGTAGTTGATGTATCTGGATCCATGATGCGATTTAATGGTTTAGACAGGAGATTGGAAAGAATGTTAGAGACTACACTTATGATTATGCAATCGCTTCCAAGGCCTGCGGGTAAAGATGATGATGGTGGTGGTACTCTTGATGATGATGATTTAAGCGGATTAATTGAATATAGCATTATGGGTCATTCTGGTGAAACAGCGGATAGAATCTTTGTTGATTTTCCAATGAATCATGATGGTTCAATGGAGAATGAAGATGATGATATGCATCGGTATGGTGTAAAAATACCAAAAACAGGCAAGCTAAATGAAAAAATGATGATGCAATTATTGGAGGAAATGATTGCTCATTCGCAATTCTGTTGGTCAGGTGATAACACATTGCCTGCAACGGAAATAGCAATTGATCGAGTTGCATCATTAGCTGAAGAAGATGAAAATGTTGAACGATTAGTTATTGTGATTACAGATGCAAATTTTAATAGATATCGAATATCGTCAGACGAAGTATCGAGAACTATGAGAAAATTACCACATGTAAATACGCATATGGTCATGATTGCAGGTTTAAGAGACGAAGCTGAAGAGTTTGCAAGGGAATTACCTGTTGGAAAAGCACATGTAAGTAATAATTTTTATTCACATATATAAACCTAATGTAGATTCGTGTGATATATAAGCTTGCTAACACATCACTCTTCTTTGTATTCTATATAAAAAATTCTCTTATTTATATATATGCTAAACGCCTCCACTAGATTTGTAAGGTATCATCCGACTTACCAAGTATTTTGAGGCAGATTTTGACAAGTTCAATGGATTTGTAAAGGGGATCAAGGGGTGTACGCTTCGTAAAAGATTTGTATATATATATTATGATATCATATTTCTCTTACTCATACGAGCTTAAGCTCATACTCGTATATTATATCTATATTATACACTTCGATAAGATCCGAACGATTTTGGAAAATGGCCATAATATTATAATAGGAGGGGTATCCCTTGATATTCCCGATATTTTCGTATACTAACTACCAATTATTTAGTATAACATGTGTTTTACTCCCCTTTTCCTGTACTCAAAGACCAAAGACCCAAGAAGAATATATTTTTAAAATGATAATTTTATATATATTAATTTCGTATCATATAATTTTTGATAATACGAACGTATGCATTAATTTATTTTTTAATTTATTATGAAGTACCACATGTGCGTGATAATTCCAACACTGAAGCAGGTAATATATCTATCATGATCATGAAAAGTTTTCTTTTCTTTTTGAGAGTTTAGTTTTACATACAAAATTTATCAAAATCAGGTTAAAAAATTAAATAATACGAGTCGTAATAAATATATGATATATATGATATATATATATCATTAATATTTATATCTAAAATTAATATAATAAAATATTATATATGATGCATTAAATATATTTACTCTCTACACGTAATGGAAATCTAATTAGAGCCGGAAGCTCTTTTACTTAATCTTCTCAATCTTCATCATCTTTATAACTCAATTTATATGCTGTATCAGAAATACTAAATATCAAACCAGCTACTAATAAAAATACAAGAAGTCCACCACCCCATTTACTTTTTTGTCCTTTTTTCTTTCTATTTGTATTATTGTTACTACGATCTGCATCACTAGAACCACGCGGTCTGCCTTGCATCAATGTTTCATCAAAATTATTTTCTGCTTCAAGTTCTTTCGCTGCTTCTTCGCATTCTTTCGCATCTTTTGGTACACATGGTAAAAACAATATTGGCAACAACGTAGCAAGACTGGCAATTAATACCAATTCAAATAATTTCTCAAAATTCGTATTTGTAATTCCTAATGAATCTGTAAGAGCACCGCTTACCGCTCCTCCTACCGATAATGCAATGTTATTAACACATACCATCAAAGCATATAATACACCTTCAATACCTTTTGGGCATAAAGCGGCACACATGACCAATGTAGGCATTTGAATGATAAATGCAACTGTATCGTTAATAATTTCATCCCCAAATGCAAATACTATATCTGGAATTCCCCATTTCACATTTAATCGTGAGACTAATATTAATTGTGTAGCAGATAAACAGCTACCAACAAGTAAGGTAATGCAAAATAATTTATGCCAATTTACATCACTTAAATATTTACGATAAATAAAAGCACCAGCCATTTGCGATAACATTCCGATCGTCAATAAATAAGAATAAGTTGATTCCGTAAACCCCAATGGTCCTAATAAGAAATTAGAAAATGCATCTCCAGCATTTGGGCCAGATGCAAAGATATAAATGAATACCATTGGTTTCCATATATATGGTGATTGCAATGTATCCCATAAAATCCATAATTTTTCTAAAGACTCTTCTTTCTGTGTACCTTTTACCAATACTCGTTGATCTTCTAAAAAATACACCGATGGCAACAATGTAACCAATGGTACAAAACCAGTGATGAAAAAGATAGTCTTTGGATGTACATTACCATATTCCATTAACCATCCACTAATTAAATATCCACATACACCACCAAAAAATCGAAGCATCCATACAACGGATTGTATTCCACCTTTTTTCTTTTCAAATTTTACACGTTCAACAACAAGTGCATCTGACATAACATCAGCAATAATCATCCCTAATACAGCAAAAAACAATAGTAAACATATGATACCAATCGGTGCTTTTTCGCTAGGATATAAACCAAACAAAAGCCATGATGTTGTACACAATATTGTACCGAAAAACATATATGGTTTTCTTCGTTGCCCACGTATCGGCACAGTATCGGAAAAAAATCCAATAAATACTTTTAAATTCCACGGCATTCCCATAACAACTGCAAATACAACGGCTTGTTGCCCTGGGGTTGCCCCTATAGTATTTCTTAAATACAATCTTAAAGGCAATGATGGAAAACGTAATAAAAAACCTAATGTAAAATAAAAAATTGGTATGGCGATACTTTTCAAATTAAATATTTGAGCTCTTTCATCATTCTCTTTGATCTCATCGTCACCACTGCTATTATTATTACCATTATTTAATAACTTTTCAGATTCTAATATTTTATCTGCTTTACGAAGGATATTATCATGTTCATCTTCATCAAATTCTCTATTATTTTCACTTAAATCCGCCAATTCAAATGACATTATTCACAAAAACTGTTTTGTCGTTTTCTTATCTGGTTGGTTCAAAAAATAAGATAGTAGATATATATGTATATGTATTGTATCTGTATTTACAGTATTTTATATTTTTATTATCTTTTACTGTATATATTATACCTGTGCACCTATGGCCGGAAAGAGTCTGACGACGCAGACTACTATGGCAACAACCAATAATAAAATGTGCCTTAATATTCATCGACCGACATAGCGATACACTAACACTACCTGTAATCCTGGTATTATATAATATCCTGGCAATCTGGCAATCCCTGGCAATCGAGCAATCGAGCAATCTGGCAAAATCATCGTGCAATCTGGCAACAATCCAGGCAACAACAATTATAAACTTAAAAAAATAAAAATGTTGTTCGCGAGACGAGGAAAAGAGTACCAAAACGTGTGCTTAATATGGCAAAAAATCCTATCAATATTCGGTAAAAAACACCGTTGGTGTCAACTTTAACACGTGCCACGATGGCTAAACGAAGGGCATATAGGGTATATACTTGGACACTATTGTTTTTATCCCGTTGGGTCCAAAATTAAAAAAAACGGTATTGTCCCTTAAGTGATTCAGTCTTTAAGTGTTTTGTCGAGACATTTATTGCAATTTAAGGATAAACTATATTATTTGTATTTAAAAACATGATCCATTACAGTTGTATATATGGAATGTATGAAAATATTATACATATACACAATATTGTTTTATTGTTTCCTTAATCGAATTAATTGTGTTGTAATCCCCTGTTATTTTTGTAAAATCGATGAATGTTCAGGTTTATTTTTTTTCAACAAATTGTTTTGTACTACTCAGTATTAAAAAAACACTGGAAAAAAACTTTACTTTTCCATCAAATCACCTATTGGATTGGAAATCTTATGAAATTGATGCCATCATGATTACTATTGCAATACGCTTTTATTCATAATGAATGTAAAACGGAAATGTTTGTTTTTGGCAGAAATGGAAGTAATGTTTTTCAGTTTACCTATCACATTTAAATATAACCTGTTGTATAGTTGAAAAATAAAAACATTATTATTTCAATTATAATCCATACTTCATAGGCCTTGAGTGGACAATCCTTTTCTGGTGTGGCCATTGATAATAAGGTTCTAAAATCGGTTTTGTACTGGCGTAGCCAGTACTCAGCCCCTAGTATATATCAAAAAAATAGTTCAAATCAAATCAAATTTAGATAAATAATGAAAATAAATACAGCTATAAGTTTATCATAAATACAACAACAATATAAATAACAAAACCATGAAGAAGACAAATATACGAGTTAGTGCAAGGGTACGACCATTATTAGAAGAGAGCAAAGATGGAAATGCAAAGCCATGTTTTTATGCAAAAGCACAAGGGAAACAAAAAGTATTAATTGAGCAAGGAAAAAAAAAGGTAAGTGTTAGAAGCCGTTATTATATACAATATTCTATAATAACTGAAACTAACATATATTTACTATATTCATCAATATTCAGGGATATGAATTCCATGAAGTGTTTGAAGGAAACACAACAAATAAAGATATATACGATTCATTAGGTGAAAGGGTTGTACAAAGTGTCATGAAAGGGTTTAATGCAACCATTTTTATGTATGGTCAAACTGGTTCAGGAAAGACACATACTATGATTGGAAAGAAAACTGACCCGGGCCTGGTACAGTTGATTTCAAATAATGTTTTTGATAATATAAGTAAACAATCAGAAACTAATAAAAACTTTTTAGTTCGATGTAGATATGTAGAAATTTACAATGAAAATGTCTTTGATTTATTAAATAATAGGAAAAAGCTAGGTTTAAAATTAGAAAATGGCGATTCCTTCGTTGCTGATGGAAATAAAGAAATTTTTGTGACTACATTTGATGATTTGAAAAATGTATTAAAAGTCGGTGCAAGAGCAAAGACGATGGGTGTTAGTAATATTAATGAACATAGTTCAAGATCACATACAATTTTTTCCATTGTGCTTGAATCACAAGATAATTCTGATATATCTTCTTCTTCATCATCATCTATGGATAATGGCAAATTAGCAGACGATGAAGAAAAAATCGAGAATGTTGATAATAATACTAAAAAAAAATCTTCGTCATCGACAACAACAAATAATAATGATAAAATATTTAGAGTATCTACATTGAATTTAGTCGATTTGGCTGGTTCAGAAAGTTTTTCAACTAAATTTGGGCATACGCAACAACAAGAGACAAAATCGATTAATAAAAGTTTATCTGCATTAAAAACCGTCGTAGTATCATTATCTAAAAATGAAAAACATATACCATATCGTAATTCTTGTTTGACTAAATTATTAAAAAGCTCGTTAGGTGGGAATGCAGAAACGGATATTATAATCACATTACATGCTGGTGAAGAATATCGGAAAGAATCAAAATATACAATAGATTTTGGCTCATTAGCAAAGAAAGTAGTATGTGCTGTGAAAGAAAATGTTGCATCGAATGATGATAAAGTTTTGATACGTAAATATAAAGCAGAATTGGAAAAGATTGCTGAAAAGTTACGATTGGCGGAAGAATTGGCAGAGAAGAAAAGTCGTGCAGATGCAGAACTGCGTGAATTAGCTGAAATGCAACGAAATATGATTGGATCCCCTCGTAGCAATGGTGTCAGCCAAGATCACCTAGATCGTATTTTAAAATTGGAGCATTTATTAGATGTTGAAAAAGTTGGAAGATTACAAGCATTGGATACTG
>JACLAC010017737.1_pt1 | contig 11620 bp, 18 predicted proteins | sample 8027881 | NCBI WGS metagenome assembly JACLAC01 (sample SAMN15725517, study PRJNA655200) | protist metagenome | isolation source: fluorescence activated cell sorting (FACS) single amplified genomes of... | place: Spain: Blaines Bay Microbial Observatory, Mediterranean Sea | collected 2016-01-19 | reverse complement strand
GAGCAAGTAAGCGAAAACGGGTTGGAGGTAAAAAAGAGTGTCTGAAGAACAGAAGTGACGTGTCATCGAACAATCAAGATCAAGAACGAAATGCAAATGTCTAATCAATACAGCGTTTGATATAACTTTTACATCATGACGAGGACGACCGTGAGTAAATCCGTGTGGGATCTCTAGCATATCTCCGATCTGAGCTTTATCGCTTTCCTATCTTCGGGTCGGTCTAAATCTCAATGTTGTTGTAAGTATCAGAAGTCAGAAGATTAATCACAGAGGGACGCACACGCATAAGCATAACAAACACGAAGATGCCCGTAACACCCCCAGCAGGCGCGAGCCACCTGAACCTCACGCTGGCCCTCCTCTCCTCCGCCGGCGGCGTCGCTGGCTACGCCAAGAAGGGCAGTGTTCCTTCATTAGTTGGTGGATTGGCGTGCGGCGCCGCTTTCGCGGGGAGCGCGTATATCATCAACACGAGCGACGACGTGCAGAAGGGTTTTTTGGTCGGCGCCGCGGGCGGCACGCTCATGCTGGGGGCGATGCTGCCAAGGCTAATTCAAACAAAGAAGGTGATGCCGGCGGGCGTGGGGACGGTACTGGGAGCGGCGGCTTTGGGTTATAATGCGTATCAGGCGCAGAAGTGGAGCTAAGCGCTGGGGTACAACGCGTATCATGCGCACATACAGATTAATAGGATTGACGTTCTACCTTGTACAGCGATGAAGATAAAAAGGGCTTCGGCTCGTCTATGAACGCGAATTGTTATAAATGGTGCACTGGATCTGGATGAGTTTGAAAAACTTGTATCATCTCTCATCTGGTTCTGGTTCTCTCAGTCTCATCTGGGTCTAAATAAATCGAGTGGGAAAATTTATTTGAATGCATCCAGTAGTACGTGCTCTGTGTAAAAAAAAAAGTTTGATATACATAAATAGCTTTACTACAGATCTAAACAAGAACTAGAAGTTGTACGGTGCCTCTGCCTAAGACTAAGTAAGTAGTTAGCAGCAACGATATCGATATCCGTCGACGCAGAGAGAAAGAGATCTCTAAGGTCTAGAGCAAAAAGAAATATCAGATGACAGAAGTTGCGCCAAGTTCCAACTCGCCCTCGACGGCGACCTCGGCGTCGACCGTGCGCGTCGTGTCCTACAACATCCTCTTCTCGGTGGTGTGCGACGCGGCTCACGATTTTAACGTGCGCAAGTTCAAGGTCGACGCACTCACAGGTGAGATTTTAAACATGGACATGAAGGCGCTGCCGCACGTCGTTTATAAAACCGAGTAGTGAGGTGATCGAGTAGTAAGAAGCCGGGCGGGAAGCTGTAGTAATAACTAGTGAATTTGAGTGGGACGCAAGATAGTGACAGCACCGATCCGGCCGTGTCCGTGGAGCGGACTTTTGTGTACCAGCGGATGACGAAGTTTTACTTGTACGACTTCGACAAAGACTTCCCGGGCCACCGGTACGATTGTTATGTTCCGCTCGAGCTGATCGAGAAGACGCGGGCGAACGTGCGGGCGTGCGAGACGCGAGGAGGCGCGGGCTACGAGGGATTTGATGTTGGAGATGGCTCCGCGTATTCGTATGCGGACACGCACGGGGGCGAAAAAGAGTTCATCACGTCTTTCGACGAGGTAAAGCGGTTCAAAAAGTACTTCAAAATCTTCGACGTGGAGAACCGCTTTTTGAGACTGCGCGACGACGTTTTACGAACAGAGATCGAGCGCGACCGCCCCGTCGTCTGCCTCCAGGAGGTGGGGCTGAAGTGGGAAAAACTTTTCCGCGCGTTTTTTGATAGCGTGGGGTACGTGACGCATTTCTAGCCCGGTAAGTTGCCCCACCTCGACCACATGGGCATCACCACGTCCTACCCCAAAGAAAAATACGAGGAGGTGCGCTGTAGAATGGAGTACCCGCTGGGCGGCTTAGGGTTATCAATGAAGGGGTGCGGCCTGGACGGTCTGAGCTGAGCGGAAGCGGTGGAGGGGGAACTACTCGACTACGTGAACGGCGGCCTCATCTACGACCGCTCGTTCGCCAAAAACCAAACCGGTGCGCAGCTCGCGCTGCCCACGAACGAGGAGGAGCTGTCGTAGTAAAGATTTACTTTCTCTCATTGAGAAAACTTTAGGTGAATATGATATGAAGGAGTGCATCTTCCTGGAGCTTCGCGACGTGGCGAGTGCGAGTAAAAAAACTTTTTGCATCGGAAATTACCACATGCCGCAACAGGTTCATATGAAGGTGTTCGATGGGTGAACTGTTTCGCAGAACTACAAGCGGATAGAAGAAAAGCAATGAAGCTTAACAAAGTCGCCTGATGACAAGGAAAACGACTAGGAGGTAGCGAAAGCGAAAGCGCCGCTGGGTAAACTAGTCGGCCCAGATTTTATGGCCATCCAGTCCTTCTGAGTGAGCAAGCGGTTCGGCGACTTCGTGTTTGAGGAAACTTTCCTCAAAAATCATATTCAACAACTACGAAAGCCTGACCCTGATCACGCGCTGCTGGTTGGTGACTTTAATTAGATGCCGCAGAACAGCTACTGGTTCTCGATGTATTATCGAAAAAATATCCCTGGTCCAGGTGAAGAACATAGCGCCATCTGAGACACGCGCGCCGTTCGCGTGATCAAGCTGCTGCTGCACCTGCGGGAAAGGGAGCGGCAGCACGAGCGCTGACGTCCGCCCGCCGAGCACAACCTCGACCTGCCGCTGACGCGGCATGTCTACAGAGAATTTTACGGGGACTATCCGGAACTAACAACTCGGACTCAGGAGTTCTGCGGGTGCCTCGACCACTACCTCATCTACAAGGGCTTTGACGCCGTGACTGAGGCGTACCAGGGTGGTCTGTCACAAAACTCAATCGTGGACGTAAAAAAGATGCCTGGATTAGAGGCGTGTAAGGAGAGAGAGTTCTGGACACCGAGTGCGACGGAGCCGAGCGACCATCTGATGCAGAGCGCGACGTTCAGGCTGTAATGGAGCGTAAGTTGTACTGGGTGATGGTCGTCGTGAAGATGAATACGAATTGTAATTGAAAAAAATTGTCGTGGTGGATTTTGACGGGAGAGGATATTTATGTTAATGACAGAAACACAGCTGATCTAGAATGAATTGATGACATCAAAATTCGCTGCACTACGTAAATGTTTTCTCGAGACTTCTTCTACCTGCTGATTTCATTGGCTGCCTACAAATCTTCGCTTCGTGCCTTACTTTCTGAACTCGTGATCCTACATCGATCGATAATCGCTTCCTTGTTCTCAATCATGTTGATGCCTTTCGAATCACTTCGTATCGCTTAATGAAAAGAGGATTTGTGAGCAGATAGCTATCGGAAATAGTGTTTTCAACTTATCAGTTTCACGCTTTGTACCTTACTTATAGTTAGAGTAGGTAGTAGCAGTAGGACTAGGAAAAGCTCGTGAGTAAGACTAGTTAGATCAGACGTGTCAAAAAATACATAAACTTTAGCAAGAACGAAAAAAAAGAGAAAGTTTATCCAGATGGGTATGCTGAAGTCTTTTGCTGCGGCCGCTCTTCTTCTACTCGGCTTGCAAACCGAATCGGTTGCTGCACTCAAGCCGAGAGCTACAGCGGGCATGAAGACACGAAGGAATGGTAAAGAAACCAGAGCCATTGCATCTGCGTTTGGTCGACAGGTTGATGCGCTAAAGGGCCGTGTTGAAGGCGTGAGCGTGACTGCGGCTGGCAGAAAAAGTCGCTATCAACAACGTCGCCCAGTGAAAGCTGGATATAATTAAGTGGGCTAAGTGCTGGCTCTGCGGGGTGGTCGCTTGGAACGAAGATGCCAAAGACCTAACTTCAAGTAAGTAGCTTACTTCATCGAACAACAACAACAATAAGAACGTCAATAAAACAACATGAACATCAACTATAATTTTTGGTGCTGTCGGTGTCAGTCGTCGCGGGATTGTCTCCGAATTAGGCAGGAGTAAATTAGAACTTCAACAACTACTTAGTAGAACATGAACTGCAACTGCAGCACGAAGCTGAACTTCTGCATCAGCTTGCTATCACACGTACCATAGTGGCGTAAGACTACATCGCACCTACCTATCGTAGCAGTAGAAAGAACTGATCAAGTAGGGAGCATAGTAACGACCAGATTCAGCTTATAAGGGGATGGGAAGCTGACGAGAGATCGAGTTGTTGCGATTTTGGGTACATCATCCACATCATAGCCCGGTTCCCCCTAGCATCCTTAAGGCGTTTCGGATCGCGCTAGGAAAGGAACTGAGCTGCTCTTCGGATGACTAGTATCAGTTCAAGAGGCGTTGACATTGACTAGGATCATGACATCATGGATATTACAAATGAGATTAAACTGCCTGATACTGTTGATGATGAGTTCTTATCGTGCACCGTGCGTTGCTGCGCCGTTCGTATGTTGATAATTTTCAAATGGGCCTACTTCTCAAACAAAAGGTATTTCAAGTGTGTGACATCGTTTCGTGATCTGTGCATCCGGGAATTTTTCGTTGCTCGTAGTCGTATCAAGCTCCTAATATGTAACTCAATTTCAACCGACAAACAAAATAAACTAAACATGAACCTAGTCAAGGAAGTCAAGCGCCGCAGCCGCCAGTTCTCCGTGGCCGTCGTTCTAAATAGAAATAAGAAACTCGCCAACAAGTTACTAGAGGTAGAAAAGACTAAAACAGAAATATCGCGAAACACCATGACGGAGTTTGATGCTGGCCTTTCTGCGGCCGGCCGCCTGCAAGGCGCCGTGGTCGCTTGGCGCATCGAGAAGCTGGTGCCGGTGTATCAGGAAAACTTTGCCGGCAGTTTTTACTCGGGCGACGCCTACATCGTGTTGCACCAGATCGAGTGCGAGAAGAAGTACGACCTGTTCTTCTGGCTGGGCGCCGAATGTAGTAGTGATGAAAAAGGGGCGTGTGCGTACAAAACCGTCGAGCTCGATACACTTTTGAAGGACGTGCCGGTGCAGTACAGGGAAACAGAAGGTGCGGAGAGCAAGCAGTTTTTATGATTGATGCAGAAAAAATTCGGGGGGATCAAGTACATGGCTGGCGGAGTCGATTCAGCGTTTAGGCACGTGAGCGGCGAGGAGAGGCTGAAGTTTGCGAAGGAGTGGCAGTTGTTTCAGGTGAAGGGTAAAAGAGTTTGCAGGGTGCAGGAGCTGGAGAGGCCCCCTGCTGGTGATGAGCTATGTGCTGAGGCTGCGCTTTTGAATCAAGGCGATTGTTTCGTGCTTGTGAGCTCGACGTCTTCTTCTGCGAATAAAAACAATGAGGAGGCTGAAGCTGGAGGCGAGCAGACGGCGTGGCAGAACCGCATCTTCGTCATCGCTGGCAAAGAGGCAAACAAGTACGAAAAAACAAAGGCCGCCGAGGTGGCACGCGCACTGAAGGCCGAGCACGAGGGCTACGGCGTGAAGAACATCGAGCTGGTGCCCGACGTGGTGCTGGGTGCAGATAGCGTCGCGTTATCCGCCTTTGTCGCTGCGTTCGCCGGCGAGGGCACGAGTGTCGATGAGTTTTTGGCGAGCGTGGACAGCTAGTGAGTCCGCCGGCAGCGACGAGCTGTGAGAGATGAACACCATCGACAATACACGTTTATACGCCATCATGGACAACCAGTTCCACCCTGTCGAGGGCGTTGAATGTCCTTTCGACAGGAAAATTCTGTCTGAAGACAGCGTCTGAGTGCTGGACAGCGGCGCGCCTTCGCCGGGCCTCTTCATCTGGGTGGGCAGCAGCGCTGCGGCGAAGGCGGCTTAGAAGGACGCCTATCAAGTCGTGGATAAATGGTTGGAGCAGGGTGGCGGCGGCAGCATCAAGAACAAGGACGATTTGAAGAGGTACCAGGTGGCGCAGGTGAAGTCGGGGTATGAAAGTCCTTTGTTCAAAACTTTTTTCAAGCTTTGGGAGCTGCCGAAGCCCGTGTCGAAGGCTGTGGGCCTGGAAGGTGGTGAGAGTCCAAATAAGAAGGTGGCGGGCATGCGCGAGAGTGAGGTGGACGTCGGGAAAATGGCCAGCGGGGCCAGCCCCGAAGGAAAAAAACAAAGGGCGACAAGATTGGCTCAGGAGAAAATTGCGAGTGAAAGGAGGGGCGAGGACGAGGAGATTAAAGTGTACCGCATCGAGAACTTCGAGGCGCAGCTGCACTGCGAGAAGAGATTAGGACTGTCGAGAGAAGATGGCCCCGCCGCGGCGACCAAGTTCAACCCGAATAATGGGAGGGACTTCGGGCAGTTCTACGAGGGGGACTCATACATCGTGGAGTACGCGTGGTATGATCCGAGGAAAAACGGTAAATTATCACTACCAAATTTTCAACATTTTTGTCGTTTCGTTAGAGCTCCATTAATAGCCTTATATTTCCCATAGCAAAATGCAATTTAAAACGCGATTTCTAGCGGCTTAAGAGACCCCTGCTATATAAACGGTAATAATTCATGTTCTTGGATACCATTACCAGGTAAATTGGGCGAAGCAGTGGTCTACATGTGGCAGGGCGACAAGTCCACCAGCGACGAGAAGGGCTAGTAGTGCAATTGTGTAGGTGAAGTTCGACGAGGAGCACTTCCGGGGGCTGTGAGCCCAGGTGCGCGTGACGCAGGGCAAGGAGCCGCCGGCGTTTCTGCGGCTGTTTGGCGGGCAGATGGTGCTGCACCGGGGCGGCGTGGCCAGCGGCTTCAAGTCGAACGGTGCTGCGAAAACAAATGACGCGGGCCTGGCTGTTTTTGATAAATTTCCGAAGATGTTCCACATTCGGGGCGTCCACTCGAGTGAGTGCCGCGCGCTGCAAGTCGAACCTAAAGGTAAAAATTTGAACAGCAACGACGTGTTCGTGGTTGTCGGTAATCCCGAGGAAAAAGCGGATGCGTTCGTCTGGGTGGGCAAGGGCGCAAATGACGAAGAGAAGAAATTAGGTGAGGCGTTGGTTGCTAAATTAAAAGACGGCAGCGCAGAGACGACCACCGCCAACTATGTGCTCGTCAAAGAAGGCGAGGAGAAAAACGCTAAAGATTTTTGGAGTCTTGCCAACGCCGCGGACGGCGGCACAGCGGTGCTGCCTGAGGACTACGCGTCGGATCCATGTTTGAGTGACCCGCATTTCGAGCCGAGACTGTTCCAGGTGAGTAATGCGACTGGGGCGCTGCGCTAGTGAGGAGGTCTTCCAATTTGAACAGGAGGACTTGATCGAGGACGACGTGATGTTGTTGGATACGTACCACAGTATCTACGTTTGGGTGGGCGACCTGGCGAACGCGGAGGAGAAAAAAAGCGGACCCGAGGTGGCCGCGCAGTACGTGGCTTGAGCGACGGACGGACGTAGTGCGGCAGCGGCAGGAGATACTCAGGTGATCGTGGTGAAGCAGGGCGCGGAGCCGCAGCTGTTCAAGAGTCACTTTCTAGATTGGGACGACGCGTACTTCAAGAACGCGAAGTTCGAAGACTTGTATGCCAAGCGCAAGAGCGAGCTGCTGCAAAAAGAGGCTGAGGAAGCACAGTAGAAGGCGGAGTGAGAGGATGCGAGGGAGCGCGAGAGAAGTTAGTAAGTTCGAGGCGGCGATGGCCAGGAATTCGGCGGCTAAGGAGGCTGAGGCTGAAAAACCTGAACGTAAAACATCCGTATCTAAGGACATGGACACATTTAAAAAAGACATGGACAGTTTCGAGCCGCCGGCGCGCGCGCCGCCGTCGCCGAAGACGAATGGAAGTGGCTCGCCCAAAAAAGACTCCAAGAAGGAGGCGACGTCTCCGCGCGCCGATCGCGACTCGCTGCCGAAACCCGGAAAAGTTCCTGAAAAGTCACCGACGATCAAGAAACGTGAGTTATAGTTTTAACTTCTTTGTTAATACTAATAGCGCAGTCGCTAGATGTAGATATTTCTCCTTCAGTTTTCCTTTTCTAGTTCATCTACCTACAACAAAAAGTACTCCGTCCCAGGATTGAACTGGGGACCTACTGCGTGTTAGGCAGTCGTCATAACCACTAGACCAACGGAGCTCGATGTTTTGTTCATAATTTTTAGGGTCTAGTGATCATAGGTGCCGTTCTGCATCCCCCTCCCTAAGCGTAGTAGCACTTAGATATTAAAACTAAAAGCATATGCCACGATGCATCCTTCTTTCTTTCTAGCGCGTTTATCTGAGCTCAAAAATGCCAGCAGTGCCAGCATATGCAGGGCCTCCACAAAAAAGCCTTTTTGTACACTTCCATTCCTTCATATCATTCACATACTCCAGTCGACGACAACAAGTGGAGTGCACCTGACACGTCCTACATCGGCATGCGCTCCGACCAGGCGCGCAAGGACGGTGGCACCTCGCCGCGCACCAGCAAGGACGGCGTTTTGACTTTTGGAGAAGCGGGCACAGCCGGAAAAAACACCGACATCGCGGACAAGAACGCCGCGTCAATGTCGATGCAGGCGATTTTGTCGGGTGACTTCGCGGACCCGGCCAAGATGCGCGGCAAGTACGCGCTGGAGCAGCTGAAGAACTCCAAAGCCTCTGACCCGAGCACGCATTTGAAAGACGTCGACCCCACGAAGAAGGAGCAGTATCTGTCGGACGCGGACTGGAGTGCGGTGAAGGCGTTCGATGGTGTAGGGAGGGTAGAGTTCGAGAAGTTGGCGAAGTGGAAGCGGGACAAGATGAAGAAGGCTGCGGGGCTGTTCTAACTCGAAGGAAAGAGGAGCTACTCGTACTTAATCATGGGTTAAGTCTAGATTGTAATGTATCCGAATGTTGTCGTAAGGAGATGCAGGCGTTGGTCCTGCACTCGCACTTGATATTGATAATATTGTTTTAAGTAATTGAAATTGATGATTGTGCTTTCGAACAAATTTGTTGAGAAGCACACTGCCACGGATTGCGTTGAAGGTTGAAAATTTTGCTTGGCGGGCGACTGAAAATGTATTGCGCTAGAACAACTTTACTTTGACTACCATTATCTAAACTCTACTTAGTGCGGTGCTGGGTGCGCGTGCGTATTCGTCAGTGTGTGTTTACGATGGGACCGCTATCAAATCTTTCATGTTGTACTTGCAGCCATTCTAGAACAAGACATCAATTCAATCTGTGATTATCCTATCGGAATTTCGGGGACAACCACTATCTACCCGTATCTCTACTCAACCACTTAACCACCGGGAACACGAGTAGGCTTAATCTCAATCAACGTAGTTAGACTCTTAGTCAAACTCAAAAAACAAATCTCCCAAAATGTAAGTTCTCACTAGGGTTTGCGCATATAATGACACACATGACCATCATGCTGTTTGCGTAGGTAACAGTTGTCTTCATTTTGTAAATCTTATTCTCTATACTAATACTGATTATTTTGTCGACTGACAGTCCACGCTCACCTATCTCGCTATCAACGATTATTTTTACTTCTGAATATCAGGGCGATGATGAAGAAGATGTCGATGGTCAAGAAGATGTCCATGGTAGGATATTATCGCTCTCGCCTATGCTAAACTTGCTGTTTGTTATACGTGATTTTCAAAAATATATTTATAAAGTGCTCGAGCAGAAGCTCTTGCCCATATATAATAATACCACCGATAAACACCAAACACCGTAATAACGTATGAAAAAAAAAAAAATACGTGATTTTAATCTCTAAAAGTCCTCTTTCTTCAACACTTCAAGTTCTACTCATGATACACTATATACGGATCCACTTCAGAAGAAAATGTCGATGAAGAAAATGTCGACGAAGAAAATGTCGATGAAGAAGACGTCGATGGTGAGGCGTTTACGCTAATTGTTATTGAATTGTGATTGAGTCAGTACTTCTAGCAACTCACCGTGACAGTGACTTCTTATGGAACCAAAACTTTTTCTGAGCGATCACAGCTTTTTATTTATCAAGAACATCAATAAATCATGTCCTATTATCTATGCAATTTCAGAAGAAAATGTCGATGAAGATGAAGTCCGGCATGAAGCGTCCGCTGAACGCGTTCTTCAAGCTGATGCTGGACGCCAATAAGAGGGGTCTGACCAGCTTCAAGTACAACGGCAACACCTACAAGGGTAAGAAGCACGAAAAGCTGGGCATGATCTTCAAGAGGGCGTAAGCGACCTGGTTACTTCTCTTGAGATGTACCTAAGCCTTGTTATGATCGTACTAATTGTACTATTCTCTAAATGATGTATTAATTGTGAAGACAAAGTGAGACCTGATGGGAGCTCGAAAAAAAAAAATTATCACTCTAACCGCCTTGGCAACTTAAGCGTCTTTCGTGATGTGCCGCAACACCGACGCGTTCTCGTACTGTAAGACTTCACACCTAGCTTTTAGCTTAGACGTAGAGCAAGTTCAAGAAAGGGGTGCAACTCCATATTTGCTACTACTTTCGAGTAAGATTTAGCAGATGATCGAATCCACATAGACCGTGACATCGTAGGTGAGAAACTACCCGTAGTGGATACGCGTGGACAAGACCGCGACTCGCCGGATATACCGACCGGCCGCAAGTTGAGAATCTTAAACTGATGATGCTTTACGCACCAACGACGAGCTTTTTTAGAGTATTTTGCAACGATGTACTGCTGTCCACTCATGCTGAAATTTAATTGTGCTGTCCTGTCGTTCGGTGTTAAGTGTGTGCCTTTCTAAAATATTATGGGACTTGCACTTGGGTAAAAATTTCGTCATCTAGTAAACTTTCAACATCTATCTGCCCGCTTATAGATCAAGATATACTCGTTCTCACACTTTCCTTCCACACATCTCATCACCACCGCGAACAGGCAAAAACAGTTAGCAATCGTAGTTTAGACTCTAGTCAAAAACTCAAAAGCTCTCCCAAAATGGCGATGATGAAGAATATGTCGATGGTCAAGAAGATGTCCATGGTAGGATACTATCGCTATCGCCTATGCTAAACTTGCTGTTTTTTTATATACGTAATTAATCTCTAAAAGTCTGCTTTTTCTTCAACGCTTCAAGTTCTACTCATGATACACTATTACGTATCCACTTCAGAAGAAAATGTCGATGAAGAAAATGTCGATGAAGGAGACTTCGATGAAGAAGATGTCGATGGTGAGGCGCCGCTTACGCTAATTGTTATTGAATTTGGATTGAGTCAGTACTTCTAGTAACTCACCGTGACAGTGACTTCTTATAGAACCAAAATTTTTTCTGAGCAATCACAGCTTTTTACTTATCAACTCATGTCCTATTATCTATGCAATTTCAGAAGAAGATGTCGATGAAGATGAAGTCCGGCATGAAGCGTCCGTTGAACGCGTTCTTCAAGCTGATGCTGGACGCCAAGAAGAGGGGTCTGACCAGCTTCAAGTACAACGGCAACAACTACAAGGGTAAGAAGCACGAAAAGCTGGGCATGATCTTCAAGAGGGCGTAAGCGACCTGGTTACTTCTCTTGAGATGTATCTATGTCCTCTAATCTGCTCTCTTGATCTTGTTCTTGATCGTGTTCTAACAGTCTTCGTGTGAAGAAAGAGCCTACTTGCTCCGTCAGTCGATCTACAACGACATCTCGGGTTAACAAACGGTGGCAGCGCCTTGCTTATGATTTTCCGTACGTACTAATTTAGATGATGTATTATCACAAAAAAAAGAAGAAAAACGAGG
>JACLAC010004429.1_pt1 | contig 11621 bp, 12 predicted proteins | sample 8027881 | NCBI WGS metagenome assembly JACLAC01 (sample SAMN15725517, study PRJNA655200) | protist metagenome | isolation source: fluorescence activated cell sorting (FACS) single amplified genomes of... | place: Spain: Blaines Bay Microbial Observatory, Mediterranean Sea | collected 2016-01-19 | reverse complement strand
AGCATGCTGTTACCGGGTTGGTATCATCTGTTTGATAAGAAGTGCCCGTGCAAGCGAACGTCGTCGTTGCCCCTGTAGCAGCACTGCAACTACTTCCATCTGCTGATGCGCAGTTTCCGGCCCCCGGGACCTGTTGAGTGCCATCTCCAGTTGCATAATACCCAGTTTGTGCAAGTTGACAGGTATTGGCACCGCCTTCTACAACATTTCCAGTATCACAGAACTGTCCAGCAGTATCACAGAGGGTGACACCACCGGAACAGTCATCACCAACAGTGCTTCCAAATGCCACGCTTAAGTTGCACAGCAGCAGCAGCGCTACAAGAGCAGTCTTCCCGAAGGAGATGTGCATGTCGCTGTTGTTGTTGTACGATGAACGTTGGCTTGCCAACGATTTACTTTTTTCTCTATTTATCGCTTTCCTAACTATGGCTCAGGTCTCCGGTGCAGTCTCTGAAGGGGGCGTTTCGCGGGGTCGAAAGGTCGAATAAACTCGGCCTGTAGGAGTGGCCATGTCGAGAACAATATTAGGTCAAATATTAAAAGCGGAAAAAAAAGGTTAGTGAGAGTGAGGGAGGGCAAGAGAGAGAAATAATATACTTGCATTTGCAAAGCAACGATATTGTGGAATATACAGAGTGATATTGCAAGGATAGTGGTACGAATGCATGCTATCTAAAATTCCCAAAGAAGAGGAATTACACAGGGTCGGCTCAGACAGGGCTTGCATTGTCTGCGCCGACACTGGTAGGGGCGGAGGTGAAGTCAATTCTATGGCGGAAAGGCGTGCGGTTTGCAAAAAACGTACCTTTTCAGAAAACAGCGAAGCACTTCAGTAGGTAACAAGACGCAGTTTGCAGAATTGAAGTATAGATTGATTATAATCAAACTCTATTGATGCGAAAACTGCTGTTTTTCTAATGCCCTTCGACCCCACATCACACCCCACAGAGAGGCTGGAATTTCGAGGTTCGTACGTACGTAAAACGTTTTGGCAGTCCCATAAGGTATATGGCCTTAACAACAAAAAGGAAGTGCGTTGGCATAAAGACCGATTTCCCCTTCAGTTTCATGCGCACGAGTGGAAAGAAAGAGGGCTTATTTCGGAAGGTTAATAGATTAATCAAAAGTACTGCTAAACATCACTACTAAATTCATGAATACCCTTCTCTCCTCTTCATCTGCATAAACAACAGCATTGAATCTATACCAATACCTAAATGAAGTCTTGAATACTAACTGGACGACGTACCGCGTTAGAAAAGCCCTGGTTGAAGCGGAATCGGATAGTTGTTTTAGCAGCATTTCTAAGTGTATGCTTCTCCGTAGCCGTGATAGTTTTAGTTCTGCCATCACTCGCTGAATGAGCACCGCTGCTACCACTGCCGCTACCACGAGAAGCTACAGGCTGTGATACACGCTTGAAGTGCCCCGCCATGGTAGAAGGTTTCAAGTGCTCCTCCTCCTCTGCTCCTCCTTTTCTTGCAGAGCCACTATGCGCACCAGCCGCATTATTCGTAGTAGTACCTGCATCAATACTCGACGAGCGTGCACGTTTTTGTGCTGTGTTATGCTCTGATTCCGCCACTGCCACTGCTAAAGAAGCTGAAGGACTTGCAACTGCAGCCAATGCAAACGAACGCTTGCCTCCAGATCCACCACTACCAGTCTTACTGGGTGTAGCGGGTGTTGGACTGAATGAATTGGATGCCGAAGAAGTTCCTCTCGCATCTGGACTGCCTGCACTTGCACCAGTAGAAGAGGTGTCGCTGGTGCTATTGTTATCGCGGTCGTGGAGACGGATTAAATAGGCCTTCAACTCCATAAAGATGTTATTCTTTGTTTCGTAAGGAAGGCGCCAACGTCGATCCTTGAGCACTGGGTGGTTGTAGGCACAAAGATTGTGTATGGCTGGCTCCAGCACCAGAGACACCGACGTGGTAGCGTTGGTGTTGTAGGCTGAAAAATGTTCCTTTGTCTGCATGCGATATGCTAGCCCGGTACTCGCCATGGCTCTCACTGCTCGCTGGATTGCTCCTTGTTCAACTGCGCCGAGAGTTATGTAAGCCACGGGTCGAGTGCGGGGGCTGAGGATATCCATCAGAGGGGGGAGCAAATCCATGACTATATGATCCCTGGAGCGAAGTGCGTGTGATAATCTGTTGAGATTCAAGGCGATGCCAGTGTTACTACTTCCATCACTTCCATCGGCGTTGGTGGAATCGTTGACATTGTTTCCACTACTAGCACTGAGCTGCATCGATTGCAAAATATGTTCATTTTGACGTTTCTTGTACGTCACGTCCCTGTCTTGCATGGGCCACTCGATCTTCGCCCTTCCATCGCTGCTACACAACATATGCACCGCTGCAGCACTCATAGGCACATATGCCATCAAAGCGAATGAATCCCCGTTCGTATTATCATAACACCTATGCTCGAATATATCACTATTTGATAGCCACTCCGCCGCGAGTGCGGAACGATTGAAAGAAGGGTCGTGATAATGCACTCGCGTCAAGTTATGGAATAAACCACGGAGCACTAGCTGCGCATCACCGCATTCCTGCATTGCTCCCATAACTTCCATGAGCGGCCCGCGCACCGTGTCTCTCCCCCCTCTGTTATCACTACCATTACTACTGGCACTAGTACCAGCACTACTGCCGATGGCACTGGTACTGGCGGCAGCAGCAAGAGCATTAAGAGTCCCACTTCCAGGCTTCTGATTATTCGCCTTTGCATCCAGCTTTGCTCTTTTGGCAGCAAGAGTCACAGCCACCTCCGCTTGTGAAAAAGTTTCTCTCCATACCTGAAATACATCTTTGGCCTGTTGGTAAGAGAGAGAGCAAGAGTGCGTGTGTGTGTGTGGTAGTAAGAATAGGGGAGTTAGCGGGGGATTAGAGAAAATAAAGATACACACACAGAAAAGGAAAGGAAAGGAAAGGAAAGGAAAGCAAAGCAAAGCAAAGGAAAGGAAAGAATGTCGTACCTGATCTTTGAGCCCCGAGGAAATAAGCGACGTGAGTACCTCGGAAATGTTCTCCTTTCTACCCCTAGACAGCCAGCTGTCTTGGTCAATACCGCTATCGACGGCATCGCCAGTCACGCTCATAGTGCTGTTTTGGACACTTGCACGCAAAGATGCAAACTGCAAGGTGTTGATACTACTTCGCACATCCCCAATACTAGCAGTTGCAAGCGTTTGTAACGCATCTAAACTGACTTGGAGCTTCTCTTGTACTGCAATTGCTTTTAATCGCATGACCAAACGCTTCTCCTGAGGCGCATTGAAAGTGAAGATCTGGGCATATTTGCGCAGATCGCGAAGTACTGGGGCGAATTGGTCATTGCAAATGGCGATAATAGGCCTCGTTAGGGCGATTTTGCTCTTATTGCCACTGCTGCTACTGGCAGTCCTTGTTGTACTATCATCAGCATCATCACCGTCATTGTCATTATTACCACTACCACCACTGCCACCACCACCTTTACCTTTCTTTTTCTTCAACGGTTGTCTTATAATTGCAGTCAGGGCGTCAATACTGCCTCTGTTGTCTATACCATCGATCTCATCCAGAATCAAACAGTTGGGTCTTTTATCCCCTGTGACTGTATTACCGACACAAGCCCTCTCGACATGCCCTCGAAGCACCTCAGCGCTACGGTCGTCTGACGCGTTGATTTCCATGGGCCGGTAGCCACAGTGCTTGGCTATAATATGCGCCAGTGTGGTCTTGCCAGTACCTGGGGGGCCAGAGAGGAGGATGACCTTGTATTCTGGGCGCGTGTCGGCATCATTATTCTTACTGCTCCCATCACCGACTGCATCTGCAGCATCAGCAGTTGCCTTGTTCTTTTGATTACGATAACTCGAGTTTCCATTCTTACTCTTGTCATCGCCCGCAGCAGCGGCCTTGGCAGCAGTATTCGTGGCGGTAACCGATTGAGAGGATGCAGCACGTTTAAATACATAAGGATCCCACTGTTTGACAGCTCTCAAAACGTCGCGATTAATACGCTCGGAGCTAAGTAGTTGGCTGAAATTGTGTGGGGCATGCTTGCTGACCCACAACTCCTTGTCTCCCATTGCACCCTGCTTCTGCTGCGCCTGTGTCTGTGACACAAACGCTGCTGTACCTTCATCGAAATTGTCAGAAGAAGCAGTAGCAGCAGCAGCAGCAGCAGCAGCCTCGCGGCGAGCTCTTTGAGCTGCACACCTCACCTGCACCTTCCTCGCCTCCTCCATGAGAGCAGTCATAGGCTGACCTAGCAAGTTCCCACTCAATTCCCCACGATTACCGCTTCCACTCCCGCTGCCGCTGCTGCTGCCCACAGAGCTCTTCCTACTACGAAGGAAGAGTCTATCGCCGTTGGCGAGAACAGTGGTCAAGTGGGAAGTGTCTGTGCCGACAGTGCCCGTGCCGGGGCCGTATCCACCGCCAGAGGCTAAGCCTGCCCCTGCCCCTGCCTCTGCCTCTGCACCACCATCATCTCCTACAGGAGTACCTGATTTCGCCTTCGCATAGAGAATGGTGTCGGCGTTGGCGCCGGCTATTGTGTTACTCAGGCCTCTGGTGAGTGCACCACTGCCCACTGGGCGTGTATGCAGAAATTGACTTGCGACTGACTGGCTGATACGTGCGACTCTCTCTGATTGCGTGCTGAGCACTGTTACGTTCAACATGTTATGCTGTTGTGAGGAGGTGGTGTTAGCTCCTATTCCGCTGGCTTGTCTGTTGTGCTGCAGCGCCATAGCAATCTCAGCTGGCAGCATTTTCAAGGCACGTCTGGCGGCTGCAGTTGATGTGTAGGCTGTGGCAGTGGCTTCCTCTGTGTCCATGTCATTATCACTGGTGTCATGTCCGCCTCCACCTTGACCGTATCCTCGAGTGGTGCTAGTGGTTTTAGGGTTAGCTACATGACGAGCCTGGGCAGCGTCCTGCTCTTTGAGCTCTTTTGTGACATCGTCATCAACTGTCATGTCGTTGTCAACTCCGTACTGGTCGAACTCTTCCTGCTGCTCTGCATAGGCTTGGTCCATCTCTTCCTCTTCTGCCAACATAGCGTCTATGTCGAAGTCGGGCTCGTCCATGCTGATGAGTGGTTGCAACGCTGTGTATGCTACGATACACTACGCGATGAATTACAGGATGCACGAAGCACAGATGGCTTCTGAAGCTTGAGAAATCAAAATCTAATTATCTTGCTTGACGGCGTCTTCTTGGGCAGGGTGAAGCACCGTCGCATGGATTTGTGCTGAGTTTGGTCACTGTAGTTAATTCCCTTCAGTGAATTTCTGAAAATAAGGTAGGTCTTAAAGTTGTTATAATATCAGCCGCACAATCTCCCGAAAGACCCAAGGAGAGGTTGGTGGCAGCTAGCACACTCTGGTATGAGCCTTTCTCTGCAGGCGGTCACTCAGCACATAGGCAAGCAGAGCCTGGGCAAGGTGGCTGCTGTGATGGTTGGGGAAATTACCACTGCTGCCAATGACGCTGAAGGCGGTAGTGGTAATGCAGGCAACAGCTGCGGTGCACTGGGTGGTGGCGGAGGAGGTCGAGTGCAGTACGTGTGCATGGCAGAGTCTTCGCTTCCCGGAAAAAACTACACTATTCGGATTATAGCACAAATGTCTATGCATACACCACAGGCACAGCCGCAGCCACAGACGCAGACACAGACGCAGACACAGACACAGGTACAGGCACAGGCACAGGCACAGGCACCACTGCTGAACCCCGATTATGAGTCCGAATCTCTTCCTTTGATAGCATCTCAGTCAACACCTACACCCACTGCTAACACTACTAGCGCTACCAGTGGCAGTAGTGCTCTGAGCCTTGTTAGTTCCACATGTACGTGCCCTCACTACGAGAGGCTCCTCCTTCCATGCAAGCACATCGCTGCAGTGCTGCTCAAACTAGTGGATAGTAATAGTACTAATAGTACTAATGATACTAATGACACTAATGGTATTAATGGTACTAATGGTACTAATAATAGTAACAGTAGTAGCAGTACTACTACTGACAGTAATGCAAATGCAAATGCAAATGCAAATGCAAATGCAAATGCAAATGCAAGTGCAAGTGCAAGTGCAAGTGCAAGTGCAAGTGCAAGTACACTCCTGCGCAGCCTACACACTTTGTCATGTGATGAGCAGCGACTGCTTGCGCAAGAGCCGCAGCAACTAGCTTTGCTACAGGTGTGTGTCATGCGTGTATATTCTCTCTCTCTCTCTCTCTCACACACACACACACACACAAAACACACTTTCTTACCACCCACACCACTATGCATACAAACTCACTCTACTTCAGATTCCTCGTTTCAGCAGTAGTGATCTCGCCAGCATATGTGGGCTGCATATGTGGAGGGACCCTTGCGAGGTGTTCGACAAGTGCGTGTATGTGTGTGTGTGTGTGTCTGTGTGTGTGTGTGTGTGAGAGAGAGAGAGAGAGAGGGCCGGTCTGTACGCGTGAGTTTTTGCGGCTATCACCTAACCGTCTGACTTGCCCCACCCCCCTCACGCACCCAGGTACCTCTATCAAGATCTCTTCTCTTTACGCGCGAGAGACGCCCAAGCACTTGGCATCCTGCTGGAGTCGCCAGAAGAGGAAGCACTCCGAGTTACCGCATCACTGCCCGCCAAGCGACAGAGGGAGGTGGAGGTTTTGCATCAGGTATGCATGTGCATGTGTCTTTGTCTCTCGCATACACTCATACCTGTACTCACATTAAGTCCCTTCTTCTAGCTCATAAAAAACACGCAGAAGCAGGAAGAGGATGACACGACTAATACCACCCCTGCTGCTGCTACTGCTGATAGTGGTGGCGCGACAGCTGTGAGTGGAGTCGCCGCTGAAATAAGGAGAGCATGTGGAAACATGATGGCCGAGGCTGCTAAACATAAAGCTACTACTGCCGCTGCCGCTGCCACTGCTGCTGCCGCTGCTGCAACAATAGTAGATTTAACTGCAGAAACAGACGCAGTACCAGCAGTACCAGCTGCACCAGCAGCCAGCCCCGCAGACATCGAGACACTGCAGCAGCAACTTTTGTACCAATTACACACGTCCTATGGTAACCGTACTGAAAACAAGGTACTCAGGAAATACGAAGAAGTGCGTAGTAGTATATTATTATACATATATACTTTTTAGGACGTTTGTGTGTGTGTGTGTGTGTGTCTGTGTGTCCATCTCTATGTGCGTGCCTCTCTCATACTCACTCACACTAACCCTCACTGCCCTCTACTACCATCATAGATCCGTGGTTGCGTAGTGCAAGAGTGCGAGGCTGACCAAAAAGCCCTGTTATGGCATGTGCCAATGCTTGCAGGTGCAGGTGCTATAGGCTCTGTGGAGCTCAAGAATGGTAGCGCCGGTACCAACGCCAGTGGCAGTGACAGTGACAGTGGCAGTGGCAGTGGAAGTGGCAGTGGTAGTGCTTTTGCAGTATGCAAGACAAGTCCCGCCGGTTCATTCCTTCGTTATGACACACACATTCACAGACAGCTGCTGCAGACCTCACTTGCACTCACCAGCCCCACCTCTAGCTCCGACTGTCATAGTGCTAGCAGGAGTAATAGCAGTAACGATAATGATAAAAATACTACCTCCCTCGGCTGTGGAGGGCAAGTGACTTATTCTGAAGTAGATGCTGCTATCGCTATCTCGCCGGCATTTTACATCATTGGGCTTGCGGACGGGGTGGTGAGAGCTGCTAGTACTACTGCAAGTGATGCAGGTGCTGCACGTGATACTGGTGGTATAGGCATAGGCACAGACATAGAGAGAGTGGTGGAGATCAAGAGTAGGGTCTCTCGCGTGTCCCATATCCCACATCTGCATGATCTGGTACGTATATATATATAATGTGTGTGTGTGTGTGTGTGTGTGTGTGTGTGTGTGTGCGCGTGTGTGTGTGTGTGTCATGTACACTCACAATAGCTACTCACTCACTCACTACCATCCACTACCACTCTAGGTACAACTATGTGCGTATTGTCTCATGCATGGAGCAGCTTGTGGCGACCTTGTGCAGTGCGTTTATAATGATGACACCAATACTACTGGCAGTGGAGGGGATAAGTCCAGTAGTAGTGCAAGTTGTGCTAGTGATAGTAGAAAGAAAACCGAAACAGAAGAATCTGACAGTTTTTGCATCAACACATTGGATGTGTTCCGTGGTAACAACAACTACACCAACAGAAAAAGCATCGGCAGCACTGATAGCACACAGACACAGACACAGACACAGGTGCATGCGCAGTGGTCTCACGGCTCCCAGTTCTTCGCAACTCTGCTACCACGCCTGCACTCTTTCAGGAACGCACTGATGCATGTGCGCGCTGACGATGGACTGCGCTACGGCTGGCTACTAGCTTCACCGGAGGAACGAAGAGTTATGCTGCAGGAGTGGAATCCTGACATGCTCTAATGTACATATGACCTGCAGTGGAAGTAAGAATGAACCTTCAACTTGTTGGTATTGAAGTGTATTGAAATGTATTGTACAAATGTTCAAAGTTTCACAAAGACACGCTTCCCTCCCTCCCTCTCTCTTCTCCCTACCCTTTAATCAGCTGGTAGATGCAGATCTGACAAGAGCGTTTTTTTATTCACTTTACCCATGGCGTTTCGAGGAATTTCCGAGACAAAGTGCATATGACGAAAACGTCTCTTGTAACTCGCAAGTCGAGGCTGCAAGAAATCACATATATCTCGACGTCTCGTGCTGGTTGTGGTATCAGCATCAGCACCCGCATTCGCATCTACACTTCCGCTGCTTGCATCTGCACGACTAGAATCAACCAGACCGTCCTCGCACACCACCACTGCCACAAGTGCTTGTCCCAATATATCGTCATGCACGCCAACCACAGCACATTCACGTACCATCGTACAACTAAGCAACTCTCTCTCTATCTCTAGGCTTGATAATTTATATCCTGCATGTTTTATTATATCTGCACTTGATCGCCCGAGGATACGGAATGCATTAGCAGTGGTGTTATAAACAGCAATATCACCTGTTTTGAAGTAGCCTTCATCATCGAATGATTCCTTTGTAACTTGTGGTAGATTGAGGTACTCGAGAAATACTTGATCTCCTTTCACTCTCAGCTCGCCTGCTGGTGTGTCTGCATCAGCATCTGCATCTGCATCTGTGTCTTCACTTATGCTGCCGTCGCCACTGTTTCCACCAGCACTGGCACTAACACCCAAATTGATAACTTCGCCCGTCTCAGAGTCAACTAGCCGGCACAGTGTCCCACTAGCAGATAAAGGCTGGCCCACATGACCCTCTAATCTGCTAGTTACTGGATGCAGGGGATTGCTTAGCACCATTCCTAATTCTGTCATCCCGAAGCGTTCGAGTAGTGTCTGGCCGCACAACCTACGCCACGCCTGGCAGGGGGTGAAAAGAAGTAGAGGTGAGTTAGGAGTGAAAGACAGCCATACACATACACACACACACACGAGAGAGAGAGAGAGAGAGAGAGAGAGAGAGAGAGGGAATGAGAGAGGGAGAGAGAGAGAGCCGTACCTGCATGACAGGAGCGGGCAGTGCTGCGCTGCCGCAGCTATGCATCCTGTGAGCACGCATGGCAGGGAGTGCATCGGCGATGTCGCCTCTCAGGTTTATCATATCCTGCTGCGAAACAAGACCACTACCACTACCACTACCTAGGGGCCTGGGATCACGAACATGCTGCAACATACGCGCATACACAGTGGGCACGCCGAACATCATGGTAGGCTCAGTGAGCACTGCAGGGTCAGGGTGCTGATTAGCCAATCTATTAAATATAACTATGGAGATAATAAGGGGAGGAGATTAGAGAGTGGAGAGAGAGAGAGAAAGAGAGAGAGAGAGACACACACACACACACACACACACCTTGTGGCGCTGCAGATGGCAAGAATTCCACCGATGAGCCAGCCCATAGGGGACACAGCAAGTTGTTCAAAACACCGTGTAGATGGTGTAAAGGGAGGAAATGTAACACGTGGTCATTCTCACTGTATTGCCACGCTTTTGCTAGATTACTAGAAGAAGAGGATTAGTGCGAGTATGAGTATAGATATGAGTGAGAGGCACAAAGACACACACACACACACACACACACCTGATTTGAGCCGTGAGGCCTGAGTGCGTGTGTAGTACCCCCTTCGGCCTGCCTGTGGTACCAGATGTGTACAGTACAAGAGCATGCTCCGCCTCTACCCCCACCTCTTCAGGCCCGGTGCTGGTGCTGGTGCTGGTGCTGGTGCTGGCGCTGGTGCTGGTGCTGGCGCTGATGCTGGCGCTGTCTGTGCTTAACATGCTTACTCCAAGATGCTCCAACGCGGCAAAACTGTGACCACCACCACTATTACTACTAGCACCACTGCTTGTATGAGTTTTATGAGTACTTTTGTGCGCTTGCATGGCATGTTGTGAATACAGAAGAGTGCACACATCGGCGTCTTCGACGAAGTAGCGTAGCTCAGCCAGGGGGTGTGTGGTTTGCAGAGGCAAGAAGCGCTTGCCGGCCATCCACGTGCCGAGCATGGATGCCACGTAGTCCGATCCAGGCAAGTGAAAGCATGCCACAGAGGGGGGGCTGGGGCGGGTGCTTAAGGCACTGTATGTGAGTTCGTCTGCTATTTGTTGCGCCTTGCGTAGCAGCTGCTGGTAAGTGCTCACTGTGCCATCTGCGTCGATAATGGCCACGGAGTGCGGGTCGTGGGCGCGCATGCGTTCAATCAACGGGATGCAGTGTCTACTGCTGGTACTGCTACTGCTACTGCGACTGCTGCTGGTACTAAAGGCAGCACGCACCATGGCTAGGCGCAAACATGAGCATCTCTGCATTTCTAGAGAATTGTTATTGAAGGATGACTTTGGTTGCTATGGGCTTTTTTAAATCTAACGTCCCAACGAATGAGGGATGAAAAGAGTTAGCAGGAGAAGGTCCACGGAAGTCTAGTTTGGTCCCCTTACCTCAAGAACTGGAGAAATCTGAATAGAAAAAAGAGGAATGAAAAGAGTGAGAACACCGGCACCAGCACCAGCAACACCATGGGGAACAGCTTTTCTAGCACGCCGCGAGCGCCTCCGGCAGATCCAGTACTCCGATCCTCCCCTTCCCTCGAAGGCCTCTCTAGCTTCGGCGGCCAGCTGGGCGCAGATGGTCCTAGCAGTGTCCAAGGAGTGGACATGAAGGCGGCCTTCTACTCGCGCGCAGGTCCTTCCTCGACGATAGTCATGGGCTCGTGCCCATTGCCGCGCCCGCAAGCTGGCGAGATAGTGGTGAGAGTACGTGATGCCCTGAGTGTATTTTACTGTGTTTCCCCGTTTCCCCTCCCTCTCTCTGCCACTCACTCACACTCACCCCGCTCATCATCACCACTACCAACACTACCAACAGGTTCTGGCTTGCTCCGTCAATCCCATTGACATCAAGCTGCGAGAGAACAAAATGAGTGCTAAGAGTCGACCCCTGCCCAAGATTCCCTGCTCCGACTTCTGTGGACACGTCGTGGATATCTCCAGGTGCTATGACTCCATATTCAACGTAGGAGACTTCGTCTATGGTGCGTGAGTATGTGTTATTGTGCCTCAATGTA
>JACLAC010015473.1_pt1 | contig 11622 bp, 11 predicted proteins | sample 8027881 | NCBI WGS metagenome assembly JACLAC01 (sample SAMN15725517, study PRJNA655200) | protist metagenome | isolation source: fluorescence activated cell sorting (FACS) single amplified genomes of... | place: Spain: Blaines Bay Microbial Observatory, Mediterranean Sea | collected 2016-01-19 | reverse complement strand
CGCGATACCGCAAGTGCAAGCGGATGAAGTGGAAATGGGAGGACTTCAGGCGAAATCAGAAAAACTAAAAGTGAAAACGATAAAAGGGAGGGCGAGGCACGCCCTGATGGTAAAGAGGCGACAGGAAAGACTCCCATTCTCTGGGACGGGCTGGTCGACCAGAACATGCGAGACCTGCTGCGGGACGAGGCGCCAGGTGCGTACAAGGATTTGGATGAGGTCATGCGCAACCAGGCGTCGCTGGTGAACGTACGGTTTCGGCTTCGCCCGGTGCTGAACGTGAAAGGAGTCTGAGCGACTAGCTCTTTCTTCACAATCTTCATTTATTAACTTTTGAGGGCGTTAGAAGCGGTGTCTAATTATGAATATGATATTGATAAAAAAACTACTCTTAATCTTATAGTATATGTATTATGTAATTGAAATGCTTAGACAACGTTACTTGTCTCATCTGGTTCATGACTGAGGACTGAAAGAGTCGTAACCCTTTTATTTTTTACACTTTGGTGGTATCTCCTGGGCCCTGCACAAACGTTGTGTTTTTAAGAGGAGTGCCGAGACTGCCGAAAGTAAGAGCAGTCTATAAATAAATCACATGAAATTGAAAATCACGTTTACATGAGAATCACGTTATATACGAAAGTAAGCATATACATGAGTATCACGTGCTACTTTGTTTTGCTGATTTTGTTCATAATAACTCTCGCTTTAGATAACCTTTGTGTTCTATACGCACTACACTTTGTAGTACTTACCTTTGACTTTCCTTATACGAAGAGTCGGGTACGCGTACGGGTTGATCTTGTCTGTGATCGATGGAGCAGGTGATTGTGAGAGAACTATAAGGTGGCACGAGCACGACTCACAGTCACAAGGACAAGATATACAGAGAGACAACTTAAAAAAATTAAGACAGTGAGTGATATTCCACAGGCCACAGCCACACATAATATAGGATTGCCTGATAAGAATAACTTCAAGAATAAGGATGATCGTGCCTATTTCTTACCGAGCATCGAGGGCTCTTGCTCGTGGTGGAAAACGTGGCGACATACCGTCGACTGCTCTTCGTTACGGGTGTGCTGCGTTTTCGAAGAAGATGTCGTCGTCATCTGCTTAAGCCAACGATGATAGTTTTGACGTGTTCGCTCCAAAGTCACAAATTGTGGCATAGGCGGCTGGTGTACTGAGTTCTAATTCAGCAGGTAAAAATACCTAGACTAGTGGTAGAAACAGCTGAAAAGCTAGTTCCTTACCCACATCCATGAGCACGACACATACACACAATAGCAATGTGTAGCAAACGCAATCGAAAATGTAAAAAGCGCATGCGCTAAACTCGCCCGTTCGGCCATTAGAGGTTCCGACTACCAAGGATGCATCGTCCCAGATCGTATTGGAATGACTGAGCAACGCAAGGGCAAACGCGCATCAACACTAGGACCCTTTCCACAGTGGAGTAAAACATCCAGATGAAATGCGGAATTAGTAATGCGCAGAGCTATCACACTAAAGCTGTGGTCGATGCAGGATTTACTCCTACGTCAAACGCGCAGAGTCATATAGGAACTGTTTCTACTAGTGCAAGCACTTTTGTGCAAGGGTCAGAAGCGTGAACGCAAACGCTGACTGCTGATACCGAGTCATAGCCTCATCGTGCTCAATAAAATAACTTCGACGATATCGCCCGCGCTCGCATGCACTTGAGTCACGAGATCACACACAACCGGTTTGCGCAAGGCTACTCGATGGTACCATCTATGGAGTTTGGCCTTCCCAAAGAATACCAAGACAAGGGTGGTATTGGAGCTGGGGACCGTCTGCCGCACATCTACTTCCGGCAACAGCCGAAATTCGACGGACCGATTGAGATCTTCAAAGATAGGCACAACATTTCGCTTAAGGACCCGAAAGAAATGGCCTACTAGTGAGGAGAGTTTTCGCGAATACACGTACAAGTTCGACACGACCGTGGAAAAGCTCAACATGCACGGTGAAAAGGTTCAGGTACCGGCTGAGCATAGCGGTATGTAGGCATCTGCATCTGGTGAGGAATAGGGCAGTCTCAACAGACTTTAGTAAGCGGGCTATGCCGGATTTATTCGCGGACAAGGACGCATTCGCACTCAAGGACGTAATACACGAGAGTCTATGGGCGCAGGAAGCGGACGAGTTAGTGCAAGTTGAGCTCAACCTAAACAAGAGTATGGTGATCACCGGGTGTGAGCTGCTACCGCACGGCTCTTTCGGCGGTAGACAGGACCGCGACGCTTAGGATATGGACAAGTACGTGCTCAATCTGGAGGTGTCGCCGGACGTGTACGAGGCGCTGCGCCGCCGGGGATAGTGATGGATGAGAGTAGAAGTATGGCGACGTGGACGTGGGCGGTGGCGGAGGCCGAGGCAACTTCTTCATGCCCTGGTAAGTGAGTCTCTTTCCTGAGTTCACGAAATTTGATGATGCGTCCTTCAACAGCTTCGACACGAGAACGGAACAGGGTGAGCTGTGAAAGCGTGAGCTGTGATGAGAGAAGAACAAGTGCTACAGTGACTGCGCAGCCTATGTTGAGTCCGATGTGGTGTCAGATGGCATTCAGGATTACATGAAGAAGATACTCAAGCTGGACGAGAGCCAGATACAGCTAGTCCAGATAAAGTAGAAGCTGAACTCGAAGTAGAGAAACGCAGGCGGAGGCATGACTGAGCGCGAAACCCGTGAGGAGTAGAACCGACAGCTTTTGAAGACGCGCGAAGACGAAGCCGCTGCTGAGGCGTAAGTTTTAAGTCCGGGCACTGAGGTTGGTAAAAGTGCTGACCTGCCGACGGAGGCGCAAAATCAAGCACAGCACATCCTTCAGAAGTACGAACGGTCGCCTAATTCTATAGTAGACCGGATTGGTGTTCTGCATGATTTGGTAGGTCTACGTCGTAAGCCTGGCATGAATGCGGGACAGTTGCAAGTAAGCCTGTCTGGTCATCCATTACTACGAGCGGTGTGGAATTCGCTCCGTTCAAACTCACTACTGTCCGATCTCCCTTTTACTACATCGCCCTACTGTATTTCCTCCCTCATCCATGGCTGCAGCTCTGCCAGCTACTCAAATTTCCCTTGCCCTGCACCACGTAGCTGCCGGTGCCCATGGATCCGGGAATGAGGCCCCACTCGCCGCGTCTACTAGGACGTTTAACCTTTGCGGGTCACCCACAGGTCCTCGGTGACGTAGGATCCGGAACCACTACTGCCCGCGGTTGAGGTTGAGGTGGGTCATCAGGGTCAGGCACTTCTTGAACTTCAGGCATTTCAGAGTCAGTCCCAATACGTTACCCGCTCGCACCGGCAGAAGTTGTGGTGCGCATTCACTCACCGGTCCGTCTCCTATTCGTACTCACAGCCGAAAACTTCCTGCACGCTATCGCACATCAATTTTAACATTCATCAGCGATTACTATTTACTAGTACAATTGGGACCACTGCATGTCGCGCAGATACAGCTGGCCTTCATAACTGTTGATACGCAAACTGTTCAGGCCCTCGACATGAAGTTGTCACTGTCAGGTGGATTGATTTCAGTTTATTTGATTCGCGTACCCCCGCCCGTCACGCCTCATCTGAGCCATCGCCTGATCGTTCCAGTGACTACTACACTCAATTACCCACCCAGCGGCTGCCGCTGTGCAGCATCAGCCACACCTGGCTATCCAGAATGTCTCCAGACCCACCCTTACTACTTGTCCAGCTGGGAGTCGTCGTAGAGCACCTCTAGGAAATGGTTTCCACCGCCCAACGTGCCCACTTGCTTTTCGATTCTGCGGCGGGTGCGACTGCTATTAAGAAGGTTGAGGAGGAAGGGCGAGGGGGCGGGTGGAATAGGAGATCTGTCAACGTCGGCGCTCTAGACATTGGCGGTGTTGGTGCTGTTATGATAGCGAGAGTTTCAAGTATCGTCGGTATCGTCGCTAAGTGAGATCTTGACGCTAGTATCATCTGTGTTGCTGTGGTCGTCACGGTTGTCGTGATCATGCTATTGATGTTAGTGGTCGTGACTACACGACGAGGACGAACATCCACAAGGCTTACTTTCATCTACTTCTACAGCTACATCCTCCTAATGTGCGTCGCACTTCACGTTATTGCCCTAATTATCGAGTGCATTTAGCTTCATCATCTTTCACCGAGTTCGCCCCAACACGCTACCTTCAACAAGGGCCTTCCGACTCGCCTGTTGCATGTCCCACTGTGAGTTCCGCGCTTAGTCACCACTTATTCCACCCTGTTCATTAACTGCGACCCAGCTCATTACACAGTCTCTTCTCAGTCATTACAGTCAGTTACTAATGATCACCGCCCTTTCCGGTTGGCACCTACTTTTTTATTTTACTACTGCAGCGCAAGCAGCTCGGGCGCGAAGTGGCGTAGCAGTCCCTGTTCCGACGACATTGAATCCACATCTCTATCTTCCGCGCCAGCACGTCCCGAAGCAGGTCCCGCATATCCTTCCCAGTCCTTGCGCGCCAGCAGGTCCCGCAGCGTGAGCCCCCGCACCGGCACAGCCGCCATGCCGCAGCCGATGTCCACACCTACCCCGTTCGGCGCCACGAAGTCCTTGCTACTAGAAAACAGAGCCCACCGTTCAACCCTTGCCCAAGTGTACGTCTGGCATCGCTCACACGAAGCCCTTACTAGATGCCGGAGTTACTAGATTTCCTACAGCTGCTTCAGCGCTCAGGACTCGACGTTTTTGCCCGGGTCTGGCACGAAAACGTGGACTGGGACAGATACTGATCAACTGCCGGCGCTCTTAGAAAGCCCATTCTAGGTCTGCTACCGTTTGTGTTATTGCAGCACGATAGGCAGTTCAGCTTCAGGTACTTTATTGCGACCGTGAGAGTGAGCGGGAAATTTCGCTTTTTTAGAATCATAAACATAATCATTTTCATTTTCTTCGCGACGCGGCTACGGCTTGCGCTGGCTGTAGTTTGTATCGAAATCGGCGTTGGTGTTCGTGCCGTGATCGTACAAGTCTGGTCGTTGGCGTTCCGATTTTTTTCACGAAGAATAATAATACAAAGACGGTCGTGTCGAGCGCGAGCGCTCGCCGTATACTATCGACGAAGATCGCGTCGAGCTCGTGCTCGTCACAGGAGTTCGAGTTCACGTGGCAGTTCAACGCTAGTCCCTGTTTTCGTCCACACAGCCAGATTGTCGCTCACGCTCACAGCCAGCTGAGTCTGAATTTCAATTTTGCCCACCTCGCGGCTGCGCCCACGAAGGCAAGACTGCATTTCCGCTCTCGATGTCGTCAACGACGTGATCCTCCAACTCTTCTGCCGCTTCCAACACGCCACCATCACCGTCAGCATCGACTTCCGGAACCTCCTACACTCGCTCTCTCTCTCTCTCTCACCGAAGCTCCTTCAGCCGCGCGGCCATCGAAGCGAGCGACATGACGCCACCGCTCGCCCGCACCTCCGCGCGCAACCGCTGCTCGACACTTCACGTGCCTGTGCTGCTGTCCGGTTGCGCAAGAATTCAAACTTGCGCCCGATGAGACGCACTTGAACTGTATCGCCTCGTCTCATGTACCTGTAGTGCACGCACTTGAACTGATGCACGCGCGTATGCGGCAACTCAATATCAGTATCAGTGTACGGATGAGAGTCAAACCTACTCCCGCCGAGCGGCGAAGGCTATCCGCTTTGAGGCACGCAGTGGCAGAGGAAGTGTGCGGGATGAGTAGCCGTACATATTCTTGTTTCGTGTTTACGTAATAACGAACTCTGGATAATCACAAAACGCGACAATCATTACTTAGTTGAAGACGCGACAAAAGTATAATATCGCTGAGACTGAAGGTGAAATAGATTAATAAATGACAACAAAGTAGGCACAAATAAATGTATTCGACTTCTGGTTCTGAACGATTAAGATAATATTGGAGGAATAACTGTCCCTCAAAAGTCTCCTCACACCTTTATATCCTTGTCAGTACTAGTACGAAAGAAGCTCAAGCAATGCAGGGAGGGATAGAAAGTAAGAGTGAGTAAGTACGTAGCTAGATGAAAGAGACAAAATAATTAATATTGAAGTCGTAGTCGACTGGTACTTACTTAAATATACGGTTACGTATTACAGTCATCCTCAACAAATGTCAAGTCATTTAGAATTAGAAACTAGTAGAGGTCATTATCGCTACTTTCACTGCTGCCACTACTCTCATCATACGTCGGTATCTTATCACCGCGTAAACTCACTCCGAGTCCGCCAGCGCCATTATCTGGAATTTCGACGCATCCAGATTCTTTATCGAACACGAAGCGCTCGTTCAGGAGGTCGGTCACATGCGCACTAGGCATAAATTCGACCAGCTGAAGCTCCGTCCACTTGTTTGCCTGAATCTTCTTCGATGCCCCTGTTTTAATATGCCCATCCGCGGCCTGCGTGAAGTGATTTCGCCTTTTGTCGTCAGGGTATAACTTGAGCAACCTCCAGATGCGCGCGGCGGTCTGCAGGTGCAAGTCTCAGACTGTTCCGATGGCGCAGCTAAATCCGTGCGGCACGAGGAAGATACGATCGCGTTCATGTCAACCCTTCATAGACCGCATTCCGTTCTCGTACAACGCAGTTTCGTGCTCCAAACAGCGTAGACTCACGTGTCACATAGCTGTAAGTCCGCCGGCGATCGTTACGTCTGGTTGCACAACCTGCACTTATCAATGCTGCTTCTGCTTGTTCGGTCGTGTTCCTCTGGCTTCAGATTGGGAAAGCCAGGGCTTGAACGCTTCTATTCCGAGTAAACCTTCACCGCCTCATATTTTCAGTCCCTTGTGTTCTCGCTCGTTACTAAAAGGAAAGCGCTTCACTTCATTAGTCAGCTCACTAGTACTTCGTCGCTTAGGACTTGTCTATCAGGTCATCACCACCTGACTGAAGTTTCTGCTTCTGACTGAACACGGAATCGACTGAACTTGGCGCAAGAGGTTCCTCCAGCCACATGTACTCGCTGTCGTCGAGAGCCTCAGAAATCTCTGTCGCCCACCACATCTCGTAGTCTTGATCATCCGTCCAGGTGGCGCGAAAGGCCATCGCGTCTAGAGCCAGTTTCAACTCGCACCGCACTTCTTTCTCATGGCACAGCTCCCGCACGTAACGGACCCGATCCACCTCCTAGGTGAGCTTCTCCTGACGCAAGTCGTCCAAGGTTGCATGCGATCCGTGGCAGTCGAGCAGAAACTGAAGACCTTCTGGGTTGCGTTCGAAGACGTTCGTCGCACCAAACCCAGACTCGTCGTCGAAGTACAGTTTAACCGCGCGAAAGCCCTCTTTCCGGCAGCCCACAATGATTCTCTTTACTTCAGCGCGCTCTTCTATCGTCATATCCAGAGCGCCGTTGCTGCCACCGCCCGCACGTCCGCGGCCCTGCACGTGTTTTTCCAGATTGTAGGCGAAGGGCAGTTTAACTGTGCAGTACGCTGGCCACGAGCGATCTATGCCGTCTCGATCTGGCATGTCGTCCTACAGGCGCGCAAAACGCGATGCTCACGGTGCATCGTACACCACGGATCCGTCCTATCCATTGATGCGCTTCTTGCACGACTCGCTGATCATGAACCGCAGCAGCAGGTCTGCCGTAGACAGCCCTTGCTGTTTCGCCATGAGGTCCCACAGCGCGACGTCGATGCCACTCACGGCGGCCGACTCGTGCTCTCCCAGCTGGAATGCGCCTTGCCGTGGACGCCGCTTACGACTGGCGCGGCTTTCGGGAACCCACGGGTTGTACAAATCCGGGTAGAAGAACTGAGAGCTATCTGCGCTCCCGTTAGCCTCAGCGTCGTCCTCTCACGATCCTCTTGAGCTCGCTTCCGAATCGGATCAACCGTCGTGTTTACTGCTCAAGTGAAAGCTGGTACGCTTAAACACTGCGTCAAGAGCATCCTCGTCAAATAGGTCAGCGTACCAGCCGCCGTATTGCTGTATCTCATCTGCAGTCAGCTTTATAGCCGCCTGGCTCTGTATCAAACCTTTATCCAAGCCGACCTATTTCGAATTTTTGTACTGTTGACGCGTCGCCCTCTGCATGCGCCGCTCGAGCTGCTCATCGTCCGAATATGGATTGAGCTACACTTTCGGCGAATCTGACTGGAAACTAGCGAAAAAGTGCTAAGCATATCCAGCCTCGGTGTAAGCACAACCGAGTCCATAATTGCCATCAATGTCTGTGACCCGGCAAACGGTGATAGGACGGTAAAAGCTACCCCAGTCGACAGGCTACAGAGGAATGAATTCGACAGAGGCCAACTTTGGAATGCGCTGCAACTGGTCTCGGCGAACCATGTTTGTCGTTGTTTATGTTTTATTTTTCACAACTTTTACTGGATTAGTATTTACGCTGAACTTTAAGTGAACTCGCGATCTACCTAAGAGCAGGAGCAGCATGTTGATCTGCAGTAGCAGAGAGATCGAACACAGTTACTTACCTGCCAAACTATTTCGCGGAAAAATTTAGGAGTCTCTTGCTGGTTAGCTTATGACACGGACGGCGACAGGTAAACTCTACGCAACAACTCCCATATTGTTCGGTATTTGTATTTGACTTTATAATCGTTATTTTTATAGTAGAGTGTGTGGTTGATATGATAATGATAAGTGACTCCATATAATAGTGAGTAAAGACAGATTGCTCATGCATATGAGCGTTTTTGCTACATAGTATAACTAAATGATGTTCATTGAAATCATGACTTTGAAAAGTATCAATTTGTACTCGACGTGGTGAAACATTTAGATATCGTCAGCAATTTACGGTGACTAGAAGAATCGACGTTGTCACGTCCCAATCCTCCGGAGCCAAATCAGCTGTGGCATCTTCACAAAAGGTAGAAACCACAATGTCGTTTCAAATCCGCAGAACAGAAGTTCCCGTCCCGATGCATACGCGGCACCAGTTAAGAGCGGAATCGGAATCGAAAGTGGTACACGCATCACCGACTTGCACGTAAATCCTCCCAAAAAGTCACTATTATTCTTCGCCTCCCATTCGAATTTGCCAAACGTGTGAGGATTGGTAGAAATAATACGGTGCATCGTGTCGAGCGTAGCGCATTTTTTTCGGGTAAAGTCATTCGTCCGTAACGTGAAGTACTCAACATCGTCTTCGTCTCCACGTAACGTGAAGTACTCAACATCGTTCGCTTCCGAACTCAAAAATGAAGTGGAAAGCTTATCATGCGCATATCGCGATAAGTGTGGAAAACGTGCATGAGCGTCCTGCATTTCCTTGCTGCGCTCGAGCTACTCCTCACGAGCAGTGATAAATTTCATTGGCACGAGCGAATACATGATAGTCTTCGGCACGAGGGCATAGAGGCTAACGTCTGCCTCGTTTGATCTATCAGCCATGTTGCTATTACTCAAACTCCTTCGGTTTAGGTCCTTTATTGATGTTCACTCTAAAACCTTTCAAGGGTCAGCCCATTGTCTTTCGGATGAAGTAGAGCTATTAGACACGTCTGTTGTGGTCGTCGATTCAGACTTCACATTATCGTTGTTTTATTCATGTTCTTCACGGAGGTTGTCGGTTCCGCTTCATGTAACTCCTCATCGTCACCCTCGTTCGCGTAGCTGTATCTCTACCAGTTTAAAATCGCAGGCAATCTCCTGGCTGTCTTTGACACTCATGTACCAAGGCCGACCGTCTTCATCTGTGTGATACTTTTGCACGTATCGAAACTCAGACTCATTTAATCGACCATATACCTCATTAAACGCTGTTCACGAGGAGGCTGTTCTGCGCAGTCCTGTCATATACGTTCAATGCGTAGAGTCCATAACTGCTTTCCTTGGCTACCTCCGCATATGACATATTATCCTGCTCAGCAAGGGCAGCATAGTCGCGGAAGTTGCTAGTGGCGCGCAAGACAGAAGTAGTAAATTGTCATTGTGCATCCGAAGACGTCGCAGCGTCGCCATATAAACTTCATGTGACTCACATCTGTGATGGGAATGGATCAAACGCCGGCGTCAGAAACAGTGACTTTTCTGTATCACATACTGCGCCGCTCCGGATATAGTACGGAAAAGTGTACTTCTAATTTGGTCGATTTCAGTTTCCACTGTCACCCAGCTCAATGCGACATCCGCCAAGCTGCTTGGGGCTGCCGTCAATCCCACCGTTTGAGGTCACCATCTTCAGCAGTGCAGGCATGATGCTGAAGTTAGGTTCGCTCTCACGCGTTGAAAACAGTCCCACCCCTGCGTTGTATACAAACTCATCGAAATCGACACGCTACATCCAGAACGTGCTCTGTCTGTGGTTTCGGAAAGCGTCTTTGTGCGCAGTAAGCTGACTACTGCCTAAGTGCTTGTCTTTGCGATTGCGTATTGCCGTCACGATACCAGCTTCGATGTACGGCTTAAGAACTGCATCTTCGCCCTCCGTAATTTTTTGAAATGTTGCCTCGTCTTCGTCCCAATAGAGCATGAAGTGGTCAAAGCCCGTGGCTAGATGAAAGTCCAGCATCTCTTTAACATACGAAGTCTCGCCCTTGCCCACTCACTCTAGCGTAAGGAAATGCGAACGACACTCGGTGCGTAGGGCCGAAGGAAAGTGATTAGAATTTCACCTCTGTGACCATGTTTGGAAGAACTTGTACTTTGGCTGACTGCGGTAACCCTTCTTGAGACGCTATTGCACCGCCTTTTCCACTAACGCAGATCACGTTTGAAAGTTTGATACCGTTCATTCCGACCAGAAGTTATCAACGCAATACTTCCATCGTGATCACGCGTCTGACTCTGAAACAGTGCCTGCACTATGCACTACGAATGTTCTCCGGAAGTACGCTCGAGCGTCCAACTCTTCCTGTGACAGGATAGTCTCCAGAAACCGCTGCTGAACATAGTCGTTGGAGTCTCGCGACTCAACAGTGCTAAAAATTGTGACTGGCCCTTCTGAACTAGAGGAGTCACTCCATGTCGAGACGCTTCGCCATGCAAGACCTGAAAGAGGTGACGCCATCGAAGTAGGCGTCCTCGACACAACTCGATTTCGCAATGCCACCCCGTTCGCTTCTAGACTCTCGATGCGACGGACGATTTGCGCAGACGCCACCTCAAGCATTCTCGACCGACACTCGTTGCCTTTCGCGTTATACATCTCGAACTTTTCTGCATGATGTGAAGAGTAGTACTTCGAGGCTCGCCATGTGCCGCCCTGGTAGCGCTTCAGGTACTCCGCCTTAGAACGCTTGTAGTGGGAGACAACGAACCCCCAAGGAGTTAAATAGTTGTGCAGAATGCAGCGAGGAGTCGCCCAGTAGTACCACGATAAACTACTACTAGCCTCACGTGCGACCGACAACGCGGGTGTCTAGTCTATTTACAGCACCAAAGTCACCCTTTTATCGACGGATAGCCTACAAAGACGTAACAGAAGAAAACCATTGACGCTACACATACACGATAACGAGAGTTGTAGTCAAGCGTCGAACGATTTACCCAATTAAGTAATAACCCATCTTGACCCGATGCCGACGGCGAGGTACTCGTAGACGTTCTGTATCTTTATATATGCATTGGTTTCTTTTTCTTACTTGATCAACAATAAGACTACGACTACAAGCAAA
>JACLAC010016336.1_pt1 | contig 11623 bp, 9 predicted proteins | sample 8027881 | NCBI WGS metagenome assembly JACLAC01 (sample SAMN15725517, study PRJNA655200) | protist metagenome | isolation source: fluorescence activated cell sorting (FACS) single amplified genomes of... | place: Spain: Blaines Bay Microbial Observatory, Mediterranean Sea | collected 2016-01-19 | reverse complement strand
GATGTACTCCATTTATGATCTGAATCAGTAGATGGATTAGCACTGCTTTTTAACAAGAAAATTGGCTGTTATTTAAGTAGCTAAAATTAATGCGTGTACTGCGAAAATGAATATCAAATATAAAATAACAGTCAATTTTCTTGCTGCTTTTTATATAAAATCAAAAAAATTGGCTGGTTATTTTAAGTGTGTAATTAAAATTTATCTTCTTCATATACTGCGAAGTTATCTCGGCTCCCTGAGATTTTACAAGATATTAAATAATAATTGGCCTCCCCAAGTTCTGGTCAAGATTCCAATTGGTTGGTCTTAAAAGTACACAGCGGCATAAAATTTTTAAAGGGGCTCGTTGTCTGTGGTACTGCTCAATGAAATAATGATCGGTATTGAGTTTGATCCTGTAGTCTTGATTATGATTCTCATGTGTGTACTCCATGGATGAGTAAAGTTAAATCAGAATTAAAATAATTTTTTTTTAAACGCCAACTCTTCTGGACATATTTTTAACTCTTAAACTGTTAGAAAATCAAACGTCGACGTAGCTCTTACCGGTACTGCTCCTCGTTCCTGCACCAGCCCGTCGTGCATTTTCCATTTTCTCCCGGTACTTCTCTTTTGCTATTTGGTTTTTCAATTTTTTTATCCTTTCGTCAAAACTAGACTGCGCCGATTTTGCATCGTTTGTAAGCATTGCCGCTTTTTTATATCGGCATACACATATCCCTTTGCACTGGCAAGGCTCGTCAAAATACACGTTGTTGTTGACGCTCTTATTTGGGGTAAATGAATCGGCTTTCTTCGTACGGCCGTCTCTTAAATTGCTGCGCATACGTCGCTTCAATTCCTCCTTCTTCAAAGCCCACTGTTCTTGCGTTAGCGTCGCTCTCTTTTCAACCTGTTCATCGTTTTTCCCTACGATCCCAACGCACGTATCCCTCGGGGCCGCACACAGGCCCCCTCCACTGGATGAGTTGGCGTTAGCATTTTTATCTATTTTTTCAAACGCCAGTCTCGGCCGCATTCCTTTCTTCACATTCTTCTTTTCACTACCACTCCCTATGCATGAAAATGCACCCCCTCCCTTTCCATCACTTCCAGCATGGTTTGGCTGTGTGTTGCCCATACGTACTTAATTGTAAACGAATCCCTCCTCTTTAATCCACTACCCTTTCTTTCTTTGAATATTTACGCCTTTAATAATTATTACCTTTGTGAGAATGGGATTAATTCACTGTTGCCCATAATAACTAACATACCTTTTTATTTATAATTATAGTTGTCTTCGTAAAAAAGCTTTAGTTAATTAATATTCATTACTACCGTACCTGTACCTCTCTACTGCACTGATGAGATTTTTAAAAAATATGAGATTTGATTTACTACTACTACATTTTCTTTCTTCTCTTCTTTCTTCATCATATTTTCATTAATAAAAAAAGACTTTCATCATCATAAATTACCGTACTAATATTATACTATTTCCTTCTTTCTTCTTCTCCTTCTCGTCTCTCTCTGAAGAAGAAAGAAGAAAGTTTAATTTTAGTATTCTATATATTATTAAATATTATATTGATCGATTGAACAAAATAGTCATGAAAAACATACTATAATACAACAATACACACATCATCATCTAAATTATTTTTTTGCCTACTACCAGTTACCAGTTACCAGTACCAGGTATAATAGGCACCGCCGGTATACGTATAATACAAAAGGAGACACCCGAGGAGGAGGAGGAGAGGGAGGAGAGGAGCTGAGTATGAAGATTTTACATATTATTTTTTATAGAAGATTTTATCATCATATCCTATCCTACTATTATTATTAATAATAGATTTTCTTCTTCTTCGTTCTTCTAGTAGTATTATTAGATAATATTTTTTATTAAAAACATAACAAAACAAAAAAAAATACATAAATTATATACGAAGAAAAACAAAAACAATAATATAATAATTAAAAAAGAAAAATATATTGATCAACCAAACCACAGGATTGCGAATGTATTTGAAACAATAAAGAAAAGACAGAAGAGAATAGGACTGATTTTAAAACCAGATGCGTATGAAAGATAGTGCCGCAAGAAAGAACTTGGTAGCTGTTACACATGTCCGAGGAGGTGAAAAAATGTGAGACGCGTTTGCTGTCTTACGCGGACTTGCCGTTGTCGGCCTTTGACCCCTTAAAGGGCCAAGCTGAGGTCGGGGCAAAAAGTCTGCAGCGAGCGACTAGCTTTATTAAACAATACCTTGATATTAACAAAGCTTATTCACAGAGTTTGAAACGATTGGCGTCTGCAAGCGCCATCGAGGAAACGGAAGATAACCCAATGGTGAAAGAAAGCCTTGCGTGTTTTAGAGGATTTTTGTTGAACGAAAGCCGACAGAGTGAAGAATTTGTTAAGGCGTTGAACCTGGAGGCGATTGTACCTTTAAAACACGTGAAGGAAAAAAATCAACAACAAGTTAAACAGGCTGTGATGGAAGTAAAAAAAATAGTCAAAAATTTAAACAAAAAAAGCAAAGACCATTCGCACGCTGCGCAACAAGCGTCCAAAGCGAATGCACACGTGCAGAAAGAGCAGCAGGCATTACAGCCCGCGGCGGGGGGAAGTGGTAACGACGACCATTGTGCTGTGAAAATGTCATTCGACGACTTCTTTGCGAGTGGTATGAACGGGAGGGTAAGCAGTAATGGCGGACAGGCAGGTAGTCAAGAATCGGTTGGGGATGAACAAGTGGGGAAGATTGAAAGTAGTGCACAGCAATCCACAGAAAACCGTCGTGGGAATGAGACTGGTGACCAGGAAAACAAGGAAAGTGTTGGTGGGGGTGATGAAAAACATGTAGTTCTTCCATCAAAATTTTCTGCGTGGTTAGCCAATAGTGCAAGCAAAATAAACAGCCACCTAAAACCAGGTCTTTCAGAGACCATAGATAACAAAATTAAACGCGGCAATGAACTGTTGGAAAAGGCCGCCAACATGAAGCAGGAATATGATGAAGCGAAAGCCCTTTCCGATGTTGCCGTCAGTAATTTTTGGGTTATATTTGAGGCGTCAGAAAAGCGGCGCATAACAGCATTGGGGGATTCATTAAGACGAATCTGCGTTTCTGGATGCTCAAAGTTTGCATCGTAAGTGTAATTTTACCTTTTATTCCGTATCGTTTTGTCCATGCTAACATTTTCCCGGCAATTTTATTTGTAAACCAGATGTTCATATGACTTGAGGGCTGTTTGTAAACAGATAGAAGAAAAAACTGTGCTTAGTGCAGAGGGGGGGCTTCCTGAAGGTACCCAGCGAACAGAGAGCAGAAGTAGGGCGGGCAAGCCGGGGCAGATAGATGAACATTCGGACTACCACAGTGAAATAGACCTTTACATAGACGAGTTTGTGAAAAACGTTTTGGAACATTCGAGTGGTGATTAAAGCTCGGGGGAAGTGTGCGTGTTAATGGAAGTCCAAGTACATGTGTAATTCAAAAAAGTAAGCGAAGGTTTAGATATGATAGGTTATCTTATGATACTTATATATGTACTTAAAATCTTTCAATGTATCACAGTCAGTGAGTGCAACTCCCCTGAACAAATTCCATTATTAACTTATTCGTTTTCTCTGGTTGCTCTTGCATTACTTGGTGCGATGCTAAAGGGAGAATTACTATTTTTGGGTCCGCTTGCGCCAACCAGGTCCCAGCTAATTCTTTGCAAGATTTCACGGTGGTCAATTTATCAGCCTCCCCAGTCAGCATCAATATTTTCACATTATGCTCTTTTGCCATCTTCGCAACTGATCGAGCGGTTAGTTCATCGATTTGCTGCATCTGTAAATAGAAGGGTTGGACAACATGCATTGGGTTTGCCCCAGACACTGCTTCCGAAAATTTGAGCAATCTGATATGAATTAAATTTCCGGCTTCGTTGCCTTTTACAGTATCCGGGTGCAGTGCACGATCCTTGAACCCTGAAGAAAGCAGTGGGTGCAACAATCGCAGAATCCAGAGCGGCAACGAGAAGATTCGGCGCGCCTGCTTCATTTTCCCTGGTGATGGGATTCCACTTCCCAGCAAAGTGACACTTCGCAGAATGTTCTGGCTTTTGCCGTAATTTAAAAGAACATGATGGCTCAGGCGCAGCGCCTGGCTGCAACCGAAAGAATGGCCGACAATGTGAACAGGACCGCGCACCCAATGCAAATCTGAACCTTGCGTTTGCGAATCACCTCCCAGGAACAGTTCATATAAACGGAGTAAGTCTGCAGTGTGCTCGTCGGTACTGTAGTCGCCTGGGTTCATGCTTTCCTTTGGGCTTCTCCCCATCCCAAAGTAATCATATGCAATAACATTGTAACCCACCTGGCGAAAGTATGTTATTTGATCTTTAAATTGTGACAGGCGAGCCATCGAACCGTGTATAAAAAACATTACCCCTTCCGCCCGTGCCTGTACGTTCACCCGCGGTAACCTAAGCACGCACAGACGCCTTCCGTCCCTCACTTCAATAAGTTCAGACTCTGCGTAAAGATCTTTTTCCATAAGGTCCCAGCTATTCCGATCACTCTTGTCTCTCCGCCTTTGTTCTACCCATAATGTAACGAAATCTAAAATTTTATAACCTGCATAGACTCCCAGCACAAATTTTACCGTAGTCGACACAAAGTACGAAAACATTGCTCACCAAACAACTGCGTCCCAGCTGCTGGGAGGGGTGTTATATGAAAAATTAATTAGACCGGGATTATTGTGCTTATGTGAGTTCATTGCAAAAAAAGTTGATTGAATCTGGGTTAATAAGGGAGATTATGACATCTACTATGACGTTTACAGGTCATCAATGCAAATGACCAAGAGATAGATTACTTCGATCGATTGGAAAGAGGAGAGGGGAACAACAACAGAGAGGAGGAGGAGGAGAGAAAGAAGAAAAAAAAGAAGAGAGGCAACAACAACCCACCACCAAACTAAAAGAGAATTCAACAACAACAATGATGATGATGATGGAATTGATGTATATTTATTATATTTTAATAATGCTGTGAGGATGTTGTTCTCGGCCTATTGTTATTTTAAATTGTGTACTTCAAAAGAAGAGTTTTTAAATAAACTTAATATCATATTTTGTAGAAAGTGTAAAATTTAAATTACGAATTTTAAACAAGAAAAATTGGCTGTTATTTATAAAATTAACTGTAAGTTTTTTAATAACTTGGTACTTTAAAAACTGGTGTGGGTGCGTAATTTAGAGGCCCACTCTTCCCATAGGGAATGGCATGAACATGAAGTTAAGGAATTGATTTAAGCGCTTTATGCGAATACCACATCGCCATCTGTATTGGCTTTCTCAGCATCAAAGTCATCTTTTATACCAGATAAATCAATACGTATCAAATCGTTGCACTCCTGTTTCGCATTGCTTCCCCCGAAAATGTACACCTGACGCTTTTCGAGGTTGAACGCGGCAGAATGCGCAAAACGCTCAGTCAAAGGCTTCGGTTTCAATGATGCTTCTGTCCATTGCTTATTTTTAAGATTTAAAATCATCAAATCTTGGCAAACTTTAGCACCGTCGAATCCCCCCACAATCGCCATGTGCTGTGGTGTCATAGGGACTGCCACGTGACCTAGCCTCGAAATTGCAGTTGTGATAAACTCATTTTTTACCCAGGTCATTGTCTCAATGTTCAGGACGGCGCAGTCTCGGTGCAAGCTTTCTGCACCCCGGCCTCCAAAAATGTAAATATTCCCACTAACAAAACTACCCCCAGCGTTCGGTGCAGCACCCGACGGGATAAACACGGCGCTATGCATTTCCCTGGCGTCGGGTGGTGTGCCCTGTATCGTGCTGCCTACCTTCCCCCCAGTGGTGGCCACCCAACGGCACTGTCCCGGAGCTGTAACATCCAAAATGTGTACATCGTTCATAGGTCCAGTGCTTGGAGATCCACCACCAAACACTACCATGTAAACCCTGTCTTTGTTCACTACGTCACTATTAGCTTTGCCATCGCAGACCTCGTCGCATTGATCCGCCATACTGTTTTCTTTATCGTTCGTGGCAGTCGATGCTGAACCACTTTTCAAATGGGGAAAAACAAGGGTTGCCGTATGAGAATTTCGGGGCAGCGGTGCCGCCACGGACGGAGCCAGGTCTAGATTTTCGACTTCACTAGTAGCGTCATCCACCCGAACCAATGTCCACAGCATCGGCGAAGCGCTTGTGTCTAGAACGTGTACGTCGTTAAAGCAGTCTTTTTGCGTTCGTGATAGTCCGCCGAAAACGTACAAGAGGTTTCCAACGCTAACAGCAGAGTGACCGCTTCGCGGTTCCGGCAAGTCCCCTTCTGCTGATTGAATCGCCCACTCATCAGTTTGCAAATCATACACATATACTGACTCCATGCCAAACGCTTCCCCTTGTCTGTTTGCGCCGCCAACCAAGTAAATTTTGTTTGTCGCTTGCACAAAAGTAAGAGTTGCCCCGCCCCGGGCCTTCGGTAAAACGGCGTTTTTCTTTGCCGCAAGGGCCATTTTTTTTTCCCTTTCCATTTCAGCCTGCTTCTTTGCTTTTTTTTTGGCATTCTTGCCCTTTCCAGCTAGGTTCAGCTTGGCAACTGGGGGTGCTAAATATGGGGACAAAGAGTGGCACGGAACTTCCACCGCCGCAATCTCTTCGTAAAACATAGTCTTTTGTTGGGTTGGGCCCGTAAACGCAGCCATCTTTATAAAGTAAGAGTGTGAAAAAGAAAGAAAAAAAACAAGTGATGCTTTAAAAGTAACCTTTCTTTTCGCTATATTTGCTTATCCTCTTCCTTTCTTCTTTACGTCCATTCTACGTCAAAATCCTTGTACATATTCTCACCTTTTACATATTACTCCACCATTTTGTTTTATTGATTGAGATTGTGATTGAAAGAAAGAAAGAAAGAAAGAAAGAAAAAAAACGGCAACAGCGACGATAATACCCGTACTATTACCGGTATAAATATCAGATAACATCACAAAATAATAATTGGAAGAAGGTTGTTGTTTGGGTGGGTTGTTTTTCATTTCATTCATCGATTTTGAAATTAATCATTTAAATATATGAAAATTATAGTGTTATAATAGGAGAAAATAATATTGTATTTAGATTATTTAATCCATAGATATAGCATTGATATATTATAACGTTCCATTATTTTCATTCTTCTGAGAAAACATACGTCGCAGAATTTATAGAATCGAGCAACAGTTGTCCTCCCCCCATGTTCATTATGCGAGCTTCGTGGACTGAAGTTCAAGTTAGAACACTCCTAGTATTGTACTTTGCACGGTTATTAAACATGGGGGGGGGAATTATACATTAAATACCATTCGCTATTTCACTCTACGTACACTGTATTATACGAAGAAGTACTAAAATTAAAAAACCAGGAACAGCCCAGGGCAGTTTTTTGGCACCAACCAACACCTAAGCAGTTTGCTCAACTCGTCTCGTTCCACTCCGATGTGCTCTTGTCGGTTACAACTTTTACCTAATAAAAATTAAATATAAAACGACATTCCCTTGTTACTTGGTATTACAATAATAATAATAATACCGTACTCCCGGAAAGAAGAAGATGAAGTTTTTGGTCAATAATAAATCGAGGTGGGGGGGGGTGCCAATCGATTGGTTGCTCAAATGAGATGGTGCGCAGTTCTGTCACTGTATTGTACATTGCGTGTGTTTCTTCGTAATGTAGCAGTTACAATAATCGATAACGCAAAAAACAATACAAGAAGTACAAAAAAGGCCAAACGGTCGTCGAGTCTTGAATGTTTGCTCTTCTTGCTGTGTCGTTCGTGGCTACACCAGTGTTTTTTAACGACTGCCTTATTATCCCACCGTCCCTGCTGATATCGACATACGGTTCCATTTGGCTACTACTACCGGTACAGTACTACGCCAATAATAAAAATAATCATTCTTCTTTCTTCGAGAAGAGAAGAATAGAAGAAGAAAAAGTAATATAATAAATAATAAATAAATTACTACTTCTTCGTGTATGTTGGTTGTCATAATTAACACCACTGCTACTAGTACAAATTCATCCTCGTCTGTTGCAGTCGCTTGCTGTTTATATAGTTTTATGTTCCATTAGAACAATTGCTGTTTCGCATCAGATAGTTGAACATAAATTTGCTGAGTTCAGACATTGCAATTAATTCGTGCCATTCTTCAAAACCTGCATTCACTTAGGGCATTTTACGCTAAGAAAGTATTAGCGAAGTATAAAACCCTCTACCCACAGCACGCACCATGTCAACCGCAGCGATAGTTGCAGCAAAAAGTGCGAAGCGACAAGAAGCCGAGGAGAAACGGAATGCAGAGACTTTAGAGGACCCACCAGCACCAGTACAGCCTGCCAAGAAAAAGAAAACGTGGTATGGTGGGGACAAGAAATCACCAGAACTAGATCAAGAGAAACTTGAGAAAGTTAAAGATATCGAGATACCTCTTCGCGTGATACTCCACGTCCTCCGGCAAAAAAAGAAAGACTCGTTGTACGTCCAGTTGTGTATTTACTTTATCTTCATGTGCGCTTACTCATTCATCATTTACAATTCCCACAAACCATTTGAAGTTTACACGCAAAATTTCGGCATTACAGATGTGATTGTAAACGAACCGTTTAACGAACGTGACCCAGACTACGCGTCGACCTCAACGCACGATCCCCGGACTTTCACTGGAATTGGAGAGACAGACGAGTTCTGGAGCTGGATGGAGAGTGTTGTGGTTGGAAAGTTTTTCCCCGACGGGTGTGAGAATATGCCGGAGGGGGTAGCAATTCAGGGTCAAAACTTCTTCGTGCAAAAGCTCCAGATTCGTCAGGCGAGGTCCAAGAAGGTCATAAAGGATATCAGGGGTACTAAATACGTCGGCTATGATTTTTATTCCTCTGCCTCCAAAACGTCCGATGAAGATAGCACTATTTACGGGGACTACAAAACTGGTCTAGGTGATTTGGAGGGGTTTTCCTTCGGGAGCGGCAACACGGTCGATTATGGAAATAGCGGATATATTACATACCTTGATCCTCGAGACGGAAGCGCAAACGTGACAAGTAAAATAAAGGCCATGAAAAACGCTGGCTGGTTGGATGGGGGAACGCGCATGATTGCGGTCAATGCTAACTTTTACAATCCCACGACCGACATGGTAACCAGTCTTCGGTGTGGTATTGAGCTTATGCCTACGGGGTTCATGACAAACTACTACTTTGCATACACATGGCCGAGATCCCCCCATGATACATCGAGCAATGTTGTTTTGGCAAGAATGTTGTTGGAGGCTCTGGTGGGGTGTTTCATGTTATATTTACTTATCACGGAATTAAAAGAGTTGTGCACGGAAGGCTGCGGTCAATACGCCACCATTTTTAACATCGTTGAGTTCATTGCCATTTTAGCGATGATCGGGGTAGTGATGTGCCAGATTTTTTTCGAATACCAATGGATGAGTGGCAGAATAGATCAGGTTGAATATCAAGACTGGTTCTATTTGGGGGAGCTCTGGGAATGGAAGCGAAACTTGGTCGGGTTCAGCTTTGTGATGGGCTGGGTAAAAGTTTTCAAATTTTTGGAAATGAACAGTAAAATTAAAATCATCTGGATGGCCATCCACAATACTAGAGATGACCTCCTGTCGACGTTCTTATTCTTCGTCATATTGATCTTTGCGTTTGGAAGTTGCGGTTTCATAATTTTTGGGAATCAAGTAGAGGATTTTTCCACCATATCATCGACCATGTCTTGGCTGATGAGAGCGTTGCTGGGAGACCTTGATTACCAAGTCATCAACGAGTTCAACCCCGACGTGGCGCCAATATATTTCATGTCGTACATGGTAGTCGTGTTTTTCATTACGCTGAACCTGATGATTGCCATTATCATTGATGGTTACGAAGAAGCAAAACAGAGCATTATGTCCGACGATGATCACGATCTGTTGTTCATTCATGATTGCCTGCGGTCAATCACTATCAAGTGTACCTCGCGGATCAAGAAAGTGTTTATGATGAAGAAGTTGAAAAAGTTGACCAGTTCGGTACACCCAGAACCCACTACCGAAGGGGGGAAAGATGTCGGCGACAAGTCAAGAAGAAAAAGTATCATAACAGAACAAGTACAGAAACATAACCTCGACAACGTCCACGAAACGAAATTGGAAATAGCCGAGTTTGACAAGAGAACCCCTGCCGCTCGCTTCAAAAAAAGGTTTGACAAAGCGGTCATGGCCCACTACGAACAACTTTCGTCGATGGAACGCATGGTGAAGGAGAGTATGAACCAAAAGCCAATTATTTTGAAATATGACGACCTACGAGCATTGAACATGAGTGGCGAACAGTCCATCGACGTCTTGCTGCTGTACCAAGAGTTGATCCGCACAGAGGATGGGCTAGAGCTGGACACTACATCCCATGAGCACATTCCGCTTACAAGGCAGATTGCCGTTGCCATTGATTCTTTGCAGACCCAAATGGAGTTTGTGATGAAAAATCTACAGCCGGAGTTGCAAATTGAGTTGCAAAAATTCGAAAAAGGATTCCCTAAGAGTAGTAGAATTCACACCTACGCGGACTAGAAGAACTCGAAGCAAAACAATTTTCTGATCTCAAAGTAGTACTCCCGATTTATTATTTACTAAACCAATTTATTCTACTAATCCTTAAAGCAAAAAACTTAACAGTATCGAGAAATGAATAAATGCTAAACACCTGCGCACCCAAAACAACACACGTCTGTTCTAAGTCGGCTGGACTTTGGTCCGTGACGCCCTTCGCCGCTGCTGGGCTTCCCTGGCTTCTCTTTTGTAGCTTTCCTTTGGCGCTTGGATGTTTCTCAGAATGTCGCGGATGTCCCCCTCGTCGCCATCGTAATCATCTTGGTCTTCTAAGTCTTCCATCATCGATCTAAACTCTTTATACGAGAACTGACGGTCCCCGTTCTTGTCGTACCTATCTACTAAAACTTTGACTTGTGGCAGGTGCATATCGACTTTGTACACCTTCTTTATCAAAGACTGAATCTCATTTATGTCCAGCTCTTTGTTCCCATCTGTATCCATTTTTTCTAAAAATTTATCGGTCAATGACTCAGCATTAGCATGTACTTCATGCCGCTTACAAACAAGACGATATATACAACACAAAAAGCAGCACATAAAACATGCGGAAAATCCTCCCACAAACCCAATACTGGCTGCAGAGTTTGGAAACTCGGACACTAGGCCCATAACGATCTCATTTATGTTGACCGACTTCGAACCCGTCGAATTTGACATAATGCCGCGGGTAGAGGAGGAGCGAGAGACGAAGTTACAGTGGTATTTACTAGATGATTAGACCCTCTTTTCCACTCACCAAAACCGCTCCTTTTTTCTTCCATGAATCGTTTACAAAACAACGAAAAACCGCTTGCCCAGACTAAAGAAACAACCCAGTGATGGTGATATTTAGCTACCATACACTACTACCTACCTGGTATCCTACCTACTTCTACTACTACTACTACTGATGAAAGCTCTATTTGCATTTTTTTTTGTATAACGTTCAACAATAGATGTTGTTCGATGAAGGAAGGGGGAAGGGGTG
>JACLAC010013405.1_pt1 | contig 11625 bp, 3 predicted proteins | sample 8027881 | NCBI WGS metagenome assembly JACLAC01 (sample SAMN15725517, study PRJNA655200) | protist metagenome | isolation source: fluorescence activated cell sorting (FACS) single amplified genomes of... | place: Spain: Blaines Bay Microbial Observatory, Mediterranean Sea | collected 2016-01-19 | reverse complement strand
GAAGTAAAATTGTTTCTCCTGGATATTTTTTCTTCTTTATTGTTGACAATACAGGTGAGGCAACCATCTGCTGTTGAAGAGGGCTCCAGGTATTACTATAATTAGATAAAGGAATGTTGGAACTCTCGGACATGAGTTTGAGAATTTTATACAGTTGACTTGAAAATATAGGATTCAAAGTTACCAATATACATGCATAACCGGAGCGCTCAATTTTAGATAGCTTAATAAATGCAGTTCCATTATGAATTTCGGGCCAAATTTCTTTACCATTGTAAATATCAAAATATCTGCTTGTAGAAAAATCATCTTCTGACACGTTTATTTCCATATTTTGACCAATTATATCATTCTCCGTGTCTCGATTGATAATAAGGAAAATTTGATGGCTAGTATTCTTAAACATACTGGCAAATAGACCTTGAGCCATTGGTTTTGAAAAAGATTCAATATGGTGAGGTTCCCATTTGCTATTTGCTCCTGTGATAAGTGAGCTAAATCCACGAAGAATTGTTGCTATTCTTCTGAGCGCTTCTCCGTCCCGAGGCGTAATTTGGTTCCAAATACCCCAAACATTTTCCCAGCTCACGAATCCAACGCCATTGAAAAAAGCATGCTGTAAAACATCAGTGCGATCTTTCCGCCATCGATCGCATAAATTTACCATATGTCGATGCTCTAAAATTTTTGCAGCACTTACTAATGGAATGAAAGGATATGTGTTATCTCCTGCAAAGTAATAACCCCATGAGAGGACATCTGCAGCCACATCCTCAAGATTCTTTCCTGGTCCAAGTTCTGGTTCAAGTGCAATTGTTCGATTGTAAACTTTTCTTGCATAGTTATTGAAACCAATAGAAGGAACTCCAAACATTGTGTCACCATTAAAACCATCTGCTCCGGTCGAAATAACTGAGTCTATCATCATTTCATCAATTGATTTGCCACTTGGTAATGGTGAGGTACCAAGATCCCATGGGTTAAAAGGAAGAAAACACTGCAAAGGTACGTATAATGTGAGGAGAAAAATCACACCGCAATATAAATCAAAGAAATATTAATCAATATTGACAAACCTTTACACCTCTCTGTTGAAAAGACGATATGACTTCCTTTAATTTAGGTATGCCACCGGGAAGGGAGTTCAGCATGTCAAATTGCGATCTGGCATCGACACCAATATTTGGATAAGAGTGCCACAGCAAGATGGAATCTAGACCTCCATATCGTGACTGAAGATCGTCTAAAAATCTGTCAACAGTAAATTTTCCTGATTTTCGATCATATAGATATTTGTCGTGCAACATAGCTTGGGTTTGAATAAAAGAAGAAGAAACCCACTGAAGCTCAGGACGTTGGTAAATGTCACTTGGTAAGTTCAGGTCTCTGCGCGCGTTTACGATCCATTCTGTCAAATTCTTCAACCAATCTCGTGTATCATTTCTATTATTGGGGCCAGAACATGTTTGATTTCCCAACAAACCAGCGTAAACTGGAGAGGTTTTCGACGGCTTCGGAAGGGGCATTACAGATGTTTCGTCGAATGAACATCTATAGTATATACTATCATTAACTTCATTGTGTTTTCCAGTTCCAAGCGCAACGAAATGACAGAGGTAAATCCATAAAATGGTTAGCATAAATATAATTGCATCAGAACGAAAAGCCATGGAACTCACAACTACAGATCGATTTGATTTGGCCGATAATTTTACATCGTTCCCACAAAATTCCCAAAATTGCAAAGGCTTTTTTCTTTCTTTTTTAGGGTTAGATCTAGCCTAGCCTAGGGTAAAAAAAAAAAAAAAAAAAGTAAAGCCCAACCGGTGAAGTTCAGAACGCGGAAAAAGTTTAAAACGACCGGCCTGGCCATATGAGACCGGCCATAAACTAAAATTTATACTGTCAGAAATTCTGAATTATTGGTCAGTCGGTGTAACACTGTTTCTGAAGAGGCGACGCGACATTGTGGTAAAGTTTATAGAGGAGGGAGTTTAAGACTCAACAGTTTACTAGTGATATTTAGTTGAAGGTATCTTACAATCATTCCCACGGTATCCACCCATCAACTTTTCAATTTTCGTACTTTGATTTTTCTACTCAATAGTCCTAAAATAGTGGTAGTCACGTCACGTTCAACAGTGTTTGCAATTCTTGCACCTCTCTGATCTCACACAATAAGCTATCAAATGTGATTTTTTTCTGCTCGATATTTGCCTTCTTCTTTTCTTAAGGCATTTGCTCGAGACGTCAAGTTAGAATATGCTTTATTATGTGCACTATATGCATTTATGGATCTACGATGAACTCCACTTAGGTCCTTTCCTTTCTGACTTGTGAATTGGAGCGATTGGACGGGTACTCTTGATGTTATCTAATTTTGATTTCCCAAATTTTTTTGATATTACAGTTGTAAATTGATTCTTGCTCACCCATTTCGACTTATCAGACTCTCTCGTACCAAGATTTGCTTTGTAGGCATCAATATATGCATCGCGAGGTAGCAAAGCAGGAATTTGGTCATCTGGAAGGCTCTTAATATGAGACTGACCGTCTAATATCCCTTGCAATCGATCTACCTGGGTTTCCTTCTTCTTGGAATAGTGGCGAACCATATGTTCTGAATCAACAACAACTTTAGATCTCCAGATTTCTTTTTCACGTTTTCGTTTAGCTTCCAAAATTTCAACTTCTTCATCTCCTCCTAGATGTACACTTTTGAAAAAATTCGGATCTTGTTTCTTTGTTATGGGATCGACAAGTCCAAAGATCTTACTTGTACATGGCTTCGTATCAAATCCATTCGGTGTAAGAATAAGTGGATCATTTGCACTACCTCTTGCATTTGTAGGCGAGTTATTTTTGCGGCTACCTTCCCACGGCTCTCGTAACTTTTCAATAGCAAATTGCGAAGGCCTTTTTGGATGAATATTATATTCAGATGGGTCCTTTGGCTGAGGGTATCTGAAGCCAGTGTCTGTCAATTGTTTCTTTTTCTCTTCCAGATCTTGTTCTTTGTAAATTTCAATGGGATCTACAGGTGCAATCGTTGCTGATACAAATTCTGAGCTGTAAGTATATAATGTATTCTTTTCTTTCGCAATTTTTTCACGAAACTCTCTTTGCGCTTCTATTAAAGATCGTCGCTTTTGAGAGCTGTAGATATAAATCGGCGTTGGATCTAGTTTGGCTTCATCAAATTCTTTTTGCTTTTTTGCTTTAATTATTTTTTTCAACGCAGCAGCTTTAGTTACATGAGCTGTCAAATAATCTTCTTCCTTGCGATTAGCCAAGAAGTCTATGTACTGCTGATTGCTCTGATCTGTTGCAGCTTTCCGCCGAACTTTTGCTAATTTCGATTTCATTTTGCTTGCAATCATTAGCGCAGATGCCACGGGTGCATTCTTTTCATTTTCACCTCCTGCTTTGGAAAACGCATTCAGTACACTCTTTGTTTTCCTAGGTTTTTCTTTGACACCAAGCATGTCTTCTAAGGTTATTGTCTCACCATATTTATTTTCAATTTCCTCCAGTCCATGCACTTTTGGAAAAAGGTCCATTATCTGTAGCGTTCGTAGTCGATTAGCTTTGCGAATTTCCATCATTTTGTGCATTGTCTGGAAACATTCTTCGGATATCTTTGAGCGATTGTATATGTCCGGGTTTTTCACAATCACTGGAAGAGGATCCCGAAGTCGTATCATCTTTAGATCAACATGAAAAGATGTGTACATTCTCTTTGTAAACCGCACTTTGCTATCTGAAAAAGTTTTACTATCAGGAGTATTAGCACAGCTACGGGGAAATTTTTCTCGAAACAACTTCATTCCAGAATCCGCAATACCTTCAATTACAATGAGACGAAAGCTATCGTCTACAACTTGAAATCCAGTCACAATGTCAAGGGGTTCAATATCTGAGCTTTCATGATCCGAAGTTTGATTAGCATCATGCATGTCAGCGCGTTTCATTTCTAAATCTGATAATTGATAAGTTCGAAGGGATACCCCTGGCAGTGCTGCTTGATTGATAGAATCTATAATTTCACGAATTTTCTGCAATTTCTGTGCGTGATCATATGGAAAAACAAAAACAATGCGTTCAAATTGTGGAAGTGGTGGCTCATCTAGGGGCTTCACACTAGTATGAATGGGTCTATTCAACTCTGCAGTCAAAGAAATTCGACAATTTGATTGAGAATATTGTGCTGGTCGACGACAAAGCCTTTCTTCCTCGGACATATCCCATTCAGCAATTTTTTGCGCTCCTTTTGGAAGCTTGCGTCTTTTGCGGCAGGCAATATCCGATTTCAAATACACAATATTTTTTTGATTGATCAGCACCTTCTTGCCTCCAGCACTTTTTTGAGCAAATGTCTGCTGTACTTCATTTGCTCTATTCAATAAGCCATCAAGCCGAAAAGAAGCCATTCCATGAGTGAAAAAGTCACCCTTCGCAAGAAGTTTGCCTCGATATTCTTCCATGAAAATCTCATCCACGCTGAAAATATCAATTGGATTTTTCCGTTCTTGAATTATTCCATCATCTCCAGTAATTTCTTCACATCCTCGAACTTTTGCTTCCCATTTTTCTTGTTGTATCTTTGAATCTGCATCAGATTCATACATATCACGATCATGAAACTCTACTTCAATCTTTGAAGCATTGAAGAGCTGATACAGCTTATGCTTATCAATTAACCCAGTTAAAAAGACAGTTTTATGATTCAGGAAAAGCTTTTGGTGCTGCACAGCGCCAGGAGTACGAATTATCCTTGGGATATCGTCTCCGTCAAAAAACTGGAACATCACGTAAGCGGGATGGCAAAGATGATTCAACATTGCAAAATAATTAGGTTGAACAACTTTCTCTGCAGAAACATAATACCTGAATGGACGAACATAATCAGGAGCAGCCGATTTCTCTATATCCCCATCAAAATATTCAAGAAATAAAGTTTTGTCGAGATTAATTGCTCTAATTGTTGCGGTTGTCCATTCACTTCGACCCTTAAATCTTGCCTGAACCTTGCTACCAACCCGAATACCTGTAATTAAGCCATGTCTCTCCTCAAGTTCTACTTCATAATATGGGACAGGAGGCTTTTTATTTCCTTCTTTTGGGTGCAAGAAACCATCTGAGGCATCCCCCCCCCGCTTTGGACGTGGTTTGCTGACTAAAGGTTGTAAGGCTTTCTTCGTGACACATGCCACAACTCTGGCTCTTTGCCACCCATTCTCAATTAATGCTAACACTGGGGTGGACTTTGCAAATATTCCTGACGAAAAAGGCATTTTTTCATATCCGTTACCAATTGTCCAGTTTCTTCCGTCGGCAAATTCGCGTTCTTTCTTGCTGTTAATGTCCAGGGCTGCTCCTGGAAGATTGGTCACTTTATTGATTGTGATCGACAGCGGGTTCAACTCATGCTCCAATTTTTTATCCAACAAAATTTTATCTGAAGTAACTTCAAACTGCAATTCATCGAAACCCTCTGGACAAAGGGCAATTGTACCACCTACATTTTGGGCAACTTCCGGAGAAACGAGGCGTTGACTGACTTTGACATCGCCGCATAAAAACACACTTAAGTCTAGAGTGATAGGAGAGTGCCAGTAATTTGTACCGTTTTTGTCGGTTATGAAAAATGTGACAAATGGGTTACTATTCAGACCCACAGCAAAGCTTTTGTTGGCTGTAATAGGAGACATTTTCTGTCTCCATGTGTATGAAAAATATTCTTTAATGCTGGACTCTTGCTGCACTATCTCTTCTGCAGTTTTTTCTTCCTCTTGGCTTTCTGATTTTAACCAGTTGTCGCCACCAAGAGGGGCTGTGCTAAAAGTATTACCATCCACAAATTTGAATCTAAATGAAGGTTTCCCCCCTTCTATATTTTTCAGTCGTGCTATAATTGTTACAGTAAAGCAGACAACTCCTCCACGCTGTTGGACTTGCTTGTGTTCATCTGGCTGCGTCGCTAGTGGGACATCGCCTAGATCCTCCGGCGTGTCGTTGCTATCAGACATCTGGCCCGTAAGAGAAACAAGATGCTGTGTGAGAGCAAATTTTCCTTATCTTCCTACAAGCGATACTCGTTTTTGAACCGCTTGGAATGAAAATGGATGCAATTCTTCATCAGAAGAGTCAAGATTTTAACTTCTTTGGGTTCTTCTTATCCTTCAGAGATCGCCCGCAAGGAAGTGTAACTGTAACCACCACTGAATGAACCTTTCTTTCTTCTGTTTGGTGGCTGGCTTAACTTAGCCGCTAGCCTAGCGTACTTGGTGCATCAAACAAAGAAGGCAAGCAAGCAAAGAAAGAAAGAAGGCAAGCAAGCAAGCAAACAAACAAACAAACAAACAAAACTTTAAAGAAAAAGTCTTTTAAAAAATTTTTAGTAAGTCTTCTTCATAGTGTGTGACACTGTCTGTCCGTCTCTGTCTGTCTGGTGTGTCGTCGGTCCGACTCAGTGAGTCAGTTCAGTGCTCGCACCGTTCGTTCGTTCGTTACGTTTTCTACCGTCTGTACATGTCTGTCTCATTAGTCTGTCTGTCTGTCTCACAAACAAACAAACAAACAAAACAGAACGCACACACAAATGGACCCACACAAAAATGCCGGTCGTATGTGACTCGGCTAACCTTGCTACGTTACTTAGCTAGCCTAGGCTAGCCTCTTGGCTAGGCGTGTTTCTGGAGCAAATCAAGAGAGTGAGTGATTCAAGACAACATGATTCATTCATTCCGAATTCCGAATTCGTCATCATTGATCAACTAAATTTTACGAAATCACAACTCCTAGCCTGAGAGATTTCTAGCTACTCGTATGCAAGAACTGACAGCTAGCCTAGCTACCTAACGAAAAAAATTTCATTTATATATATATTGCAAATAAATAAATAAATATATATTTATAGTTACTAAATAAATATATTATTTATAAGAAATATTATGGATATAAGATATATATACAAATAAAAATATGCAGTAGACTAGGCTAGTAATTAAATTCCCAATCAATTATTATTACATGTATTACATGTATTTTTTTCGTACACAGACACTGACTGACTCTGACTCTCTACACGAGTTAATGTAGTTAGTTCTACGAGTCGTCTAAGTAAATTTTTGTTGTTGTTGTTGTTGTTGTTCATCGGGAACCGTGGGACAATCGTGTCGCTGTGTGAGGCACTGTGAGTGAGCACAATGATCATTGAATGATGGATGACAGACAGACAGAGCAAGCACGCGATCGATCGATGGTAATAAGGAGATGAAAGAAGCGAAGGGTCTGGGACCGTCTGTGAGCAAAAGAACAGAGCCATCGCCACTGACAAAAAAAGAATTTCATTTAAGATTCGTAATTTAAGATATTCATACAACGTGGAAAGTCAACTTTCGACGTGAAATGAATCTATCATAGATATTCTCAGTTACAGGAGTTAACCGTCCTCGTCACCTTCATTCTCGAAAATAGGTGCACAATATTCATTTATTGACTAGACAGCTTCTGCCACCGCAACCATGAAAGTTCTTATGGTTGCAGAGAAGCCATCAATAGCCGAAAGTATTGCAAAAATACTTTCCAGCAACGATGCAAATTTTTCAACCGAGCGAAATGGTAGGGTTTCTGTGCATAGATTTAATGGGATATTTCCTGGTCATGGAAAGGCGTCCTTCATCGTCACTTCAGTCGCGGGCCACTTATTTAGTACCGATTTTCATCCAAGTTTTCAAAGCTGGGACATAAATCCAGAAAAATTATTTGATGCACCAGTGATACAGAAGAGCGAGTCAAAAGGAATTCAACGAACTCTTGAGAGACTTGGGTCTGGAATCGACTACCTTGTGCTATGGCTAGATTGTGATAGGGAAGGCGAGAATATTTGTTTTGAGGTAATGAGAGTTGTTGCACCAAAAATGTGTAAGAAACGCGATCAGCAGATCTTTCGAGCATTTTTTTCAGCTGTGACGAAAGAAGATATCATGAAAGCAATGAAAAGTTTGGGGGCGCCAGATGAAAATTTATCTCTCAGTGTCGACGCGCGGCAGCAATTGGATCTAAAACTTGGGGTTGCTTTTTCTCGATTTCAAACAAAACATTTTCAGGACCGATTTTGCAATATTGAAGCAGCATGTATTTCTTATGGGCCGTGCCAAACGCCTACGCTAGGGTTTTGTGTTGATCGCTATGACGCAAATGTAAATTTCACACCAGAAACTTTCTGGTCTGTGCATGTATACGTCCCGAGCACTTTGCAAAGACGAGATTCAAAATCTATTACTGTAAGTTATTCGCGCAAGAACTTTAATGTGACGAATGAAAATGATCACATGAAGTTCAATTGGGAAAGAAAACGACTTTTCAAAAAAGATGTCGTATGTATGTTTCTTGATAGAATTAAGCGATCGCCGATTGCAAAGGTAACATCAATGAAATCAGTGGTGAAGAAAAAGCCTCGGCCACTTCCACTAAATACAGTCATGATGTTAAAAATAGCGTCGAAAGCACTTGGTATAGGTCCGAAAGAAACAATGCATATTGCAGAAAACCTGTACCTGAGCGGTTTGATATCCTATCCAAGGACCGAAACCACAGTGTATCCTCAGCATATGGATTTGATGGGCGTGATTAAAAAATTTGGTGCATCATCTGATGCAAAGTGGTGCAACGCGGCAAATTCAATCATTGAACATGGATTAAAAAGAAGAAAGGGAGGAATTGATGCAGGAGATCATCCTCCTATCACCCCCTGCCGTGTTACAAGTGGTGCTGTTGGATCGGATTCCGCCTATCGATTATACCGTATGATTTGCAACCATTATCTTGCAACTTTATCGGAAGACTGTACTTATGAAATGATAAAAATCGAACTTCAATTTGAATGCGGAGAAATTTTTCACGGAGAAGGAGTGAAAATTATAGATAGAGGCTTCACCTCAATTTTAGAAAGTCAAGTGCCAATAGAAGTGACACATCCGCTCTATCTCGTTCCAAACACGAAGATTGATTTGCACGATTGCATAAATTTACATGAAGGACAAACTAAACCACCAGGATACTTAGCGGAGCATGAACTAGTTAGTCTTATGGAGAAGAAAGGCATTGGAACGGATGCGAGTATGGCTGTTCACATCAACAATATCCAAGTTCGAAATTATGTTACTTTATCAAGTGGAAGGACGCTTATTCCCACTAAGCTTGGTATAGCTCTTGCACATGGTTATCATGCAATTGATCCTGAATTGGTGCGTCCAAAAATAAGAGCAGCCATCGAAGGCCAATGTTTAAGAATTGCTGAAGGAAAAGCAAAAATAGAAGATGTACTCTTGCATAGCCTTGATATTATGAAACGAAAGTTTGCTTACTTTGTCAATCACATTGAAAAAATGGACATGCTTTTTGAGAAGACATTTTCGTCAGTGAAGGACACAAACAAGCGATTTACAAAGTGTGGAAAATGTCGGCGATACATGAAACTTCTCGATACAAACATTCCAATAAAACTTTATTGTGATCATTGCGATGATATATTCAATATCCCTAGAAATGGACAGATTCGACAATTTCAAAACAAGTTTTGCCCAGTTGAAGGATGTGGTTATGAATTATTGAAATGGAGAAGAAATACTGCAAAAAAAAGTGAAAGTATGGACTTTGTTTTTTGTCCAAATTGTTATAAAAATCCCCCATTTGAGGGCATTGGAAGTTTTGGTTTTATGAAATACGGTATTGGCTGTATGGGACAAAATTGCAAATCTTGCTTAAATGATAAATGTGCCTATAGCCACAGTAAAAATGCTGTATGTAGATGTCCAGATCAAGGGAATAGTGATTACGAAGGATGTAATGGCGTCATGATTTTAGATATGGGGAGTTCCTCTTCATGGAAAATGGTCTGCAATGAGTATAGCTGCAATAAAATTATTCGATTTCATAACGTTGATGCTATGCGTTGTAGTGCTTCAGCTGTATGCGACACTTGCGGATCGAGGCTTCTTGTTGTCGTCTTCAAGAAGGGTAAATCCCCTTTGAGTGAAGGGAGACACAAACTGAAAAGCTGTATTTGCTGTGATCCAATATTAAACAAATTTACAACTGAAGTATCATGTGCAACGATAAGTTTGAAAGCAAATCGAAGACGAACAGGTCGAGGAAAGTTTAGAAAAAATCAGAAGCTGTCCAAAGAAGAGAGATTAATGAGCTTCGATCAATTTTAAGTGTTTTGACACTGGGTGAACACATTGATTGAAGATTGAGAGGAGTAAATGATGCACACAGTCATATTTTATGCCATATACTAGACTACTAAAATTTAGTATCACAATATCATAGATATATCATAGACACCGTTTTGATGCAAAGGTAGAAATGACAATTGTTTCGATCCATTTATCGTGGAGTCTGAAATGCAAATGGTCTATCATAAGTGCTTTCGCCAGTCTCACTATTGTGATAAAATTCTTTCTGAGAGTCTTCGTCGTAATATTTTGCCCACGCATTCTGCCCACGTTTTATCGGCAGCAATTGCTTTTCTCCTCCTCTTGGTGATATATAGCATTGAGGTCTATCAAAGGTACTTTCATCAGTGTAGGAATTATAATAGAACTCATGCCCAGTGACATCATCATAATACTTCCCCCAACTAGCTGGGTTTTCCCGTTCTTTGTTTAATTTAATATTTGCAAATATTTCGTCTTTTGTATTTTGAACATTTGAAATTGCATCATTTTGATGTCGTGGGGTGTGAAACGTCGAGGGTCGTGTATACGTTGCATCACCTGTTTGAGGGTTATAAAACAGTGATCGCCCTGTCTGCTCATCGAAAATTTTTTCCCATGTGTCGTCGGTAGAAACAACTTTCAGCATTCGTTTTGCAGCATTTTTTGCTGATACATGAGTTGTAAAGCCTTCAGGTTCATCGTATACACTTTCCCCCGTCAATTGGTTGAAATAATAATACGTAATGTCATCATTATCCAAATACTTTGCCCATGGCCATCCACCAATCTCGACAGGGTCTTTTCCACTTGGATCACGCAAGAACCAACCGAAGAATTCATCTTGTTCGATCTCCATCGGCCACTTAGATGGAAACTCACCTTCGCTATAATCAATGCGCTTTTCATAATAGTCATAGATAGATCGGAATTTATGTTTCTGTCGTTTTCCACCGTAATGCACCGCTGACCAGCATTCATCACAAAATACTTCACCGCAATCTTTACATTCCATGGTTGCATGATAATAACTGCAGTTATCGCATATCGGTGGTTCCATCAAATCAAGAAGTATTTGTGGTTTGCGTTGGCGTACTTCCTTTGTGTGCATATTATAATAAATATTTCGATTTTCTTTTGCATCATATATAGGCTTCCAGTACTTAGCAAGATCAATTTTTCGCTTCTTGGCAATATTTCTGCCTAGTTTTCCGCGACAAAGCGCCTGTATCGTGACTGAAGCCCATTCATCAAGGGCTTCTTGCTTGGCAAGAAAGAGAAGCAAAGCCATTTGCTTTTCCTTGGCACGTATGCGCCCCCATTTTCCTCGTAATAGACGCTGAATAAGACGACATGACTTTTCTTTAGCTCTTGCAATGGCTTCCATATCATACTTCATTTT
>JACLAC010006677.1_pt1 | contig 11626 bp, 4 predicted proteins | sample 8027881 | NCBI WGS metagenome assembly JACLAC01 (sample SAMN15725517, study PRJNA655200) | protist metagenome | isolation source: fluorescence activated cell sorting (FACS) single amplified genomes of... | place: Spain: Blaines Bay Microbial Observatory, Mediterranean Sea | collected 2016-01-19 | reverse complement strand
TATGTCATTCGTAGTGGTGAGATTAAGCCTAATTCTATATATAATAAGTCGTTTTTAAAAAAATCTTTATAGTTATAAATAATAATAAAATATAAAAGGCTCTTCTTCTCATTTTATTTATATTTATTATTGTATTATTAAATAAATTTTTTAAAGGTGATCTGAATTCAACAAATCGATTCTTCTCCCAGTTATTTATAGTTATAGTTATAGTTATTTATAGTCGTCTAATAAAGTCCATGAAAGTTTCATCCTTCTTTCTTCTTCTTTGGAAATAGATGACTTACTCTTTACTCTTTACTTTATAATGTGAATTATGTATTTAATAAATAATCAATCAGATCATTTCTTCGCCGAACCACCATTTTAAAATATTATTATGTAATATTGATTGATGATCCGGTCAAAAGAGAATTGCTAGTGCTATTTATAGTTATATATTAAATTAAGAATACAATGTGACACTCTGCCAGGGGATTTTAGTTATTCTACTTGATTGGCTCAATTTAAGATGTATTCTTATTATGTCGTATACTCCATGTTATTAGCCCTAATTAGTAAGTATAAAAAGGTAGAAGAAGAAGAAGGAATTAATTAAGAAGAAGGTAGCAGCATTATTCGTTTTGCGATTGATTAATTTTATAATAATTATTATCTGTTGTTGTTGTTGTTTTTTTTTCTTTTCTTCTTTTTTCTTGTTTTTTGTTGCTTCTCTTCTATATTATACCACCGCCGGATTCAATCATCAACCGTCGGTGTTCTTTAGATATTAAAAAACCTTTTTGCGCATGCTCTTGTTTTCGTTGGGAAGGTTTGGGAACGAAACGGACTATGATTGGGATTGGAAGAACTTTGAAGCAAGCGGTGACGCGGGCGGTGGTTGGAGCCAGGTGGTTCAGCGGCAACGCAAACGTCCTCTTAAGGTCCAACACGCTGCCACCATTCTCTGAATTCGCAGTGGAACACGTAGAGCCTGCCATGAAATCTTTGGTTGACGACGTGGCGTCAGATCTGGCCTCCTTGGAAAGCTCAATTTCGTCAGACGGCTATTCGCCTTCTTGGAGTTACGTGGAGGAACTGCAACGCTGCACGCAGAAATTGTCTGATAGCATGGGCATGGTAAGCCATTTACAAGCAGTGCAAAACTCGGATGCTTTGAGAGAAGCCCACGAGAAAAGCATTCCCCTCTTCATGCAGACCATAATCCAAACAAATCAGAGTTTGCCACTGCTCCAACTGTACGAAGACCTTGCGTCGAAATGCTGGGACGCTTTGGATCGACCGCAGCAGCGAATTGTGGAGTCGAACATTCGCTCCATGAAATTGGGTGGTGTGGCTCTGGAGGGTGACGAACAGGCACGGTACAATGAGATCGTAGTCGAGCTTGCTCAACTGTCGGCCCAGTTTGGAAACAATGTTATAGACGCTACAAAGTCTTGGGGGAAAGAAATTGTGAACAAGGAGGACTTGGCCGGGATGCCCGCGTCCGCCCTCTCGATGGCGGCCGCCGCTGCAGGAGCAGAGGATCCAGAAGCAGGGCCATGGAAACTTTCCCTTGAAGATACTCTTGTTGTGGAGGTACTCAAGCACGCGGCAAACAGGAGCTTGCGAGAAGAAACGTACAAAGCTTACGTGGCGAGAGCGTCGGACACCAACGAAGATGTGTTTTCCAAAATCCTGGAGTTGAAGCAAGAGCAGGCAGAGCTTCTCGGTTTTCGAAACTACGCGGACCTTAGCCTGGAAAGTAAAATGGCTGAAAATGTACAAGCGGTAGTCGGCCTTTTGGAGAAGATGCGAAAGGTCGCCTACCCCTCCGCGAAGAGAGAGCTGGAAGCCCTTGAGATTTTTGCGAAAAACGTTCAAAAGGACGACGGTTTTTCATTGAAATTATGGGACGTCTCGTACTGGTCGGAACGGCAGAGAGAGGAACTGTTTTCTTACAGCGAAGAAGAATTGCGGCCGTATTTCTCGTTGGACAGCGTCTTGCAGGGGATGTTTTCCCTTACTAAATCAATGTTTGGGGTTGAAATTGTGGAAACAAACTCGTTCCGTGAAGAGAAAGTGCAACTTTGGCACAAAGATTGCAGGTTTTACAGTGTAGTTGCCCCCGACACAAAAGAAGTATTGGCTTCGTTTTATTTGGACCCTTTCTCCCGACCAGCGGAAAAATCGGGGGGCGCGTGGATGGGGATTTGTCGGCAGCGGAGCAAGCTTGCCGGCACATTGCCTGTGGCGTACTTGGTCTGCAACGGGTCGCCCCCTGTTGGGGACAAGCCTTCGTTGATGACTCTCCGCGAGGTCACGACCCTTTTTCACGAATTTGGTCACGGTCTGCAGCACATGCTAACGCGGGTGGGGTACGAAGGGGCATCTGGAATTGCGAACGTGGAGTTTGATGCCGTGGAAATTCCGTCGCAATTTATGGAAAACTGGTGTTACCACAAACAGACCGTAGATAAATTTGCCAGGCATTACGAGACTGGCGAAACGATTCCAGTGGAGACATTCGAAAAAATTTGCAGTGCAAGAAAGCACAACGGCGGGATAAATATACTACGCCAACTTTTCTACAGCAGACTCGATATTGCGTTGCACACTTCCGAATACGATATTGCTGGTGGGGCCGAGGGGGCGTATCGTCTATCAAAGACAATCTCAGAGCAAAACTATTCTGTCTTCGCGAAAATCGAAGAGGATAAGTCGCTTTGTGCGTTTTCTCACATTTTTGCTGGAGGGTACGCAGCCGGTTACTACAGTTATCTTTGGGCAGAGGTCATGGCCGCCGATGCATTCGCCTCTTTCGAAGAGGGTGGCCTGGACAATGAGGATGAAATCCAGCGCATCGGTCAGAAATTTAGAAGCACCATCTTGGAAATGGGCGGAGGCGAACACCCAGCAGAGGTGTACAAGACATTTAGAGGCCGAGCACCTTCCATCGATGCCCTGCTTCGCCATCGTGGGCTGAGCGATGACTGAGAGTCGGTGTTTCTTACGAGTACGAGCGTTCGTACTTCGTAAGAATTGCGAACATTTTTTAAATATTTTGTAGGGGTGAGTGTACGATAATAAGAGTACTTCGTCGCACACGTAAGAACGTCTTAGCTTAAGAATTTTATGAAGATTCTTACACAAAATGCCTCTCTCATTGAAAGCACTTCAAAACGTTCCGCTTCAGCATAAATTCAGATTTCTTTACATGGCTGACGGCATCACTGTTGATCAGCTCCAACAAGCGCTCAAGCTCGGAGGATGGCCATTTCTTACCATTCTTTACGGTCGATTCGGCCACATGTGCAAAATAGTCCCACAGTGCACTATTTTCGTCGTCTTTGGAGCTGCCTGTCTCCGATTCATCTTCCGCAAACGCTTCAAACTTCTTCAGGCTTTCCGCGGCGCTGGATGCGTCGTCGGAAAATATATGATCCATGAAGCGCGCCGCCTCATCCTTCAATTCCGTGGTTAGACCAGCGTGGTCTAGGATGTCCCCTCCAGACATTCTGTGCAATCCGTTCAAATCGTTCAGGTAGTCCAGGTAATTTTGCACGCCGAACCCCTCGTTGTACAGTATTGGAACGGCCGCATCTTCGCCTTTCGAAAAGTACAGGATCGTCGGGTAAGTGGTAACGCTATATTTCAATGCGAATTCGGGGTACTTTTCTACGTCCATTTTTGCAAGCACTACACTCTTGTCCGACCGGTAGGAATAGGCAGCAATTTCGAAGTTGGTCAGCATCTCTTTGGAAAAGTCACTCCATGCGGCGTAAAAATATACCAGGACTCCCCGGTTAGGGTCCAACGAAAAGCTATCGAAGCTATTCGGTGTCAACGACTCCGTATGCTCCGGCGGCGATTTGAGTTTCTTGTCCAGGCCGAGGCGACTGTTTACGAACTCTACCATGTCCTCCGCGGTTCTACCACCAGTGTACGAAACACCCGTGTCTACCAACTGTCCGCCTTGGAACCATTTAATGGCCGGGAAGCCGTTTACTTCGTACTTCTTCATTATACTTTTTTCTTCGTCCGCCGGTGGATATGTGAGACATGCTTTCCGCGAGTCCACTTTTTTCTACTGCGGCTACCGAATCGCCACCCCCGATGACGGTGATGCCGCCATTCTGGGTGCTGAGCTCAGCCATGGTCTCTGCAACTGCAAACGTACCCTTTGAGAACGCGTCGAATTCAAAAACCCCCATGGGGCCGTTCCACACGACGGTGGACGAGTTGAGCAACTTCTCACGGAACAGGTCAATCGACTTTGGCCCAATGTCCAGCCCCATCCAGCCGTCCTGGATTCCACCTGCGCTTTGCGCATCCATGTCCACCTGGTCCGATTTGGCGTCCGCGTCGTATTTGTCTGCAATGGCGACGTCGACGGGAAGCACAAGGTCTACCCCCTTGGACTTTGCCTTCTCCAAGATCTGCTTTGCCATGGGCACAAACTCTTCTTCTACCAAGGAGTCACCGGTCGGCAAGCCCTGGGCACGGTAGAACGTAAAAATCATACCACCGCCGAGCAGCAACGTGTCGCACTTGTCGAGAAGGCTCTCCAGGACGGTTATTTTTGTGCTCACCTTTGCGCCCCCGACCACCGCGGCGAACGGTCTCTTTGGCTCATCCAGTGCACCGTATAAAAATTGGAGCTCCTTCTCCATCAAGAAGCCGCCGACGCTCGTCGAGACGTGGTCTGCAATCCCGGCCGTGGAGGCGTGGGCGCGGTGGGCGGTCCCAAAGGCGTCATTTACAAACATGTCCGCCCCCGTGCTTTCGGCCAGCGCAGCGGCGAACTCGGGGTCATTCTTCTCCTCGCCCTCGTAGAACCGAACGTTTTCTAACAGGACAACGTCGGATGGGAGCATGAAATCCGTCGCTTCCTTCACCTGTTCGCCCACGCAGTCGCTCAGGATGGTCACGTCGGTGTCCAGAAGCTCGCCCAAGCGTTCTCCCATAGGCCTGAGCCGCATGTCTTCGTTAACTTTCCCCTTGGGTCGCCCGGCGTGTGATGCCACGATGACACGGGCTCCTGCATCTCGCAAGTGTTTGATCGTGGGAACGACCGAACGAATCCTTGTATCGTCAGAAATAACCTTTTCCGCGCTGTTCTTGTCGAAGGGAACGTTTAAGTCCGCACGCACAAAGACTCGCGCGCCCCGAAGGACATTCGTAGAGGCAAGGGTTTTCTTCAACATGCTTTAGTCAGCTGGCTAAAACGGTGCACTTGAAACAACGTGTATGGCAAAAAAAAATCCAACACGATAAAATCAATAGAATCTGTCACTCCACTCTATGGACAAAAACCATCCTCTGTCATTTGATCAACAGCACTCGCTTGTTGAACGCTCAATAAATACAAAAAGGTTCGTTTTTCGTATTGTTGTCGCGTCTTCTTTCTTCTTCTTTCTTCCTTCTTTCTTTTTTTGATTGTTGATATTATATTTGATGATGACGCGCTGAAATTATGAAGAAGAAGGGGATGTAATAAATATCCCTATCAAAACACATTAGAATACAAAACGAATAAAAGGGTTGGTTTCCAAAATAATTTTAAAATGCGACATGAATCACTTGGATTATACGGTAAGTGTACGGGCGGGGATAGGCACATAATACATAAAACCTCATTCACCAATTTTTTTTGTTTTTTTCTTCTTCTTCTGTAGTAGTAATATTATTAATATTATATTATACAATAGTATATAAAGTAAATCTGATATAAACTATTAGAGCCCCTTAGAAAAAATTAGAAAACCGAGAAATATATATAACGTTTTGATCAAACCTTCTTCCTCGACTTTATTCGTCTCTCAAGCTGTTGCCTCTTTTTCTCTTTCAACACCACCATCTCCTCTTGTTTTCGTTTTAAATGACGACTCTGCTCCTCGCGGTCTTTGTGGATACGAGTAACCTCCATTGAGTGCAACCTGCGCTGCCTAAACTTGGATTTCACGTGTTCCTTCACCACAATTCCTAATGATTTAAGCGTTGGTTTCTTTTTCTTTGCAGAAGCTGGGAGCATAACTTTACGAATCGTTAACAACTTCTTTCGTTTCTTTGCCAACATATTGGTCTTTACAATCGCATCCAGCGATATCTTTTTATGCTTAGTAGGATAGATCTTTGACAATCGTTTCTTTCTATGGGAATGGGCATCAGATTATGGTGTTTAAATTTGGTGATGATATTCCCTCCGTAACAATTGTCAACACAAACTTTACCGACCTTGCGGGATCGCATCCCTTCTACGGGTTCTGTCATTCCATGATGGTGTCCGGCGCCAACGAATACGTAACCCCGACTAACTGCACCGCCAACCCCTGCACCGCCATCCCCTTCACTGGGGATTGCTACGCAAGTGCGTCTCAAAACCAGGGCGTCCTTTGCGATCCCCCCGCCTGCCCGGCCGGTTCCTATAACCAGTTTCTTTCGACGTCGTTGCCACCGCCGTTGGCAATACCGTGCGGCGAGACGATGCCAGAGTATTCGTGCTCCCTGTTGCCCTCCCGAGGGGTGTACAAACGTACCCAAGACTGCACGTTCGGGGACGAGGTGAGCCTGAGCGGAGACTTGAGCGTGACGGGGAAGGAAGGGAATTACACTACGCTGACGGCGGCGAGCGGAAAGAGGCATTTTAAGATTACCAGCGGCGCGCACACACTGGCGTTGAAATGGTTGAATATGACGGGAGGTGATGTTACAAGTGGCTTGGGCGATGGTGGTTCCATTTATATTTTCAGAGTCGCTGCCCATTTGAACATATCCCGTTCTGTTTTTTTCAATAATCGTGCTGATCTAGGTGGTGCTGTCTATGCTGCTGCCGTTTATGCTGAGGATGCACGACCAACTCTGCTCTTCTCTTCTGTGTTAGTTAAATCTAACTATGCCACTGATAAGGGAGGGGGGGTTTATTTAAAAGCGGGAACATTTAACGGCGAATCGAATACATTTAAGAAGAATACAGCAGGGAAGGGTGGAGGTGCGATGTGCGTTTTTTACAGCACAGTTTCAATTATTGATTCTTCGTATATAAAGAATACAGCATCACGGAGAGGAGGTGGTATTGTAATGAAAGGTGATCCCACCAGTCCTTGCCAAGTGAATTTAACAAGGGTTCAATTGATTGAAAATAAACAAACACAGGGGGGATCAACTGCTTGGATGGGTGGCGGTGGACTTTTTTTAACCCTTAAGTCGATAGTGAATATAAGGGAATGTATATTTGTACGAAACGAAGCAACGACTGACTCAGGTGAGGGGAAACATGGACATCAGATTATGACGAATAAAGTGAATGGTAGTGTTCCCATCGTAATGATTATTAACACCAAGTTTTTGTCGGTCGACGGGTCTTTCGACTTTTATGGCTACGATGACGACACTGACACGGACGGTGCCGACGAATACGTAACCCCGACTGCCTGCGTCGCCAACCCCTGTACCACCTTACCATTCACAAACAGTTGTTCTGCCCGATCGAATGCAAACCACGGTGTCCTGTGCCTTTCGTTGCTTGATTGCCCCGCCGGGCACCATGACCCCCCTGTCAACGAAACCAGCCTGCCGCCGCCAGCAACGTGCGAGATCTGCGCGGCGGGAACGTGGAGCGGCGCAGGACGGCCTTGCGCATCGTGCCCCACGGGCCGCCACATCGTCGACCCAGGGCTCAACGCAAGCTTGCACGACGAGGAAGCCGATTGCGTCGCCGCGGAAATCACAGGGATCCACCCGAACAACCAGTCCACGTTGGGGGGCACCTTCACCGTGTTCATTGGGAAGAACTTTGGGGCCACCGCTGCCTCCACCATACGTGTCTGGACAAGTAGCAGGCAGCAGGAGTGGGCGAACGTTTCGTTTTTCAATAGAACCTGCATCACGGGCGTTTCCCCGGCGGGAGTAGGCTCTAACTATCCCATTACAATAGCGGTGGACGGTGTGATGTATGTGTCCACCGCGGTGCTGTTCTCATACCATCGGCCAAACATAACGCATGTAATCGCCCCCCCGTTCAACGGCGGGACCCTGCAGATTTTTGGGACGGACTTTGGCGAGGAGGCCAGTGTCGAAACTATCATAGTATTTCAAATCAATGGGTGCAGCAGCGAGTGCACGGGCGTGGAAATGCCGACCAGCGGTCAGGTCAATTGCCAGTACGACAAAGCAGGGAACTTTGGGGCCACGAGGACGATCGCACTGACGACGGCGGGGCAGACGAGCGACAGGGCCACGTACACGTATGATGTTGACAAGGGCGAAATCACCGGGATTCCAGCAGGACTTCAAATTGTCACTGAAATGGAAACCGTAACCTACAGCATTGGGCTGTCGAACGGGCTGGCCCCGACGGCCACAGTGGTAATACATCTCCTGTCCAGCTCTACAAAACCAGCATTCAATTGCACGGTAGCCCCGGTGAACATTACCATACCCGCCAATGACAACGGAACCATCACACCGATCGTTATTAAAACCAACGGCAACGTGATCGACGAGGGGACCAACGCAGAGACGTATGCCTGCTCCGTCGTACACACGTTGGAAACGACGGACCCCCAGTATGCTACCAGTCCCCAACGGACAGTTACCGTAAATGTGATGAACGACGACCACGCCGACGCGAATTTATGGATTATATCGGACTTGGCAGATTCGTACACGTACAAAGTCAAACTCCTATCGTTTTACAACTTGGAAGGAGGGAGCTTCCAGTATGGCGTTCGTTTGGACACCGAGCCGCGTGCGTTGGTGCGTATTAATCCCCAAATATCCTTACAAAACGGCGAAAGCATTGTATCGCCGCCGGTTCTGTCCGCAACTCCGGAATATTTAGTGTTTGACGCCTCAAATTGGAGCGTACACCAGCGGTTCGTCTACTCGAGCCTTCCCGATTCCACTGATAACGACCTCCAAGTGTTTGAGATTGCTCACAGTGTTCTCACGGACGACGAAGTGTTTCGTGCAAAATCGACCATACGGCCATTGAAAGTAGTCGTAAATGCGGCGGACGACGATACGGCCAAGCTCCTGGTGGAAGCAAAGCAAATCGTTTTGGCAGAAGGCGGTGATCTCGAGACGATCACAATCTCTGGTCTCGCGTCGAAACCTACATTTGATGTCAACATTACCATTGATTCTCCTTCCTTCATCACTGTTCTGGTTTCAAACCCTGTGATTAAAAGGTCGAAGTGGAACAATTGTACCCGGACCATCCAGCTGAGAGCAATAAGTGGGGCTACACCGGGAGTTGCTGTCGTTCGCCTTCAACCACGGAGCGCCGACCCAAAGTACAACGGTACTGCTCTGGGGGTATCGATGGACGTTATCGTATTGCGAGCAACGATCCCGGCTGTATTGGGAATACCGCTGCTAGCAAAGGTCAATGAGGGCGATTCATTTTCTTACGAAGTAAAATTATCGACAGTCCCTAGTGCATTGGTAAAGATCCGTGTGTCGTCCACGTGTGGCGTGGCAACCGAACTTAGTTTTGGAGACATGGCAGCCGTTCCGATGAATGTACCCACCAGGCGTCGTGCCGTTGCAACTGCGAAAGCGTCGGTAGTCGGTACTTGTACACTCACGCACAGGGTGGAAAGTAGCGACCCAGATTACTCGAGTCTACCGGACCAAACGCTAAATATTGATATCGTCAGCACGGGTTGTGGGGTTGGTGAATATCGGGGTCCGTTCAACCGTTCCAACAATGGAACAGAATGTATCTGCGGGGCTAAATGGTACAAGCCACAGACGCTTGACTGTGCAGAATGCCCAGAGAAAGGACTTGTGTGCGACAGAGCAGGAATAAAGACACCCCCCGTCGCGAAAGACTTCTGGCGCCATAATCTTGAATCTCCAGATTTTGTCAAGTACCCACTTTACGAATGTATTATCCCTGAATCATGCGTAGGCGGTAATTCTACGAAAAGGAGATGTGCGGAGGGGTACAATGACTCAGCACCGATCTGTGCCGTGTGCGACAAGAATTACGTGTTTCAACAAGGTGTTTGCTCTTACTGTAAAGGATACGTAGCCGGTGGAATAACCTCACCAACACCGCAGATGACGACAGCAGCTCTTTTATGTATGTTCTTCGGTATCGCATTTTTATACTACTACTTCACCCTTCCTGCTTTGACGCGTGAAGAAGAGAATGATCTGCGTATCAAGTTGAGTACCATGGACATTGAAAGCCTCTTTGAGAAGAAGAAAAAGCTAAGCCTTCTGCCCTTCAGTCATCTCGTGGACGCTGAATTAACCGACAACGAGATTGCCCATATATTTCGGGTGATCGATAAGGACAAAAACGGTTTTATTTCAAAAATAGAGTTGATTGACTATACGACTGACGATGGGACCATTGACATCGACGAATTACAGAATCATAGAAAAGCGCTGAGTGGCAAACAAAAGAAAACAGCCAGTGCAGTGTCCACAATGGGGACCGCCATGGTTAAATTTAAAATCTTATTGACGTATGTTCAGTGCATGAGTTTTCTGCCGGTAGTCTTCGAGCTACCGTTCCCAGAGACCATGACTCAGATGATGAAACTGTTGGAGTTTTCGTCACTTGACATATACGTCGTTTTTGGTGAGGTCAGTTGTCATATGCAAACCACTTTCAAGCAAAAATTCGTGTTCCATATGCTTCTATTCCCGGTGATTTGTGTTTGTGTCTGTATCGTTTGGGGGATTATCCATTTTCGGGAGAAGTATTTAGGAAAGTATTATGAACCGTATTTCACCAGAGAAAGCATGAAAACCCGGTTGTATACTTTCGGTTCTTTACTAGCATTCGGCTTGTACGCTGGGCTCTCAACAAAAATCTTCAGGTTGTTCAAATGCAAAGAGGTCCAAGAACGGTTTTATTTGGTGGCAGATTATTCAGTAGAATGCTACGTCGGTACATGGTGGAATTACGGGGGCGTGGCTATTCTTTGCATGATAATTTACGTGATTGGTATTCCAGGAATACAATTCTACGTGCTCTGGCAAAATAGGCATCATCTCCACGAGACCTCTGCCCTGGACCAACAGTCCCACCGGTTAGTTAAGAAGCAGTTCGGCTCACTATATGACAATTACACAGAAGATTGTTTCTACTTTGAGATGGTAAATATGTTTCGTAAATTGATGATGACTGGCGGCCTGATACTTGTCGGGCAAGAATCGGTGGTACAAGCGTTGTTAGGGATTCTCACTTGTACTGCCTGGTTTGGTCTGGTGTCGGCCAAATTCCCGTACAAGGCATACTGGGACAATATGCTTGAAATAGCACTTTCCTTTGGTCTGCTTCTGTCTTTGATCAGTGGGTTTGCTCTGGAACTCTTTCGTCTGAAAGAAGCTGACGGGTACGAGCAAGTCACCTTTGATTTCTTGTTGGTGGCAATGACTTGTGGCGGTATATTTTCGGGCCTCTTTGCTCTGGTGATTACCCTTCCTTTTTGTAGATCTCGTTTTATTAAGTATTTTATGGGGGGGAAAGTGCTAACGAAGCGCAATTTTATGAAGGGATGGGTCACCCAGCACCTCCCTGTCCTGAAATGGCTTCCGGAAGAAGCTATCCACGAAATAATGAAGTCCTGTGGATTCAAACTAGAAAAAGAAGCCGATCGAATGAAACGAACGTCTCTAAGAGATG
>JACLAC010007771.1_pt1 | contig 11627 bp, 13 predicted proteins | sample 8027881 | NCBI WGS metagenome assembly JACLAC01 (sample SAMN15725517, study PRJNA655200) | protist metagenome | isolation source: fluorescence activated cell sorting (FACS) single amplified genomes of... | place: Spain: Blaines Bay Microbial Observatory, Mediterranean Sea | collected 2016-01-19 | reverse complement strand
CCGCACGGTGGCCACATACCGGATGCCGCGCAACACTGAACATGGGCGGATTTGAACACGGCGGCAACGGCAACGATCACACCTGGCTCAGGTTTTGCCTGCATCAACTGTGCTCGGAACTAATGCATCCGCAGGCGGCGGTGGCGGCGGCTTTCCGTCGCTGGGTCGGCCGGGCCCCTCATCATTGCCCGTCACAGCAAGCGACGACGAAGGCGGCTTTCCGTCGCTGGGTCGGCCAGGACCCTCATCGTTGCCCGTCAGTCTCGAGAGCTGCGCTCGAAGGGCCGCGAGCTGGCTCTCGTACTCGGCTCGCTGCCTCGCCAGCGCCTCTGCTCCACGTTCCTCCGCTTCACGCACTGCCCGCGCGACGGCCTTTTCCTGCGCGTCACGAAGTCTCCTCAGGTCGGAGGCCGCCTGCTGACGCACCTTCTCCGCGCCCTGCTTCACAAACTGGAGCTCTCGCCGCTGCTGCGCCTTAAGGGCCTCGATGTCGGCCTCGGCCGTCTGCTCTGCCCGGAGCAGGGCAGCACGGGCCTCATTTAGGGCCTCCTGAAGCTGAAGGGCCCTTGTTTCGCCGACCGCTTCGGCAGCTTGTGGCGCGCCCGCCTCGCCCGCTGGACCAGGATACGACGACGATCTCGATCGCATATCCTGGTGACTATTCCGTGCCTCCAAGTCATCATCCTTGTGAAGCGTGTGCTGGGTGGGTGGAGGGCCTGGGGCCTCGCCCGCGCGCGCCAGCTTCGAAATGGAGATGGTCTGGCGCTGGCTCATGCCGCCGCCCACGGGCGCGCCACTCAGCGGGGCGACGTGCGCCGCGTCCATGAACGCTGCTGCTCAATGCTCGAACCCAGCCTTCTGTTCGTTTTGACTCTTTCTTGAATAACCACAGATGGCTCATGATGATGACGATTCTTCTAAGACCGCAGACATATAATGGGCGTGCGGCACGGGTTGCTCGCGCGTAAACTCCTCGTCGGCAAGCCGAAATTTAAATATCAGCCTGCGCAAGCGGACCGCCGAGGTTGCGCCGCATTTCCGGCAAGCCGTGCAGCTTCCAGCTCCCGGGTGGGCTGGCAATACCTAAAAAGGCTTCACCACATATATATGCCAGCGACCCGGTTCCTCTGCCCTCGCTCGCACGGAGACACCACGCACTCAGAACACACAGGCGGCGGCAGGCTCGCGCCTGCCGCCGCCAACACTGATCTATGGGACGTTGTCCCGTCACCCCACGTGCACAGGCAAGGTTCAGACCAGACGCAAGTAGCCGGAACTGCGAGTGCAAAGATCTCCGAATTCGCGACGAGATAATCGTCCGGAGAGCATTGATCTGGCCGATATGGTCGACGAACTCGCCCAGACTGGAGCCGACCCTGAAACGCGAAAAACAGCGAGTGGGTGCAGGGAGCGGAAGCGGCAATGTGCGCAGACATGCAAGGCAGGCAAGTGCGGGCGCCAGGGCGGGCTCACCGAGTGCTCTCGGCACTTCTGTCGCTCGCAGGCAGACCTCCCGCCGTCAGCGCCAGACAAGAGTGTCACGCCGCTGCCATGCGGCTTGCCTCGACGGACAAACGCGCACATGCGACGGGACGTGTCCGTGTGTAAGTGGTTAACCTCATAATCAACTCACTGCCCGAAGACAAAATCGAGTCACGAACATAGTTGCAAGCATTGGCAAACGTGAAAAAACGGAAGAAGCGCAAAAAAATGAAAAGGTTGTAAGCTGCCTCCTCCTTGTTCTTGCGTGCGTCCATCGCGCCCTGTGAGAAGTCCGTATGGTCGGGCTTCATGAACTCGTCGCCAATATAGTCACCAATCTCATGGAAGATCTTCTCTGTTGCTTCATCATACTTGTCAGCTGGTATTTTGTCAAGTGCATCATGGGCATCAATGTTCCCCTTGATCGTGTTGAGCAGTCCTCATCCTCGCTGTCCGAGGCGTGCTGCATCATGGCGGTCGACATGGCGTGAGTTCGTTTGGAGCGGGGTTTCTGGGTACAGTATATCGATAGATATCTCCAGTTTTTCTGCTGCCTTCCTTTACTTTACTTTTACAGACTATGCCACGTAAGGTGACTGGCCCGTCGTTTCTTCAACAGGCTCTTGAGGTTTTAGATTCAGAGGAGTGCAAGGCAGACTTCAAGAAACTCGGTCCCCTTAGGCCTGCCCCCCCAAGTTACTTATTCTGAAACAAGGAAAACGATCATATGTATTTACTGACTGATACTGAAAAACTTAGAGCTAAGTTGAAGGAGAAGGGTATAATAGCGCCGTCTAAGTGAGATGTCGTACCAGTCTCTGAAATAAAGTTATTCACCATGCATCAACCGTGAGCTGGCACCGTCCACCGAGTTTAACAAAATCGGGTTCCTATCTGGTATTAGAAGACCAAAAATCGAACTTTGCCTGTTTTGAACTTTGCTGTGGCGAAGCCCGTGCTCTCTCCCGCCGCACAACGCCCAACAACCGCATAACGATGTCTTTCGCACCTTCAGCGGAGCTGACCTAGACGCTTAACAGAACCTCCACCGCGACCACCTTCTGCGCACCTTCATCAGTGCGATCTCCTACTGCCGGAATAACCGCTTCGACCTCGATCGTTGTGAACGTATGTCTTGGCGTGTGCACCTCTGGTAGCTCGACAGCGATGGCGGCCGCCACCTCCTCTGCCTTGAGCTCCTCCGCGCTCACATTGTCGCTGGGCGGTGCGGAACTGTCCACATCCCAGTTCTCCACCATGGCCTGGTTCCTTGCCGCGCCCCGCGCATCCAGGATGGACGACCTTCGCTTTCTGTCTGCCTGTCTCTCGGACGACCTTCGCTTTCTGTCTGCCTGTCTCTCTGTCCCGACCTGCGCGCCCAGCTTCTTGGCGAGCAGCGCGTAGCTCACCCTACGATGCTCCTCGCCGCTTACAAAGGGCTGAGCCAATGTGTTGTATAGGCCGCTGTTGATGAGGTCCGAGGGCGAGGTCTCGAAGAAGGTGCTGAAGGAGGCGCACCCGTCGCGCTCAACATCTGTCTCGTGCACCAACACGACGGGCAGCCCCGTTGCTAGCGCCTCGCGAACCTCCTGCGCCAGCGCGTCACCATGTGCACCTACAAAGGTCTTCTTGCTCAGGTAGAGCAGAAAGTGCGTCACCTTCGTCGGTGCCGGCCCCTTGGCCGCACTCGAACTAGTGCTGCTGCTGGACCTCTTGGTGCCAAAGCACTTGATGCTGGAGATCTTGCCGAAGTTCTTGAAACGGGTGACCTTGGCGCCGAGCTTACCTAATGGCGTGACTAACTGCTTGGCTGTGGAACTTAACAGCTTGGCTGTGGAGCTCGATGAGTTGGCATTGACATCCAGGCTGAACTTCCGCCATCCAATGGTGCGCTTCGAGTGCAAGCCCCGGGCAGCCCCTGGTGCACTGGTGACGTATAAGTTCTCGTCGAACTCGGCCTGCATCTCCGCCGCCGCTTCTGCGGCACCGGTATTATTGTCCGAGGCATACAGCAGCAGTGGTGTTTGAAAGGCCAGGTACTCCTCATGCACACCGTCGGGCACGTACAGCGAGAAGTCATCGTCGTTCTGGTAACGAGGCGATGCCCTCAGCATGGCCTCTGCGATTTGGAGGAGCGACATCAGCTGAAGTGAATGGGACCGGTGCCACTGCGTGACTGGCCTGCCGTCGAAGAGCTGATGGCGCTGCATCTTGTCCTGCATCTCAAGCTGGAGCGCAGCGAGCGTCGCACCGCCCTTCTCCTCGTCCGCCTCATGCACAAAGACGTACGGCTTTGCTTTCTCTAGTGTAGCTTTCACCTCACGGAGGCACTGTGCGCACACGGAAAGACAGTGTGAGTGACACAGGCGGTGGAAATGGCTGCATCACTTGGGTTTGACATGCTATCATCCACGTTGCGAGACAGCAGGTACCCCTGCGAGAGCAGGATCAGCATCACGGCGCTCTCACCTACGTATTGCTCGAGCAAAGAGATATCCTCCAGGTCATCCACTGCCAACAATGATGGAAGGTCGGATATTACAAATGCAAGGTGCAGCAGAATTGGGATATAAATTGGGTCCCAATACAACGTGCAGGCGCACCGTCCAGGAACACGTGCACACGGGGGAATATCCGCTGTAGCTGGCGCTTGATGGTGGCCGCGACATCCTGCCCGGTTCTCCAGGTGTCTGTGGCAAGCAATCACGGGAAGCATGAGCTCATGAGCTCTGTGGAGGGAATCCGAGCGAGTAGAGCAGCGCTCACGAGAGTTGAAGAGATGGTACTTGTGCCCCCTTTCGATGGTGAGTTCGGGATGCCTATCAGTGCTGCGCAGCAGGATCTTCGGCACCTTCCTGTCGTGAGCCATATGAGACGCCAAGGTAATGAAGAGGAACGGAAACATCATCAGAATCGAGAAGGAGAGGAGCAAATTGACGATTTCATCTGTTGATTCGAAGCCAAAAATGGTCTTTGCCATGGAGGGGTAGTTGGTTTGCACCGCGAGCACGTCCACATCCTCGTAGACCTTGATTGTCAAGGCACCAATGAAGGCGACAACCACCATAAACTGCGCGCTGATAGAGAGATACTGGTCCTCGTACCTGAAAGCCAGTAGTTGTGTGCGGATGAGGGATGAGACAAGTGCTGGGTGGTAGGCAATGGGTCTGCCGTGTGGGATGAGGAACAGCGGCTTGGCGCGTGATGCCAAGTGGCGGCTGCCGGTGCAGTCGCTGGCATAAGGGCGGCCCATATCAACTAGCTTATTGGTACTGGACGTAAGGCTTCCGAATGACGGTGAGGCTGAAGATGGCCAAGCTTACCATCAGCCCGGTAAGCAAGCGGATGAACGAGCGCGTCTCGTCAAAAAGGAGCACCCAACCCGTAAGGATTGTGCGACGAAGGAGCTCGACGAGCTCCCAGTAGAAGCACTCGGGTTGGTAGTCGCCTAATGAAAACAAGAGTAGGCTTACTCAAAGATTGTGAGCGCCCGAAACAAGATTCTAACCAGATCCAGAGCTGCCCTGGACATGCCAGTCATGATTCGGTGAAGTATCAGCCTAGGGGCTGGTTCTGAACTGCGGAAGCACGATGTAGGAAAGCCGTTGAGCGAACAAGGCGGGTTGGTGTGCGGTTGAGGATAGATCGCCGCGCACAGAGCAGCAGCACCATGTAGAGCAAGAGCGTACCAATCGGCCAGAGGACCATGAGCACTATGGCGGCTTCCACCGCCTCCGAGTGGGCGGCGCTCTCGTAGCACTCGATCGAGAGGTCCGCACGCATGTAGAAGCGGCTTGCTGTTGGCGTGCTGCCAAAGCGCTGGCACGACCACGCCCGAAAGATGTTGGCACTCACGGAGGGCACACAGGCGAAGGTTATGAGGAGACAAAACGGAGCCGTTGCCAACAAACCATCTGAGAGCACCACGCGCAGCCGTGTAGCCGTCCGCTCGTCGTGGAGTCGATCTGTCGCGGTGATGTGGCTGTAGCCAGCTCGGAGCGTGAAGACCACAAACATTGAGGCGAGGAAGATGAGCGGCGCGACCGCGGTGAGTATTAGCACCCGCTTGTAGCCGCTTGCCACACATGCAGCAGGGACGCCTATGAGCTCGTCCCACTCGAAGCTGAGAAAATCAAAATGACGCATCCACTTTGTGTAGTACGGTGGCAAATGCACAGAGTAGGTAGTGTCAAAAATGGTCGTCAATTGGTAGAAGGCCACGAACACCTGTGCTTTGGGGCGTATGGACTGAGCGTGGGATGTACAAATGCAGGCGGGGTAGCAAAAGGTGCCGGTGCAAACACCTTGAGCTTCGCCTGCAGCCCCAATGCCAACAGCCATTGGAAGAGGCGAAGAATAGCTTCGGCCCGCGCCCGAAGGGCCAACGGGATGCGCTCTGGGTGCTGGAAGAGTAGCCGCACAAAAAGGAGCACCGCACCGGCTGCGAGCAAGATGATGATCAGACGCCATGAGGCTTCCCCTGCCTCCGGACACGCCTTGCACTTGCTATCAAGGTTGTCATAGTACTCCTCGTCGCTCCAGCAGGCCATGCATCTCGGACCGCCTTGACCCTCTGTGCAAGTGCCGATCGTGCCGCCTCCGAGGCAGCTGCTCTCATTTGCGGAGCCTTCACATGGCCAAATGTCCGTGGTCTGGTCGGAGAGTCGCCAGTAATTGGTCTGCAGCGTGATGGTCTTCAGTGTGGCGTTCCATCCGCATTCCGCGCCCTCAAGATCACTGCATGGCTTGCAGGTGGCCTGGTTTGGTACCTCGATCAGGTCGCGCAGATAGAAGCCGGCCGCACAGACGCTACACTCAATCGCACCAGCTTCCGAGCTGATGCCCCGTGGACAAGGTTTGCAAGTACCTTCGTCCTCGTTGAAGATTTCCCCTCGTGCACACCCGCAATCAAGCCCATTGGGCAGTGGCTCCTTGGCCGCTGGGCAGATAGCATGCACAGAACGCTCCGCGCCCACCTGCTCGCCAGAGAAGCTAAGTCGCAGACCAAACGCGCCCAAGTGCGCGGCTTCGAGGATGACCACATAGTATGCAAACTCGTAAGTGATAGGCAAGGTACGGAGCACGGCGCCACTCCTCTGATCGACAAGCTCAGCCTTGAAGCTGCTGGACTCGTCATGGCCGACCGCAAGTCCGTCGATATCGCATGCGGCAAATGGAACGTGCGTCGTCTTGCCCAGCGCCGTCTCGACGGGGCCGTCACCAGCTGCGCTGCTGGTGCGGCACACCCGCTCATCGGTGGGCCGCCCCCACATGCTCGTGCGGGCGAGCGTGTGCGCGCTCACGAAGAGCCTGACGACCACCAGAAAGGATGCGCCGCGCTGTGAGCTGACGCTCAGGTTGAGCGAGGCTATGTAGGGTTTGGAGAGGCGTTCGGGCAGCCCAGCTGTGCTTGCCGTAAGTGCCAAGTTGCCAGTCGGCTCTGTTGCGCCGATGCTACCTTGCATCGGAAGAGACAGCCAAAAAGGTACCGTAGAGGCTGCAATCGACCACGTTGCGGGGGTAACGTCGGTCCCTGCCATGCCAATGTCGAGGTTGAGTGTCTGCACCGCATTGGCTGCGACTGTCTTAGTCAGGCGGATCACCTCCTCTACGACAAAGCCACGCAGCGAGGCCGAGGCGGCCACTCGCGGAGTCACACAGTAGTCCTTACTCGGATCAAAGCCGTAGGGCGCGAGTGCTGCGGATGCTGCTGTTGGAGACGGAAAGGACTCGTCAGCGCAGTCACAGTTGACCGTTGTCAGGTTGGGCGCAGACAGCAAGGGTACGAATTCAGTGCAGGCAGCGCCGTCATCGCACACGTCCTCATCGGAGCAGCGGGAAAGCCGTAGGCCCTCGCTCAGGATGGGCATGCCAACAGAGGGACACCTCATGTGCACCTGCAGACCTCTTACCTTCAGTGGGCCGGAGAACGCGTCGCCAGCGCTGATGAGTGCACCGCTGTGCTCTGTTTCACAGGCGAGCTCAAGCGTCAGCATCTCAGACTCAAACTTGGTGGCAGCGTCGTCGAGCAAGATTATGTACTGGCCATCTGGCGCCGAGCAGGTCGAGAGCGTTGTGTTGCGCAGCTTCACCACGGCGGCCTCAGCTTCAACGCAGCCACCCTGGTGAGAGGCACTGCATTCGGCAATGCGAGAGTCGAGCATTGTCAGCGTGGTGCTTCCAATAGTGGAAATCCCACCACCGACGCCTCGGACGCCGCCGCCCGAAGCGTGACCACGCAAGATGGCGACGCGGATGAACGTGTGCAATCCGGCGGTGAAGTAGACGACACGCCACATGCTAGTGCAGTCCATGATGGTGGAGTCTGTAAAGGTGCTGTCGCCCTCTAAGTACAGCCCACCTGCGTGGCCTGTCGGCGCCCGGCATCTTGCCACGCGCAGGCGATGGGCGCGAAGCGTCGTCTTTAGGCCAGTATGTATGGCACCACCACCGGACTTCGCCTCGCAGTCTTCGATGCTGATGCCTGCAAGCAATCCCTGCCCTTCAGACTCGATAGTAATGCCTCCGCCGTGAGTGGATTTGCAACCGTAGACTGCCATATCGCTCAGCCGAGCCAGTGCTCCAGGGTCCGTAACAAAGAGTGCGCCGCCCTGCTCCCCAGCCTCACAGTTGCGAATGGTGCCTCCGCTCATGATAAGGCTGCCACTACCGGAAACAATGATGCCCCCGCCGTGAACGTTGGCGTCACACTCGGCGACCAGCACGTCAATGAGCGTAACCGTTGTGTCTTGCATGGCAAAGCCACCACCCGTATTCACAGCACTACATCCTGTGACAGTGCTTCGGATCAATTCGCTCCTCGCATAATAATGTTGCACCAACGCACCTCCATGCTCACTGGCATGGCATCTACGAACGTGGGTGTTGACCAGCCTGGTAAATGTACCTGGACCAAATGCACTGTACGCACCACCAGCATAAGCCGTGCAGCCTTCCATGCTCTGCACGTGATGGCGCGCACTGCTCAGCATTACTGGGCATGGCATGTGGGGAGGCTTTCGTTTGGTTCGAGCTGCAGGACAACGCTGTCAGTAACCAGGACTGTTGACGTGCCGCTTTGATCAGCAAACACGCCGGATACAGCAAAGATACCGCCACCAGTGTCACCCGAATGACAGTTGAAGATAGACGTGCTTGCCATGCGCATTCTTGCGTCGCCAATGTACCTACAACAATGTGCTGGTGCTGTAAGAAACGAGTGGGTGTGTTGGGGTATGAATGGAGGTGGGGTCGAGAGACACAGGCACGAGTGAGCAGAGGCCACTGTTTGCAACCAAGCTGGAGGTGCAGCCCGCCCGCAAAAGAGTCGCCTCGACACTCACTCACGATGCACCCGTCCAGTAGCGCCACGTCGCTGCGATACGCAAGCATTCCTCCTCCCCGCCCTGCTTCGCAGCGCTCGACACGGCTTCTGCCCTCCAGCGTCACATTGGCGTGATCAGCCCACAATCCGCCACCGACAGACTCGCTCGCCGCGCAGTCTGCGATTGCGCTCTCGTCGTCCAGCACGACGCTTGCGGCCTCCCGTACCGCAAGCCCACCTATACTCGCAAGGCAAGGAACGCCTTGGGTCAGACTTGCTTGTGGCTCTCAAGCGGGGCATGTGAAGTGTTTGAGCGTGCGAGCTTGCCGCCTCCGAACAAGAAGGGCGTCGGCCCAGTTGCGACGCATCGTCGCACGCTGGAGCGCTCCATGAGGAGAGCGCTGCCCGCACCCTTCACGAGCAGCCCGCCACCCGAGTCGGCGCTGCCGTTCACGATGTGGATGCGTCGCAATGTCAGGCGTCCACCATCCGTCACCTCGATGGCGCGAGACAGGCCCTCTGCGTCGAGGGTGGCCCCGTCAGGCCCCATGCCCTCGAGTGTCACGCCGACGCCCCTCACCGCGAGCGGCACGCCATTGAGTGTGTAGCGGCCAGAGAGATGGATCACCAGCGTGCCCACCGGCTGCGGCGGCGACGGTGAAGGGAGGGGAATGGGTGGGGCCGGTGGCAGCGAGGGGAGTGGTGGGGATGGTGGCACCGAAGGAGGGGCTCGCGGCGGAAGGTTGGGTGAAGGGTAACTCGGCGGCAGGTGGGCGGTGGTGGGACCACTGCAGCTCTTGCAGCACGTCGCAGCCACGTCGGCACTCACGGTACAGAATGCGGTCAGGTCGGCGCAGCCGCTCACCGTCATGCCCTGCAACGCTGCTCCCTGAGCCGCGAGCTCGTCATCGTCCAAACAGCTGCAGCTCTTGCAGCACGTCGCAGCCACGTCGGCACTCACGGTACAGAATGCGGTCAGGTCGGCGCAGCCACTCACAGTCATGCCCTGCAGCGCTGCGCCCTGGCGCGCGAGCTCGTCATCGTCCAAACAGCTGCAGCTCTTGCAGCACGTCGCAGCCACGTCGGCACTCACGGTACAGAATGCGGTCAGGTCGGCGCAGCCACTCACCGTCATGCCCTGCAGCGCTGCGCCCTGGCGCGCGAGCTCGTCATCGTCCAAACAGCTTCCGGAGGCTGGATTGGCATCGTGAGAGGTGGGGCTCTTCATCGCCTCTTCAATCACAGCGCGGAGCCTGGCCATGGTGTCGACCGCTGCCACCCCGGGCGCCATCGGTGGGCTCAGCGGCTTGGGCGAGCTCGGCGGTGGAGGTAGGGGCGGTGGCGAATCCGGTGGTGCGAGCGGGCTCAAGGAGACGAGACAGCAGCCACTGCAGTCGCAGCCTAGCATGCTGGTCGCATCGCAGGTGAAGGAGACGTTTAGCCCGCCGCACGTGTGCGCGCGGCCACAAGGTCGGGCACACGGGTGCCCTCGACTGGCAGCGGCGCAAAGCAGGCAAAGGCTGGCGACCGCAGCCATCACTCTGCTGCGATGCGCTGACCTACCCGCCGGGGCCGTGCGTGATCTCCCGTGATCTAAAGTGTGATCTGGGGTGTAGTTTTTTGAACGTCAGGGTGGTGGCGGCGAGCGGGCGATCTCACGACGGGTGTGAGCTCACCACCCCCCCGCAGGTCGGTCCACTGACTCTCTGTGGCGCTGTGGCCGGTGTGTGCGGGTTACCGCCCCCTCAGCGGGATGCGCAGTGGATGACGTGGTGTCGAAGCCGGCACGGTTCATGTAGCGGGACACGACTTTCTTGAAGTCGGGGTCGGCCTCAAGCATGCCCGCTAACAGGTTTCCCATTTTCGAGGAGGTGCCGTGCGTTTTGGCATCGTTGGTGCCGGACGGGTTGACCGAGGAGCTCTTGCCGATGGGCTTGGACATCTCTCTTGCCGTACCGGATTTTCAGAAATCGGAAATCGGAAAGCTCTTGCCGGACGCGTGGTACGGGAGCAGCGAGCCTTGCCGGACAGGATATATATATATATTCCCGTGGGTTGTGCTCGGGTTTTAACCGTAGGTCGATCTGATTTTGGGTTTTGGATTTCGGATCTTCGATTTTCGATTTCTGGTTCTCGAGAGTCGATGGACCTCGAACCGCTACCACATCGGGATGCGCAGTGGATGACGTGGTGTCGAAGCCGGCACGGTTCATGTAGCGGGACACGACTTTCTTGAAGTCGGGGTCGGCCTCAAGCATGCCCGCTAACAGGTTTCCCATTTTCGAGGAGGTGCCGTGCGTTTTGGCATCGTTGGTAGGGACACTGAGGTGCACCGAGCAAGGCTCCAAGAAGACCCGCGCAAGAAAGGGAAGACCCTAGAGGCGGACCAAAGGATGGCCGACCCAGGGTGTAAGACCCAGCGGAGGGCGGAGCCCGCAAGTCGCGACCCCTTTAGTGTGTGGTTATTATCGCTGACTGGGGCTCAGTGGACAGCGTCGGCGCGGGTTCGAATCCCATCGGTGCTGCGCATTTCTCACGGGACCACGAGTGCACGGGCGGGCGTGCGCCGCGCAATACTAGGTCAGATTACACCTTGTGATTTGGTTTTTCCATCCATGGTCAGAAAAGACGAAAGTTTTGCTAAAAATCGCACCCAGCGCTAAGAGAAATCAAGCGAACCAGCGAGCAGCGTCTCACATTCAGTTGGCCGTCGCCGCGCCGTCCCACCTCCGTCCTCCTCCCGTCAGCATCGCACGATGGCACAAACGGACCTCGCGCTAGACGCCGGTGTGTGCCTTGCAACTCGGTGAACAGAGCACGC
>JACLAC010017638.1_pt1 | contig 11629 bp, 10 predicted proteins | sample 8027881 | NCBI WGS metagenome assembly JACLAC01 (sample SAMN15725517, study PRJNA655200) | protist metagenome | isolation source: fluorescence activated cell sorting (FACS) single amplified genomes of... | place: Spain: Blaines Bay Microbial Observatory, Mediterranean Sea | collected 2016-01-19 | reverse complement strand
AAAGATTTATCTTTTGATGGGACTCTCCGTTGACTCCGAAGCCTATCTGAAATTGTTCGGTATTCAGCTCGCTATCAATACAATCGCATATCTGAAAATCATTTCCCAAGAAACTGGCCTAGCGAAGATCCGGTTTCAAAATCACATTCAGAGTGCTCTCACCATTTTTATGATTATGTTTCTGGCGTTGGGCTTCCTGGCCTTTGAACAGCAAAGCCTGTTGGATTTTGTCAACAACCCATTTCAGCTCAACATTCTTGGATTTATTCTCGTCTATTTCTATTGCGTGATGGCGCTGATCTCTGTTTGGAAGAAGAGAAGTCATCTACGAGAATTTACGGTTGCCTTCACTGTGATCTACGCCCTGCCAATGCTCTCCAACATGGCAGTAAAAGGAATTCTCCCACCAATCTTTGATGCCTGGGATGGGAACTATCGAGCTGTCATTCCACTGATTTTGTCGATCATCCTCTACAAGGACCGGGAGTTACGACTGCGTAGCCTAACCCATCTCCTGGAAGTTCAAAATCGCAACAAAGACCTGTTTTTGGCCCGTACTTCCCACGAACTTCGGACACCGCTTGCCGGGATGATTGGTATGTGCGAGAGCATTCTGGAGAAGAAAGCGGGGCTGGCAGCTGCATTGGTTCGAAAACTAGAGGTTGCTGTCGACAGTGGGCGGAGAATGAATCAATTGATCGGGGACATCACGGATTTTACAAACATGCGAGATGGGAAACTGAAGCTGGAGCGGCGTCCAGCAAATTTCTCACAGATCTTCCAGACTATGCTCCCTTTGGTCAATCCAGCAATTGAACGCAAACAACTGAGTCTGAAGGCACAGATTCCGGACAATTTACCTAAAATAAATGTCGATGAGAACCGAATCCAACAGGTCTTGTTTAACCTGATCAACAACGCAGTGAAGTACACCCAGGTTGGAGAGATCCAGCTCAAATCCAGACTTGCTGGTTCAGAAATTCTGGTGACTGTCGAAGATACAGGAATTGGGATACCTAAAGAGGAGCTGAAGACAATCGAGAAAGATTATGAGCGTGCGACGAATGTTGCCAGTATTTCTGGGATGGGGCTTGGACTAAGCCTCTCCAAGCACATCGTCGAGCTGCACCATGGAAGACTGCAGATTAGTAGCCGACTCGGCGAAGGGACTCTTGTTTCATTCACACTCCCTTTGGTCGTCGACTCAGAAGTACGCTCTCTTGAAGAAAAGAGGGGGGGTAACCCAATAGATGAAGATGAAGTAGTAGATGCCTTACACAACCATTCTGAAGAGCAAATCTTTAGAGGCAAAGGCAAGGTAGTGATTGTCGATGATGAAGATCTCAATGTTGAAATCTTTATCAATTTTCTGGAAAGTCTGGATCTGGAGATCATCACCTATTCCAATGGCAACAGCATGCTGGAAAATCTGACAACAGATGAACCAGATCTGTTGATCCTGGACTTGATGATGCCTGATCTGGATGGGTATGCCGCCATAGAACAGATTCGTAGTGAATATTCGTCTGAGGAGCTACCGATTCTTGTGGTGACCGCCAACGAACAGGAACGTATGACTCACAAGTCACTGACCTTAGGAGCCAACGATTACCTGATCAAGCCAGTGGTAGCCGCGGAATTACGGATGAGGGTCAAGTCCCAGTTGATCCTAGGCCGGCAACTGAAAATGCAGGACTCACTTACAGAGTTGGAACATCAACGCATCTCTCTGCTTCAGGAACACACGCGGATGGAGAGGCTATTTGACACAGTTGACACTGCGCTCGTAGTCACTGATCAGCAGGATCGGATCATTCTTGTCAATCAAGGGTTTGAGAAGCGCACCGGCCTGGTTGGTACAGAACTGCTGCTACAGGACCTCAGTGGCTTCTTTCAAAACACCATTTCCAACCTAGTTCGACCCTCAGTCAGCCAACAAATCCTTGCATCTAACGACAAAGAAAAATGGCCCTGTCAGCTTTCAGTTCATTCACTGGATTTTGCTGGGCAACGTGAATGGGTCTGGACTCTCAATGAAGTATCCGAAGCGCAGAGTCTTCCGGATTTGATCCTACCTCTAGAAGACAAGGCTCTGCTGCCAATGCAGAAATCAAATCCGGATACATTGCGAGAGGATCTGTGCCGTTTGCTGGAATTGACCACGAGCTATTATCGACTGGCTACAGGCGGGACCTTAGCAGAATTGGGAAAACAAAGCGGATATTGGCACATTACGATGAATGGGAGCAGTCCGAGAGCCTACATGCTGGAGCGTTACCTCGACCCAAAGCGCTCTCCCAAAAAACCAAATTGGGTGCCGATCATCAAAACCTGCAACTGGGTTTTGGAAAGCTGTGAAGAACAGCGAACGCTAAAAGGAGAGATCCTTCAGTTAAAGCGGGTCGTTGAAGAGAGAGTCATCTGAGGGGCTGGACTCAGATGATTTACTAGTTTCGATTATCGTGGTCTGGACGGATCATCGCCTGGATCACAGCTTCTACGGTGATGCTGCCCACGACCTGACCCTGCTTGTTCTGTACAGGAACTGCTTCATGACCTGCGGAAGCCAATCGAGGTAGTGCATCTTCGAGCGAGATATGCTCCGGAATCGCTCCATCTGCATTTTCAGGCAATCCTTCTCTTTCCATCACGCTACGTACACGCAATACACGGGCTCGATTGATATCACGAACAAAGTCCATGATGTAATCGTCTGCTGGTTTCAGCACGATCTGTTGGGCTGTTCCCTGCTGAACCATTCCTCCGTCCCTTAGAATCGCAATCTGGTCACCAAGCTTTAGCGCCTCGTCCAGATCGTGTGTGATGAAGACAATCGTCTTGTGCAATTCTTCCTGCAGATCCAGTAGGATATTCTGCATGTCGGTGCGGATGAGTGGATCCAATGCACTGAAGGCTTCATCCATCAACAAGATGTCTGCGTCTGTAGCCAACGCCCGAGCTAGCCCGACTCGCTGCTGCATACCTCCAGAGAGCTTGGCAGGAAAGTGGTTCTCATATCCGGCCAGTCCTACTCGCTCAATCCAGCGTTCTGCTCGCTGATGCGCTTCCGCCTTGGCGATTCCTTGGATGTCTAATCCGTAGGATACGTTTTCCAAGATTGTACGGTGTGGCAGCAATGCAAAGCGCTGGAACACCATAGCAGTTCGATGCCTTCGGAACTCTCGTAGCTGTACCTTATCCATCTTCAGCACATCGTCTGAACCAACCCAGATCTCTCCAGCAGTTGGTTCAATCAGTCGGTTGATGTGACGAATCAGCGTAGATTTGCCGGATCCAGAGAGGCCCATTACTACCTGCAAACTGCCCTTGGGAATTTCCAAGTTGATGTCGGTAAGACCCAGCACATGCTGGTGCTCTTCCAACAACTCTTGCTTACCGATTCCCTGCTGCACCAAAGACAACTTGGTCTGAGGTCGTGAACCAAAGATCTTGTAGAGGTGCTCAATACGAATTAGCGCTTCTGAATCAGACACTAGGCCCTCCTACTTGATGACGTTGCAACCGTTTTCCGAAAGCCTGTGTAACCCGATCGAAAATGATTGCCAGAGCAACGATTGCTAGTCCATTGAAAAGCCCAAGTGCCAGGTATTGATTAGCGATAGCTTGTAAAACAGGGATTCCCAAGCCTTTGACGCCAATCATCGAAGCAATCACAACCATAGCCAGAGCCATCATGATCGTCTGGTTTACCCCGGCAAAAATATTTGGTAACGCTAACGGGATCTGCACATCCTTTAGACGCTGCCAGTAACTCGAACCAAAGGCATCTGCAGCTTCTAGCACTTGCTTATCTACCAAGCGAATTCCCAGATTGGTTAGGCGTACGATGGGTGGGAGAGCATAAATACAGACAGCTAGCAGTCCTGGCACCTTACCAATACCTAACAGCATCACTACTGGAATCAGGTAAACAAAGCTGGGGATCGTCTGCATAACATCCAGAATCGGAGTGATGGTGGCTTGCACGCGATCCGAGCGGGACATCAACACACCAATCGGGATACCAATGCTGATACAAATCAGGGTAGCAACAGAAATCATGGCCACTGTGGACATTGTGTCTTCCCACATTCCCAAGTAGCCAATTAGCATAAAGCAGATAATAGAGCCAACAACGATCTTCCAACTACGAGAACCTAACCATGTTAGGCCCGCAACAATCAATAGAATGATTGGCCAAGGTGCCGCAATCAGAAGTTTTTCAAAGAAGATGAGGAACTGTAGGAGTGGATCGAAGAAGTTCTCAAGAGCTTCTCCATAAGAACGGGAGAAGGAGCGGAAACCTGCGTCAATTCCTTTGCGCAGGTTCATCAAGTCTCGACGCCCCAGAGAAGGCATCTCTTCAAAGAAGTCCATATTTTATCTTTCCTGAAACAGGGCCTACGTGGCAGGACAATCCTTGGGTAGGCCCTTTTTTCAGAATTAGAGAGCGGACTTTACTTTCTTGGCAACATCAGCTGAAACCCATTTGGTCCAGATGTCTTCCTTGGTAGCCAGGAATTCGATCGCTGCGTCTTCGCCACTGGCTTGGTTATCAGTCATGTAAACCAACATCCCGTTCATCACGGGCCCAGGCCAAACACGCTTGGAGAGGAAGTCCATGGCTACTCCACCCTTCTTCTTGAACTCGTCTGTAACCACCGTGTGGACTTCAGATTCTGTCCAGGCTGAAGGCTTTGGATCGGCACAGTCTTGTTCAGCCTTGACGATGCAACCATCCCAGTTCTCTGAGCCCGCAAAAGCGGCTTCGAAAGGTAGCATCTGTAAATTGTATTTGCCGATTATGGCAGTGGGGGACCAGTAGTATCCAAACCACGCCTCACCACGCTCAGATGCCTTGGCGATTGAGCCATCTAAACCTGCAGATGAGCCTGGATCAACCAAGACCCAACCTTTTTTCTCCATCTCAAAAGCGCGGAACAAGTTTGCATTGGCTAATTGGCAACCCCATCCAGCTGGACAACCCATGAAGGCTCCCTTGCTCTTGTCTTCAGCGTAAGGGAATAAATCTGGGCGAGCCAAAACTTTCTCCACTGTATTCAAGCCAGGATGATCCTTGGCAAATTTCTCAGTTACCCACCAACCTTCACCAAGACCGGTTATTGGGCCCTTGACAGCAGAATGTAGTCGGCCTTCTGACATTGCTTTACCAAGTGGTTCGCGTACAGCGTTGATCCAGAGTTCACTAGCAACATCTGGATTCCCTTTTTCATTCATCGAAGTGAAAGTTGGTATGGTGTCACCAGGTACGATATCAATCTCACAACCGTATCCTTCCTTGAGGATAATCGCATCAACGTTGGCCATCAGGGAGGCCGAGGCCCAATTCATGTCAGCAATAGTAACTTTGCCACATTTGCTGTGACCACCCGCGGCAGCTGTGCCGGCGAGTGCCATCGCGCCACCAAGCGTGATGGCACTGGTCAGTACGGCGCGCAGCATTTTTGATTGAAATTTGTTTTGAAAATCATCCAGAAGTGAATGAAAAGACATAACTTTTCCTTAATTTAGGTTATTCTGAAACAGCCGATACCAAAAAGGTTTCCATAGTGGGGAATTCAAGCAAAAAATGAGTGAATCCTAGCAGACTATTTGTGGATCTAAAGAGGATTCTCGAAACGAGAAAATTAGAGAGACTCTGAAGATTAGTTTCAGAAAATTTTATCAATATTTCAGTTAGATATCTCTATTAACTGACTGAAAAATAAGTGCATGTAAACTCTTCAATGAGATGCAACTTTACAATCCATTTGAGATCGATCATACAAGATCAAAAGTATGCTGTCAACTTCAGCAAGGAAATCGATAATTTCTGACAACTATTTTTATGCTATATTAATGTGATAATTAAAAATTATTTTTTCAAATTAATTGTCGATACATATCTGTGATTCAGAGTATACAGAGTTGTTGACCCGTACAGTAAAATCTCATTTTGCAATAAGGTGCAATTCTTTGTAATTTGTCAGAAAATGCCAAAAAACTCCTCGGCAATTTTCTCAAATCAATTAGTTTCCTGGCAAGGAACAGATCGCGCCATACCATCAAAGAGATCCAGCATTCTCTCACGCCAAGCAAAAACCCGGTCACCTTCTGCCAACAGTGGCATTGGACTGGTACAGCGTGCCCACATCAGACCACTGAATACCAGATAATCTGCTAGATTTGGCTGTGATCCACCCAAAAAGTCAAAGGACCTCAGTGTAGCCCGGAGAGGATTCAGTAACATGAGGAACTCCTCAAGCTTGACCTCCTTATTAGCTGCAAATTCTTCGAGTGGCATCCCAAATTTTTTTTCCCGTGTTGCTCGAAAGTAATTCCGGTCTTTCTCATGAACGGTTTTGTGGATCTCATCGACAATCATCTGAATCATCCCTGGGAACATCACCATTTCGGTCCAATGTCGGAAAAACCTCAGTTCCCCACGATTGATTTCCAAGCTAGGAGTAGGATATCGTTCATCGAGATATTCGAGAATCTTCCAGGAATCTGACAACGTTTGCTCTCCATCAACAAGTACAGGCACCCGTTCCGTATCGGCAAAGGCAATTCGATTCTTTTCGGTCATGCGCCAAGGGATACTTTTGAACGGCAATTGCTTGTGATGCAAGGCCAAGCGGATTCGCCAGCAGTAGGGACTGAAAACCTGTTTGTCATCTGTAGCGGCCAATTCATATAATTCAATCATGGTTGCTTCCTTTGTTTGGACTCGTTCTGGTGCAGTAATGAAGTTAAACAGAATTGCTGCAGTTTCTTCAGACTGCTGGACATTCACAAGCGGGAGTTCACTTTCACGGCAGCTGCTTGACTCTTCCAACGGTGCTGCCTAGTTTTGGAACTTGCTTTGCTACCCTAGCCCAAATCATTGGTGTTTCTACTTTCACTTCTCAGCCAAGAAATTTCCGTGCATATCGAAACTGGAGTTGTTCAAGGCACCAAACTGCTACTTAGCGTTGGAACTGCGCTCACCGCTGGTGGTCTAGTATTGCGTCAATGTTTGGAGTTTTTGGTACAGCACGGACTGAGCGCACTACTTGGCAGGACAATTTGTACCGGTGTCTTGGTATTCTTTTTCTTTGAGATTTTACCATCATCACCAGTTGGAGTCTCGGAAGTTCACTTGATTCTTGGTTCCACTCTTTTCTTCCTGTTCGGTCTGGTTCCCTCGGCCCTTGGTCTGGCTATTGGCCTCTTGGCCCAAGGGATCCTGCTAGCGCCGTGGGATCTACCTCAATATGGAATGAACGTTACGACATTGCTGCTTCCACTCCTTGTGGTTTATGCCATCGCAGAGCGGATTATCCACAGGCAGACTGCCTACCAAGATCTGAGCTATAGACAGGTTCTACAGTTGTCACTTGCTTACCAGGGAGGAATTGTCAGTTGGGTCGCATTCTGGGTCTTCTACGGTCAGGGATTTGGTGCAGACAGCATGTTTCAGGTGCTCAGTTTTGGTAGTGCCTATCTTGGTGTGATTGTCCTGGAACCACTAATTGATCTGAGCTTGTTAGCAGGAGTCAAAATATTACCAAGTCTCGGCAATTCCTCGGTGTTCTCGAAGCGTCTCTTCCAACCAGCATGAAATTTCACCTGAAAATGTTGAGAATCTCGAAGCTCTTGATCTTTGGTGGAATTCTGCTGTTGCAGGGCTGCTGCTGCTCCTCCAAAGTAACGCAGCCTTCTTCTGTGGAGTCAAAAATTAAAGAGCAGGCGCCTGAGTTGCCTGAAACTACAAAAGGACACTTAGCCAGTGAGATCCGGAAAGATTCGCAGGCCCTAAGTACAGATCTTACGCTCAAACAAACAGAGCTAGCAGAGCGCGCAAAAACACCAAAATTATCTGAACAAAGAAACCAGCTAATTGAAAAAACAGAAAATACCAGCCAGGTCGCAGAAAAATCTAAGAATCCCCTACCAAAAGCAAAGATGGCTCTGAGTGCAGTAGAGACAGATCTAAAAGAACAAGAAATTAAAGCCAAATCTTCAAAAATTGAGGCTGTTCCAAACACTGAAATAGACAGCCCAAACTGGCAACCCAAGCAACTTCAACAGCCGACAGCTTCTGTCATTCAGATTGAAGACCCATGGGTTCGTGCCGTACCTCCCAATGCGAATAACTCAGCGATCTTTCTGGATCTCCGGAATGAGAGCGAGCAGCTGCGCAAATTGGTGGAGGTTCACTCAGAGGTAGCAGAGCAGGTGGAGTTGCATATGACCAAGGATGAAGATGGGATGCTTAGAAAGGAACGCCTGGAGGAAGTGCTGATCCCTGCATTAGAGACCCAGAGTTTTCATCCGGGAGGCATTCACATTATGCTGATTGGGCTGCGTAGTCCACTGAACGTGGGTGGGGCGATTGAGTTAGAGCTAGTCTATGCAGATCAATCCAAGGAAACGATCTCTGTGCCTGTAGATGAGCGCCCACTTCTACCCATCACTGCTCAAAACAACCATTCTCTGGATTTACCGACAACTCGAACGCAATAAGAATCAACCAAACATGTCTGTACTAACTGACCAACGCCCCTGGGGCCACTACACCGTTTTGGCTGACGAAGAAGACCACAAGGTCAAACGCATTGTTGTTCAACCTGGCAAGCGTCTGAGCCTACAGCGGCATCAGCATCGTGCGGAGCACTGGTATGTGGTCAAGGGAGAAGCCCGCGTGACACTGGATGAGTCCGAAAACATCCTCAGTGCTGGCAATGCAGTTGATATTCCGGTCCGTACGAAACATCGGATCGAAAACACCGGCTCTGATGAGTTAGTCTTTATTGAAGTCCAAACCGGCAGCTACTTTGGAGAAGATGACATTGAACGCTTCGATGACGACTTTGGTAGAGCTAGCTGAATCTTCCCCTCGTCTCTTTTGCTCAGTAACTGAAATACATCAACTGATGGATGTCCACTTTGCTGACTGGGCGACCGCTCCTCGGCGCAGGATCGCGTAGTCTGTGTCCACTGCTGGGAACAGACAGCCCACTTCGATGGTCTCTTGCAGAAACTCCTGATCCAACGTTAAAAATCCTGCTGGTTTGCCAACTGCTCGAATTCGCTGAATTCCTTCCAAACATGCTTTTTTGACCTCGGGATGACTTGGCTCTCCAGGAAAGCCCATGCTGGCTGCCAGATCTGCTGGACCAATAAAGACAGCATCCACTCCCGGTACCTGAGTGATTGCTTCCAACTGCTCCAAGGCTTCCTGCGTTTCAATCTGAACCATCAAGCAAATTTCTTCACGGGCTCGCTTCGCATAGTCTGGAATTGTTCCATATCGACTCGCCCGAGTGATGCCGGCAAAGCCCCGAATTCCTCTAGGGGCATAGGCCACAGAAGCCGCTGCCAGTTGGGCTTCCTCAACATTCTGGACATAAGGAATCAGCAGTGACTGGACTCCACAATCCAGAAAGCGCTTGATCTCTGCTGGATCCAGTGAGCTTGGCCGGACAATCGGGTGAACAGGATAGGGTGCCACCGCCTGCAGGAGAGACAGCACCTCTAATGGATTCATCGGCGTGTGTTCTGTATCAAACAAGAGCCAGTCAAAGCCACAAGCCGCCAACATCTCTGCAATATTGGAATCATTGATTGAGCACCAAAGGCCGATTTGCCGTTGTCTATTGAGAATATTGGCTTTGAACGGGTTGGAGGGAAGTTTCATGTGGACCTTTCACGGGTAACGAATACGAGAGAGAGAACGTAAATTTTCAGCACTGGTGGTCGGCAGTCTTAAAAACTCTAGGTAGGCAGGGATCTGTTCAAACAACATATCCGTACCAATCTGGGTTATACACCCTCTTTCTCGGGCAGCTAAAACAAAAGGAGTTACTTCCTGTTTCATCACGACTTCACCAACCATTGTATCTGGCGATATCCGTCCGACATCAATTGGTAATGGATCGCCAGGCTCCATTCCCATCGGAGTTGCATTCACTACAATTTCAAACCCACTGGGATCGTTACAACCCAGATTGATCGGCAACGTTGGAAAGAACTGCTGGAGCCGACTTGATAGCTGTTCTGTTGCATCTGGGCGGGTATCGTACAGTGCCAAGCGTCCTACTCCAGCATCTGCCATGGCAACCGCAATCGCAGAGCCCACACCACCTGAGCCAATAATCAATGCAGAAGCACCTTGGACAGGTCGCCCTTTGCGTGCAAGCCCTCGTACAAAACCCTGTCCATCAAACATATCACCCACCAGCCGACCATCTGCTTCTTTACGGACAGCGTTGCAGGCTCCACAGACTTGAACTGCGGTACTCACCTCATCGAGCATCGCCACAGTGCTCACCTTATGCGGCATTGTGATCAGTGCTCCAATAATATTCTGCAACTGAAACAAGGATTTGAAAAACCTCGGATAGTCCTTTCCCTTACACCCCATTGGCACAACCAAGGCGTCAACCCCCTTTTTTTCAAAGTAGGGGTTAAAGATCATTGGAGCCTTGAAGCTTCCTGTGGGCCAACCAATGTGCGCAATCAATGTAGTATATCCAGAAATTAACTGGGCCATCGATCCTTTCTCATACCTAACTTTTGTATTCTCATCTGTCTGAAAATTCCCTCAAACAATTAAATCTGCCACCAATTCACGGGCCTGCATTGTCAATCTGATTTGGGCGTTTGGTGCTCCATACCCCCGATAACCTGTTCGCTAGACAAATTCAAAGCAGCAGCGTTTCTCAAACAAGCGGGTATAGAGTTGATAGAAGGACCCGTGCTCGTCTTCATCATAAAGAATGTGGTGAGTCCGCAGCTGTTCGATCAGCTCTGTAGATAAGCCGAAACGTGGAGCCAGATCATCATAATAGTGACCAGTCACTTTTTTGTCGGAAGGTCCCTGACAGGCAAACGGTCGCAATGGAATACTGTATCGATGGTCATAGCTCGATAGTTTGAGAAACAGGTGCTCCCTTGAATAACCGATTATGACCTCAGATGCTAGTGGGAAGGTTTAACAGGCCTGAATTTTTATAAGGCTTTTGCCTATGGTCTTGAAACAAAAGGGATCATGAGAAGAAGGTCTTTGATATTTTAGCAGCTAACCTGATTTCTGAGTTCACGCAGGATTTCACCTAATGGTTTGACGTTAACGTAGGCATAAGTGATCAGGGAGCGCCGAAATTTCTCGCCAACCAGCTTGATATTTTTTCCTGCATCTCTGCAACTGTTTCTTTCCAAAGTTGAGACTGCCACTTGGCATCTTTGAAGCAATTGGAATCCAGCCGCAATAGTGATTTTTCCTCAAGCTCTCTCAATTGAACCATTAGTTTGGGCAAATAGAATCCAAAACGCTGTACTTCCTTGCTAGGGACTCCTGCAGCATGACGCATCTCACAGAGCCCCTGCCTGAAACACTTGGAAACCACCATGTCTTCGAGGATGACCGTGTTTGCTTGAATAGTCTATGGAATCCATAAGGCGGCAAAGAGTAGAAGCAAAAGCATTAGCCGGCAATCTTGACGATGAGAATTCATGTCACCTGTATTTATAATTGTCACTAAGCAGTTCCTAGGAATTTGTTGGGGCAGCATTTCACTCCAGAAGTTTCGATCACAATTTTAGACAACAATATCATAGAGACACCAGAGGCCAGATCTTACAA
>JACLAC010023526.1_pt1 | contig 11631 bp, 19 predicted proteins | sample 8027881 | NCBI WGS metagenome assembly JACLAC01 (sample SAMN15725517, study PRJNA655200) | protist metagenome | isolation source: fluorescence activated cell sorting (FACS) single amplified genomes of... | place: Spain: Blaines Bay Microbial Observatory, Mediterranean Sea | collected 2016-01-19 | reverse complement strand
GGCGTCGAGGTCGAAGGATTGCCTTGGCTGCATGGAGTATGCCATTGCGACAACTGCAAACGCCGCACGGGAAGTGCATTTGGTGTGTCAGCTTACTTCGAAGACAATCAGATTGTGAGCTATTTTGGTGAGCCGAGGTTGTGGGCGAGAAAAGGCACTCGATTTGGTGATCAGGAAAGGTACTTTTGCGGCAACTGTGGGACGACCTTGTATTGGAGAGCAACTGAAATTAAGGGCACCGGTGTAGCCGGGGGTTGTTTCACTGACGATCCATTACCGGAACCCACGATGACCATTAATCAAGGCGACTATGTATACGATTGGGTCTCCTTGCCGGATCACTGGGATCGAACCGAGTTAGAGGATTAGAGGCATCGGGTCTGCGGCCATTTACAACTACCAAATACACATGTAGCCCCTCTACTCCGCGTAGGGGGGCTACATGTGTGTTGACAAGTGTGAAAGAGACTTATTCATCTCCCTCACACATCTCCACACATGCTCCGTTTTCGTAAATATCTTCGTCCATTAACTTCCCATTCGGACCATACCAAACCCATTTACCCTCTCTTTTATCATCTACCCAGTTTCCTTCTTCTTTCACCTTCCCACTCTCGTAATACCACACCCACTGACCCTCCATCTTCCCATATACACAGTTTCCTTCACTTTTTGTCTTTCCACTTTCATAAAACTCAACAACCTTGTGACTCCAACCACACCCATCAGTATCAGAAGAAGTGTAGTCATCGTATTTTTTCAAGTAGGGTAGAGAGGAACCGCTGCGCCAAAGTCTGACATCGGCGGGGTCAGCGCTTTAATAGCCATCATATTCGTCACCTTCGCACTTTCTATAGCCACTCCCTACGCACTCATCATTTTGCCAATAATCGGTATCATCGTCGCCTGCGATATCGCGACAAGTCTCGGTAGAACAATCTTGCCACACGTACGATTTTTCAAAACCGTGTCGTTTGCCTTCTCTAAATTCTATCCAGAAGCGCTCGGGTCCCCCCTCGAAATAGACCCAGTAGTCTCCATGTTTTACCGTATCAGCGCCGCTTAAGTAAAACTCGTACATGATCCGATTACCCTCGCCATCTTTGCCGTAATAGTCCTGTAACGGCTGCCCCTCAGGTCCTTCTGTCGGTCCCGTCGGATCTTGAAACAGACACCCGCTCCACAAACCTACCATCATCACTATTGGAAGAAGTTTAGTTATCACATTTGTTCCAAGTAGGGTAGGGAGGAATCGCTGCGCCAAAGTCGGACATCGGCGTGGCCTAATGAGGGCACACACAAATCGTTGGGTTTAATAATTTAATAGTCATCATATTCGTCACCCTCGCACTTCCTCCATCCAGTCCCTACACACTTACCATTTCTCCAAAAGTCAGTGTCATCTTTGCCTTCTATTACGCGACACTGTCCACAGCAGGTGTTACAGCCCCTCAGGAGTGCATATGACACTTCAAGACCATGTCGTTTGTCTTCTTCAAATTGGATCCAATTACGGAATTCTCCACTCTCGTAATACACGTGGTAGTCTCCATGTTTTACCGTGTCAGGTCCACTTAAATAAAATTGATACGTTATACTATCACCCTTGCTATCCTTGCCGTGGTGCACCTCTAATCGCTGCCCTTCAGGTCCTTGTGTCGGTGATGCAGATAGGTCCAGATGACACCCACTCCATAGGCCCAGGATCATTAGCATTAGAAGATATTTCGCCATCATTCGAACGTAATCACCTGAGATCGTCGGGCTCAACGCTTTAATAGCCATCATATTCGTCACCCTCGCACATGGCTTCGCCAGTCGCGTCGCACTTATCATCTTGCCAAAACTCGACGTCATGTTTGCCCTCCACTTCCGGACCGACGCAGCCATATTGTCCGGTATCGCACCCTTAATGCAGTGGATATGATCTTTCAAAACCATTGCGTTTTCCTTTAAGAAATCTGATTTCAAAACGCTTAGGCCCCTCCTCGTAATACACATCGTGATATCCATGTTTGATCGTGTCAGGCCCGCTCATGTAAAATTCATACTCGATGCGATTACCCTCGCTATCCTTGCCGTAATACACCTCTATGGGCTGTCCTTCAGGGCCATACCAAACTGAATATCCTGGGCTGTAGCTGTAATTACACCCGCTCCATAGACCCACGACCATGAACAGTAGAAGAAATTTGGTCATTATTTTCTCCATGTAGGGTGGGAAGTATCCGCTGCCAAAACCGGACCCCGGCACCGTCTACTGAATCGGAATTGCCAACAATGATAGGTCAGACAAGACCAGACTCATTCATGGCCTTCACCCTCTAATACACCATTTATATAGTATGCTTCCGCTCTCATCTTCCCACTTTCATAATACCCGACCCATCTACCCTCTTTTTTCCCATCTACATAGTTTCCCTCTTCTTTCACCTTCCCATTCGCGAAATACCAAACGTCTTTACCCTCTTCTTCTCCATTCACATAATTTGACTCTGTTCTCAACTTCCCACTTTCGAAATATCTGATCCACTTACCCTCTAATTCACCATTTACATAGTTTCCTTCTTCATTTACCTGTCCATTCTCGTAATACCAAACCCACTTACCCTCTAATTCACCATCTACGTAATTCGCTTCTTTTTTCAACCGCCCACTTTCATAATACGAAATCGACTTACCCTCTGGTCTCCCATCCACATAGTTTCCTTTTTCTTTCACCTTCCCACTCTCGAAATACCTAACCCATTTACCATCTGTATCACCATTTTTATAATTTCCTTCTCGATGAATCTTCCCACTCTCGTAATACTCAACCCAATTACCCTCTTTTTTCCCATCTACATAGTTTCCTTCTTCTTTGACCTTGTCTTTGGAGTATTCTCCCTTCCATACCTTTATGCCGTTGCCACATCCACTCCAGAAACCCACCACCATCAGCGTTAGAAAAAGCTTAGTCATCGCATTGCTCCAAGGCTCTCTCATTTTTTTCGAGAGCAGGCATAGCTTCCCATTTATCGAGGTTAATGGGCATAATACATTGTTGCTGAGTAATAGTCATGAAGAAACCTCCTGCCAAAGGTTAGAAGAGTGGTAGCTTGTCGCGTAATGCTTCAACGACGATGGGACGAGTATACTACGTATATCGCCGCCGCCGAACAAGCAAAAGCCCGCGTCGCATCCAAGTCGATCGTGGGTATTAGTATGCTGCCCGTTCTCAAGGCGCGAATAGGGACATGCCAAGTTTTGGCCATTAAATCATCGCCAAGTACTTGTAGGTCGGCAGAGGATTACGTATAATACGCCTCAACACAGGCCGTAGGCTCCTTCGGTCTATCCCATAAACCTTTGGCAGGAGGTTTCCCGTGATACCCTATCCAAGTTAGCTCTCTAAAGCACGAATTTCGGGCACCCGTATGCCTTTGACAGAATTTCATGCAACCAAACTTAATAGAGAGGAAAATCCAATGAGCGACACAAACATCGCCGTTGTTAAAAAAATCTACGAGTGTTTTGATTCAGGTGATATTAGTGGATTGTTAGAATTAGTTACAGATGACTTCACCTTTGATCACCGGGGAAATGATAATCCCGAGAGTCCGATCAACAAATTATGGGAAGGAAAAAGTGGGACACAGTCATTTTTCGACACCCTACTGGAAACCCAAGATGTTCTTGAGCATGATGTGCATGAATTCTTTACCTCCGATGGAAAAGTTGCCGTCACGGGTTTTTATAAGGGGCGTGTAAAGAAAACCGGCAAAGAGTTTGCATCTAATTGGGCACAGGTCTGGACAATAGAAAATGGATTAGCCAAAGCTTGGAAAATATATTTCAACTTCACTGCTGAGGCATTAGCCTACAAGTAAAATCGGGAGCCTGATTATGCACGTTTTAGAAATTACATTTCGGCCGAAGAATGGTGATGTAGAGAGAGGTTTTGAGTGGTGGAAGAAAATTGTTTCAATGAAAGGAGCTTGGAAGAATGGTCAGGCATTATCCCGTATGGACGGGGAAAATAGCGTAATACTGATTCGGCACAGCTTTGACAATTTCGCCGAGGAGCAAGACATGTGGGACAACTGGACAGATAGCGATGCAAATCGTTTCGCACAGGAGACATGGGGAGAAAACGCGGAAGGCTCTCCTACCTTTCATCGATATAACGTATTGCATACATATTGATTCTCAAAAACTACGGGGTGAATTATGGCAAACGAAGGAAAAGTCCAACTTACAGGAGTTGCCGTTGCACCGCCCGAACTCGTTGCTGAAGGTGAGCGACTTTGGAAATCCCATGCAACGTGGATGGAAGCAACTCATCATCGCTCAAGCGAAAAAGCACTTCTGTCTTATAATGTCGCTCAGAATGCCGAGTTAGACGAGGCCGAGAAGGCCACGGGAAAAGTGGTGTTTGTGCTCACCGAGATCTATGAAAGTCAGGCAGGCGTTGATGACCACATGCAACAGGCTGATGAGAGTTGGGATGAATGGCAGAATTTTCAACAATGGTTGGGTGGCTGTGAGGTTCGCGTCAGTATCGGGTCTATTACGCACTCCTTGTGGTAGGGCCCACGATAGAAAGAAAGAGTCATGAATAGTCCAGAAATAATAACTGCCTCTTCGAAGGATAAGGCGAGCATCATCGACGCGGTGGCTTTGGCTTTCGCGGCGGATCCGTTCGCTCGATGGATGTACCCAGATCCGAATCAGTACTTCTCGAATATTCGGGAAATGGCCTCCCTATTCGCAGGGAAGGCTTTTGACCACGGTACTGCCTACTATGTGGAAGGCTATCGAGGCGCGGCGCTGTGGTTGCCACCCGATATTCATCCCGACGAGGAAGCCCTCGTCGCACACATGAGTGCAACGATCGATGAGTCGAGGCAGGAGGCAGCATTCTCGGTGTTCGAGAAAATGGACAACTGTCACCCAAGTGTGGCTCATTGGTATCTGCCAATAATTGCCGTAGATCCGCATCACCAGAACCACGGATTTGGTACTATGTTACTCGCGCACGCCAATGAACGCTTTGACATAGAGGCAATACCTGCCTATCTGGAGTCCTCGAATCCCAAGAACATTACTTTGTACAAACGCCATGGCTACGACGTAATCACCGAAATTGAGGCCGGTTTATCAGTAGTGACACCAATGGTACGCCAACCGCGTTAATGCCTAGTGGATAATCGAATTGATTTGATACTAATCGGGGCATCATGCACGAAAATGGCCCATCGACTCTGCGAAGGGGGCTAAATTAGCGTTGGGGTATACGGGAAAACTGATATAAAAATACATGGCACAGCTGCCGTGGTGACTGGCTATAAAAAGGGGGAATTTGGTGCACCCAATCGTTTTTCCGGGGAGGTGATGGGGCGATTTACTTGGGTGTTTGAAAAACAGCAGGGAGCATGGAAAATTGTTCATCGACACCACTCACGAGGGGTGTTCATTCCCGCCGAGTCCGAAGAGTAATATCCTTGATGCGTATAATTTTAGCTGTAATCGACCTTTGGCAGAAGGATAATCGGCCATGCATTCGCTCGTGTTGAGACTCATCTATGGGTCTATTGGCACACTGGCCATCTCTGTTTGCGGAGTAGGATGTGGCGATCCTCTTGGATGGATGGAAGCAGCGGGATGTTGCATTACGGACGAAGAATCTGCAGTGTGTGGAGATGTGGCCGATGATTGGGTGGAAGCCCTGAAAAGAGAAATTCGGCAACGAAATTGGGATACTAATGATGATGCTGTATATTTCGAAAAATATGGAGCCAATAGCCTTGTTATAGGTAGCTACCGTGGTACAACCGTTGATGCAGGGTGTCTTGCAGGACTAATTCGACTTGAAATTTCCACCGAAGGTCTCTACAGGAAGTATTTCGCCAATGGCAGGGTAGAGTACGAAGTAAGCTATGTTGGTGGAAAGAGACAGGGAGATTTTATCAGGTATCACAAAGACGGGAAGATGCAAGAAAAGGGAAACTACAAAGATGGTGAGCGAGGTGGGAAGTGGGAGTACTATGACAAAGAAGGAAACTTAACTGACGAAGATTATTGGATGGATGGAAAGTGTGTCGAGAAGTGCGAAGAAGGAGATGAGTTCGTCTTCCTACATTGCGAGTTGTGTCCCTGATAAGGCAGATCGAGAATAGAATGAGTTAAAGCCGAGTCAGCTCGTAGCTTCAACCGTTTATGCAAGAAAATAGCCCCTCTACTCCTCGTAGGGAGGCTATTTGGTTGATTCTCGTAAGTAAAAGGTTTGAGAGGGGCGCCTACATCGCCCTCGGTTGAAACGTCCGTCTCGCCTATTGCGTAGAACTCGTCCAATCCCGGAGTGCTATTATTGTCCACGCTTAGCGATTTCAGGTAATTGGGGGAAGTTGGCAAGCTATGATGGCCTATCAAGGCCACGATGGTGACCGGGTTCCGTACTGCTTCACGCTAAACCTGTCGCGTGAGTGTGTGGCGGCTTGAAGTTGGAAACCCTCGCTTTGGAGCGCTATTTAGTCGCTTAAACGCCGTAAGAGGATATCGTGCACGTCATGAGATGCAAGCCTTAAGTCAGGGAGGTTACATAAGAGTAAGTTCACATCCGTGCCTGCTGTATTTATTTTTCCGTGTCTCTTTCGGACGTTCCGTCGTTCCGTCCCCCCTTATAGGGACGGAACGACGGAACGTTTTGAAACCCTAACTCCCACGTTTTTGCCTCGGTTTTCTCTCTTTAGCTCGTTGCTCTTAATCATCCTCGTTCTGGCATTGTCGAGCGAGTCGCGCCCGTGCCCTTCTTTTTCCCCCTTAGATAGAATATCTTGCCGGCTGTGATACTCGCCGTCGGCTACTAACTTCCGTATGAATTCTTCGGCGTTGTCCGCTGACTCGGTATTTTGCCTTTCTGCCTCACCGAGAAAACGCATTTCTGTTGCACCATCGGCTACATCAAGGATCTCAGCTCTAAACTTCTCTATTGGAATACCAAACCGAGATTTGGCGTGGGTAACAGTAAATACATGCCTCTTCGCCGTCGGCCTAACTTCAAGAATACTGTCGGCGAAGGCACCAATTTCCGAGCTCCCTCTGTACCGCCCCAAAGATTGGTTGGTATCGATTGCGCTCTTGCCTTGGTGATGACAGAAAACGAAGGTGCACCCGAATATCCCCATGTATTGCTTAATTATTGCAAATAGCTCAGCCATCGCCCGGGCATCATTTTCGTCACCACGATGTATCCTCACGAGTGAGTGCAAGGCCTCCAATTCACCCCGCGCCGTCAGCAGCTTCTGTACACGCGAAGTAAGAAGATTCGTTGAATTCTCTTCGTCAATAACTAAGACGCGACCCCGATTAGTAGGAAAGTGATTTAGCCACGTAGAGCCCTGACTGATCGCAATTGCTAAATCGAGTACCATCCAAGTCTTAGCCACCCCCTCGCGAGCTACCAGAACCATAGCCGACTTCGTGGGAAGGATCTCTTCAATGTGCCAATAAATATCCTCGGATTGCGCTACAAGTTGTGCCGTTGATAGAGACGTGAGCTCTATTCTATTTCTGTTCACAAACGAATCGTGAGAGTTCGGAGTTGCCACCAAGCTTTCGCCTAAATAATCCGCTTCGAGCGCATCAGATGGGACACATCGAATGGATTCACTGCAGTGTCAATTAGGTCGAGGACGGTATCCCGACCGCCTTTGGTATCGTCCTCCAAAACTTCCACGACATCGCCCGATTCGCTGAGGAAGCCCGGAGGCTCTACCCAACGAATTGATGACGCCACACCTTTCAAAGATCGGTAAATAGCGCGGCCATAGCTCAGACCGGATTCATCCTTATCGGGCCAAATTACCACCTTGCGGTCGCTTATTAGCTCCGCATAGCGATGATACCAGTTACCTGCTCCATGAGGCGATGTGGTCTCGGTAACGCGTATCTGACATAGGGCATCGGCGCAGCTCTCTCCCTCAACCACTACAACAGGGTCGTCTCCCTGCAAGAGATCAGGCAGCCTGTAGAGCGTTCGGTCTTCTGGCCTGATTCGTCTCTGTATTCATGCCTGACCGGGACGTCGTATTCGCCATCGTCCTCGCCTAAACAGTCCTGCGTATCGATCAATAATGCTCGTATCTCAGGCCTTTTGCTGAGGATATTCAGCGCTTCTATGTCATTGCAATCCTCCATTATTTCAATGAAATCGAAAATATCGGCACCCTTGCGCCCATCTCGGTCGAAACATCGAATGCTATTGCAATAGAGGCGTTGGTATCGGTCGTCGTATTTCAGCGAGGGGCGCGCGTCGCCATTCCTGTGCTTTTCACCAACAGGGCACCGACCATCAAGTTCGCGACCTACAAGCCCGCATGGGCCATAGCGACATACGCACCACGATGAAATACGTTGAAGCCGTTAGGGTCGAAGAGTCAACAATTGAGGAAGATCTAACGTACTATATACTCTCCCAAACGCCTGTCCAATGATATACGCCGCGGCCACAATAGCCACTGGCATGGTGATCTCCACCGCGCCCGCAGCCGTCGCCATCGGCCAGTGACCCCCACCACATTTATTCACCCGCCCCCGGCCACACACGTGGATGCGACCGGGAGCTTTTCTTTGGCCGATGTGATCGCCGTCACATCGCTGGAAGGCTCGGCACCAGCTACGGCAGTGATGCCGAGCTTGCAGCTGGCTACTTTTTCGATGATACCTTTTATCTTGCCACTCAATTTTGCCCCATCAATCACGAAATGTGCCAGCAGTATCAATTATGACACATGATCACACTATGCAATATCATTATTGATAATCTAGTCTCATAATTGAATTAATACCGTATGTTGTTGTAAATAAATAATCTAATTGGCCTAGAATATAGATTATGCAGCATAGCCGTCACGGCTATTCTCGAATTTGCGAATACATAATGCATCAGGCCAATTGCTTTCGAGCGATTGGCTTTTTTATTTTACCCTAAATACATTATAAATAGTAGTATACGTAAACAATATCTGAAGGCAACACCATTGGCATGGCCTTTGCAGTATGTAGAGTGACAACCATAGAGAGGAGTGTATCATGGATACATTAATAAGTGCACTGTATAATCGCCCAAACCGCAAAGAAGAGTGGTTGATCTGGTTCCAGATGGGCTTTAGCGCCATCGTTTTCTCCGGCGTGACGGCCCTACGTATCGCTTGATAGAGAGGCAAACCGCTGGCCCTGGCAAGCAGCCGGGTCGGATCTGTATTCACTCCAGGAGATAGCAAAATGAAGAATACAAAGTGGTTCGAATTAGCAATCCCGGTGGCGATTTTCATCGCGCCGATCATCTTGATTACCATGACCTTCTACAATACCGGTAGGCTATAAACTGCAAGGTAGTATGGGGTAAAACGGGGCGTAGTCCTGTAGACTGCGCCCCATATCGCAGGGGTTGTTTCTTCTACGCCGCGGCCCCAATAGCCACCGGCAAGGTGATGCCTACTCCCCCCGTAGCCGCTGCTGCACCCGCTGCCGCCGTCACGGCTAGCCTCAAGCTGGCCACCTTATCAATTACTCCTTTTACAATACCCATTACAACAACTCCTCATATATTCGGCGTGCATTTGTAATGATATCGGCATCATTTTGTGATAAACTGACCTTAACCTTCTTTAAAGAAAATTGCACGACCGCAAGTTCTGTAACATTGTCGGTAGTGGTTCAAATACATAAGTAGCTTCCAAAGCAACAAGGCGGCCCGCCGCGAAACGTCTTTGCCGAACTACTGCGCAATCAATGTTCCATGTCGGTACAAGCACAGATGCCCGCCCCTTACTCTTTGAAACGCAACTCGATAAGGAATACCTATCAAGCAGGACAAAATTACCAACGGAAAATGGGGGCCACTGTGCTAAGCTCAGAATTGTGATCAAGAGGCCCGCACGGCCGGCTATTGCCCACGCCATTATCAGCAGGTTCGTCGACACGGCCGCCTCACTCCAGAACGCGAGCGCATCTACGGGCGCACCATCTGCAAAGTAGAAGGTTGCCAAGAGCAGCACTCGGCGCGCGGCTATTGCAAGAAACACTACATGCAGGAATTCTACCTACCGCGTCAAGTCGACAAATCTGTCGTCAAAAGGGAATTAGCTTGATTGCGTAAGGACAATGCTCAGATGTTGATTTCTTCGTAAGGCATAGGCACCAAGCCTCTACCAATTCGAGATCGGGCTGGCCATTCTCTGCCGACGCCTCTACTTCTGCCTCTATTTCGCCACTGCCGCCATCCAAGCTGGGCTGGACACTCTCCGCGCCACAGATGCACCCCATACTTTCGTCACACGAATGCTAGACCCTAGCGTCCCCATCGAGCGAGGTCAACTACCCCGCCGGCCATAAGTCGATGGCGATGGCCAAGCGCTATGACCGTGCTAATGAGGAGCGCTCCGGCGGGGCTATTGAGGCCTTGGATGCGGCGGGTAAGACAGGCCAGTGCGGAGACGTTGGCGGCGGCCCGGTGGAAGCAGATAGAGCATCTGGCCCTATTCGAGACCCGACTGTAACCTACCACAGCCCATTCGCCTCCGATGACCTCATCACGTTTTCTCACCCGCGCCCGCCACAATGTGCGCATGCTAACCGCTACCAAGGCGAACCATCCAAAAAAAACAGTTATTTACTCTTCATCTAACTGCTTCTCATGACCAAGAAACAGTTTCAGCCTAACTGGACCCAATTTTTCTAACGAACTACCACTAAAACCACTTGGCGTTGACCGAGTTTCTACGAGGCAACATTTTGGCTTTGTGGCACCTGAGCTTCTTTCACTCCGCGGGCGCGATTGCGAAGCCAGCCGCCAATCGCGCCGATTGAATGCTCTTAGAAGCAACCAAAAATGGGTTTCCTGCTGAACGACAAACATTGCGGCAGATCTTAAAGCTAAGAGTATAACAATAGAGAAAAAATCTTAGGGCTTCCGCACACTTTATCGTGGTATATGTAGAAGACGCCCTCACTACCAATTCCACCCGATCCATAAACAATTTGTGGGTTGCGTGTGACACAGCCTCCTGCCAAAGTCTGTTAGTGTTTTCGCCAACGAAGAATGCGTCAGCGACAATGGGGCGTCAACATCGCTTATTATCCGTTATGACTTAGTTATTGAATACAAATCGATCGTTTACCATGCATTTGTACCTGATCCTCCCTTAAAAGGACCAACGATTTCATTGGTGATCCAGCCACCGTAAAATTGACCGTTTTGTGCCCTTACAGTCTCTCCGGATACAAAGCAGTTCGCTTTCCCTGGATAGAACGAATACCACCCATCAATTCTTGCGAATCGCTCGGACGGATTTTCGTAGCGCCAGGCAACTTTTAGCCCCTTATAGACAAAATAACACGCCTTACCCTTCCATTCGCACCACGTGTGTCCTTCGTCCTGATCAAGTTCGACAAGAATATCGCTGGGGTGTAGATAAAAACTCGGCGGACTCGCTGTTTCCAAAACTCGGATACTGCGTATCGAGCTTGCTAACAAAATGTGATCGTTCCCATAGACCCAAACTTCTCGCGTATCGTCCACCAGTACGGGAGGCCTGGGATAATCCCATACCGATTCTTCGTTATCTTTAGGCTCTATCGCAAATTCTG
>JACLAC010026006.1_pt1 | contig 11641 bp, 3 predicted proteins | sample 8027881 | NCBI WGS metagenome assembly JACLAC01 (sample SAMN15725517, study PRJNA655200) | protist metagenome | isolation source: fluorescence activated cell sorting (FACS) single amplified genomes of... | place: Spain: Blaines Bay Microbial Observatory, Mediterranean Sea | collected 2016-01-19 | reverse complement strand
CAAAGAAATAGATAGAAGATGAAAATGAAACAAGAGAATGATACAAATCTAGACAATATTTTCTATCTCAATATGATATGATACGCGAATAATATTTTTTAAAAAAATATGATAATTTTTACAGAGAGTGTAAATAGTAAATAGTATATCTTGAAAATATGACATTAAAATGCATATTAATAGCATAAATACACAAATATTTTACAACACCATACACGCACAAACATCGTGTCCTCCCTTGCTCCTTTATTTCCAACAAATTTAAAACACACCATGCATTCGAAGTGTACCATCTTTCCCTGTACTAACTATTGTATCAGAATCACATTCCAAATCAGTTATATCTTTGGATTGGCCATTTAATGATTTTATGCAAGAACCATCCCGTGCATCCCACAACCGAATCGTACCATCTGCGGAACCAGTAATAGCACATTGTTCTGAAGCCCATTTTGCAACTGTAATTGGACCTTTATGCCCTTTTAATATATGCGAGCATGTTAACTTATTCGAATCCCATAATCTTGCCGTTTGATCAGTACTTGCAGACAAGATATATGGTGGTTTAACATGCTTCCCAAATACATCCATTCTGGAAACAGGTTGAATCGATACGTGTGTGACAGCACCACGATGTGCACGAAGCGTGCGCCTGCATGTTGCTTGTTTATTCCAAATTTTGATACTACCATCCCTGGCACCAGATACAAAGCCATCGAACAAAGATGGATTCGAACCAACACTGTACACTGCACCATAATGATCTTGTAAATTATGTTTCATTCGACCAGTACGAATATCCCAAACACGAAGGCTTTGATCGTTTGATCCACTAAAAGCCAATCCCCATTCATTTTCAATACCTAACAAATTTACTGGGCCAGTATTGCCACGAAGTGTATGAACTAACGGGCGTTTCGATCGTAAATCCCAAACTTTCAATGTTTTATCAGATGATGCTGTTACATAACGTGTAACATCCATATCAGCGATCATCAACGATGTAATACCAGCAGCATGCGCTGCAATTATTCTAGTCGGTTGACCTGCTTCCATATCCCATAGCCACATCGAACCATCTTCAGCACCGGAACACAATTCATTACGCGTTTGTGTATTTACTTTTAAACATGAAATTTTAGACGGTGCACCATTACCATTATTATTGTAGCTGGTATTGCCACCACGACTGCTTACGCGTACTCCACCTGAAGAGCTCAAAGAATCACGTTTCCCTCTAGATGAATCAAGTGAATGACGACGGGTTGGAGATGAATTGTTTACATGTTGATCATGCTGATGAGACAGGACTCTTAGTTCTTCCCCTGATTGTGGATGCCACAAGCGAACCGTACCATCTCGAGAACCACTAGCAATTACATAACTTCGTCTATTGTTACTTTCACATGCTGCATGTAAAGCTACTACTCGCATGCGATGGCCAGACATTACCTTAACGGATAATGGTTCATCATTCCTAGCATAAGATGGAAATTTCGAATCATTACTATCGACGATGTTCTTTTTTTCCTTCGTGTTGATAGACATATCAACATCACGTTTCTCCTCAGCTCCATTTATGGTATTCTTATCACTACCGCTACCACTACGTCGTCTTCTTCTGTTCATTCGCTTTTGTTTTATTTGCTGCTCCTGCTTCTTCATAGCTTCATCGACATCATCAAGACTATCGGATAAATCCAATTTAGCACCACGTTTTCGTTTATCATCGCTACTTTGCATTCCCCATAAACTTGGCTCTAACATTTGCTGGCGCCGTCTCATCCATCGTTGTATTTTTTTCACAGCTTCATTATGATCTTCAGTAAAATCGTCATTTTTCTTGCGTCTTCTACGACGATCTTTCTCTCGAAAGGATGGTGTAGAGGAGCGAACTGGATGAACGGAAATGCCACGAAGTGCACCAAGCGGTTCTCCTAGCATATCGTTGCCATTAATACTGGTGTTGCTACTACCAGCCATGCTGGTCGATGCACGTGAATGGTGTTGCCTGTTCGATGAGTTTGATGGAGTCCCAGTCGAGCGCAACCGTAATGCCATGGTTTGTGGTCTACGTTTCTCATGTTGTTGATGATGATCCTCATCTCTATTTGAATGATGTACATTACCAGCATTACGGCTGCCTCTACCATTATTACTACCATCCTCTTCCGGTGAATTCAAACGCATACGTCGTTTTTCAGAACTACTTGAATGCTTCGTCGTTTTCGGTTTATTCGCAGGAGATGAAAATTCTTGACGATTACTTTTCGGTATAGCAGTAGCAAGACCACGGCGATCTAGTTGTGATTTTTTACGCCGTTCACCAACCCAAAGCTCAGGACTTTTTGCACTTCTCATAGAACTGTCAACAATGTTATCTTCATCGTTGGTATGAATATTTCCATGGATACCATCTAATTCCCGTTCCATTTCTTCCGTATTGATTTGTACCAAAGCTGCATTTTTTTTCTTCCTCGTACTTTTAATGGCATCTGCGTTTATCGGAGTTTTATTGAATGGCATTTTTCGACTGCGTTGTGTCTTGATGTTACCCAACGGGCTTTTCATTCTTCCAGAGCGACTTGTCATTCGAACAGGTTTCATGCTTACTGTTAAAAATTCTGAACCCAGTTCATCGGAATCACCTATTATGGAATTGTCTAATTCCAATCTTGGTGCACGTTTTCGTTGATTCCTTTTAGAGATTTGTTTTTGCCCAAGATCACGACTATTTCTTCTACTACGACGCCTAGGTTCGCTTTTCACCAAACGTTTTCGCTCTTCTTTCAACTCATTGGCAGATTTTTTCGTTCTTGGACTCAATGGTGGCTTCTTTGATCCATCTCCTTGGTAATCATGTTTGCCACTGTTCATATCTGCACCTCGCTTATTACTATGGCGGTTAGGTGGTCTTTTACCATGTGGCGGTTTATTGCTTACAACATTACTAGCGTGATGATGATGATGACTTGTATCTTTCATCGCTTCTAGTCTCACTTTACCAGAATTTTTGACTTTTTTCAACTTAATATTATCAGTTTGCGCTAATTCTTCTGGCGATGATCGAATGCCATCATCCATTGACAGTGCACGTCGCGAGTGATCATTCTTCAATTTACGCTCAGCATGACTCAATTTTTTTTCTAAATATTTTGGTAATCTATTTGACCTTTTTTCCTTAACTTCTCTTACTTGAGTTGGTGAAATATGTTTTTTCTTTTCCGAACCACTTTCACTAACCGTTTCCTCTTCGTCTTTATGCTTGCCTAAAGATGATAGGGCATTTCTTCTTAGCTCTTCGATTTCCTTAATCGATTGTCTTTCTACACGATGTATTGCGGATGGAGATTGTGATTTTGAACGGCGCTTTCTTAATTTGGTTTTTAGCCTTCTAGGCGTACTTTTTGGTTGCGCTTCATGTGTATATACAACTTGTTCTTGTTGATTATTTACATTTTGTTTGCCTTCATGCTTATTATTTGTTTCTTCTGGTAACTTTGGTGGTGTTTTTCGCTTCTTCTTTTTCGTCGATGAGCTATTACTACCACTTTTCCTAGATGATTGTTTTCTAGGCGGTGTTATGACTTTTTCTTTTGCCTTGATCAATTTCTTCATCTCTTGCTTTTGTTGATGTTGCAATGGTACCTGAAGTCGTGGAGACGATGGTGCTCTTGGACTCACCATCGTTGAAGAAGGACTGTGTAAATCTTTAAATGAAGATACCATGTCAGTGGCATTGTGCTGCTGCAATTCTAATTGTTGCCTAATTAATTCATCCGGATCTCCCATCAAAATACTTTTCTCCTCTGCATTTACTTGAATTTGTTGTTGTTGTCGATCATCATCATCATCTTCCCCTTCTATGTCTTCTTCAACTTCTCCATCATTATTATTAATATTATGCTTTTGAATTTTTCTTCGTAATTCCTCCGTTGCTAACTCAGCTTCCTTTAATGTATGTTCAGGTGAGCCATGTTTTGCTAAATCAATTCCTTCTCCCATTTTCGCTGCATTAATAGCTGCTTCAACTAAGTTTTTAGGAGTAGGTGGTTGAGCCATTTCAAACCCAGACGATACACTTGAACTAGGAGACCATGAAATATCCAAATTGCCAGCACTATTATTCATACTAATACTTTCATCATTTGGAATTTGAAGCCCAGGCACTAATACTGCATCTTTTGCATATGGATTATTGACCACAGTTTTTTGATGTGGTGGTGATTCTGGTTGATCTCTTTCTAAATTTACTTCTGTATTTATAACTAAAACTGGTTTTTTATTTAATTTTTCCCTTGCAGGTGTTAATGGTGATGGTCGACTTAGTTCAGGGTTGTTTCTACTATGTTGCATTTTTTCATTTTCTAACAATTGCGTTGTTGGACTGGTATGCCCTAAATCAAATTTATCCATATTATCTCTGTTTTGAGGCGTGCCATGATCCATGGGTGTCCTGAGACCATCGCGACGAGATAAATATTGACTGGAACGTGGACGGCCAGGACCAGTCCTTCGACCTCCCGTCGTTGGACGTTGTGGAAAACTAGATTTAGACAAATGACGTACTTGCGTGGCAGGTAATTGAGTTACAAATGGATGCAACAGCAATCTAGTCACATCAGGTCGTTTTAACGGATCACGCTCGAAGCATAAACGCAAAAAATCATGCCCTTGTGGTGATAAAGAATCTGGAAATGGTGGAACAGTCTCTACACATGCAATATGATACATCGCAGTGACGGGGTTGCTGTATTGGGACCATGGAGGACGCCCAGTTGCCATTTCTATGATTGTACAGCCAACGCTCCAAACATCAGCTCGTCTCCAACCTTTATCCGTTTGTTGCTCTTTAATAACTTCCGGTGCCATCCATAATGGAGTTCCTTTTACACCACCTGTATTAGTAGAATTCGTATTGATACGCTTTGATGCGCCAAAATCAGCAATTTTCACTACACCTTCATTTGTAATTAATACATTTGCACCTTTAATATCACGATGCGCTATACTATTTCTATGTAAATATTCTAATCCTAATAACAATTGGCGTGCATATACGCGTACCAACGGTTCTTGCAATGCCCCAAATTTATCAATTAAACTACGTATTGATCCACCAGGAACAAATTCTAAAAAAATACTAAGCGTATTTTTACTACGTTCTAAACCTAAATATCTAACAATATTTGGATGGCTTAAGACACTTTCCGTATTATTATCGGAACGATCACCAGCAATTAACATTCGCAATTCATTTTCTAACGCAGCAAGTTCTTTCTCGCTCACTTCCGTTGTATCCAATTGTTTCACAGCCATTAATTCACCAGTATCTAAATTCAATCCTAAAAAGACAGTGCCATACGCACCTTGTCCCAATATTTCCCCACGTTGCCATCGAATTGGTTCCGTTTGTCGTGGCCTTGAATGCCAATAAGTGCGTTGATCTCTAGTACTGCTACGACGTAAACCACTACTTCCAGTGGCACCGATGGAACGTATCATAGCATGTGATAAATTATTATTATGGTTATTATTATTACTACCACCGTTATCCTGATGGTGAAGGCTTGGTAATGAAGGCAATGGATGCAAATGTCCAGCAGATGCAACTGGTGTGGGAGACATAAGTACTTGTGAAATGCCTCTACTTTCAGTATTATTAACATGCACAGTAACTGAATTACGCACTTCACTATCTACAAGTTCATTTAAATCATTTTGTGAGGATAATACAATTAAATCCCCTTCAGGGTCTTCATATCTAAGGTTGACTTCAAAACCATAATCGGCAGACAATCGCTGTTTTAAGTTACGAAAGGACGTCCCTTTATCAATAGCTACAGCACGTATGTTACTATTATGGTGACACTTTAAACGTATTTTTTTTTGTGTACCACTATTATTATTATTATCACTAGGAAATGGTGATGAGTTATTTCTGATACTTGACATAGATGTGTTTAACATGTTGTTATTATTATTGTTATTCATATTGCTACTAGTGGAAGTTGATATTGATAATGATGTTGTTGGAATTGGATCACCACCAGTAGTTTCCCAATCAGCTTCTTTGTTTTGCATATCATTTCCTTTTTGCATCATTGTATATGTGGTGGTGGTTATGGATATAATATCGCTGATACTATATAATAATAAAATGAACTATATATCTTTATATATGTCAAACACAACAACAATATTATCAAAGAAGAATGATTCTTTTGTTTATTATTTTTCTTGTTTTTTTTTTCTTATTATTACCAAAGACCAATAGATATAATTGAAATACAATTCTGTTATTCTATATCTCTCATTCTTGTATGAATCATCTGTTCCATCTCTTTTAATCCGGATTGCCAACTATTCAACTATATATATATGTTTATTTTTGATTTTAATTAGCAGGTAAATAACACTAATAATTTGCGAAAGAAAAGTTTTTAAAATTATTATCAAAATAACGCTTTTTTTCGTCAAAATGGTGTAAAATATTGAAATTTCCCTATTTTCCTATTTATATCGATTAGCTCTAGATAGTGGAATTATTTTGATAAACGTATAGAGAATACTATGTACTGAGTATATATTGTATAATAATACCTATTATGTCATAATATATTTCGGATATTATTATTATTAAAATATTGAATCTCGAAGCCCCCCAGAATATGCACATTACCTCCTCCTATATTCCTATGTTAATATTTTTAGGCTGTGGTATTACCTTATGTATAAAAAGACTCCGACATGGGTGGTGCATTCTTTCTGGCGGCATTAGCATTGCAACACCATTGTTTTGTGCTTTTGTAAAAATTATTAGAAGAAAAATGAATTATTTTAATTAACGCGCTGGTTTTATTATTTTTTACTCCTCTTACAATATATATATTACATATTAACTACTTCGTACTTCTCCCCTTTTCCTACGCATGAGCCCTATGTGCTACTCTCCGCAATGTATCTATCAATTCACTTTCATCTTCATCCAGTTCATACACTTCAAGTGCTGCCATGGCAATTTGATTTCCATCTAACCACAAATCATTAAATGCACGTTGTTCAACAGTGGAGATGACATTTTTTTTTGCTAACCTACCCATGATACTAGAAAAATCTGAAGGTTCCTCAATGTCTTCAACTACCACATCATCAACAGCTTGCCTTGCTATGCGTTTTAATGTATCTTGCAAATCACCTCTATCCTTGTTTTGTGCATATAATTTCATACATGCTTTTACACTAGGTTCACCATTAATAACAGCAGATTCCAATGCTGATACTTCCGGTATGGTTAATTCTAAATCATCAATAATCGACAGAAATTCCAACGTAGCATCCATTTTACGTTGTGATGCTGATTTCTTTTCAATATCATCTGCATATTTATCCATATGATCATTCAGCACTTCTTCATATTTATCCACAGCACTTGCTATTTCATCTATTTCCTGTGCAATTTCTTGTTGAACAGCTTCAGCTGCACGCGCTGCTTCATCACGCTCTTGACTAATTTGTCGTTGTACTTTCTCTGCCTCAAGAGCCACTTCTTGGCGTTCTTGACTAATTTGTCGTTGTATACCTTCTGCTAATATTGCAGCTTCATTACTTTCATTTTCAACGATTTCGATTATACGTTTACATGTATCAGCAAACTCTTCCAAGGAACCGTTTATGATGTAATTGTCATATGCAGCAATGATTCTATCGTCGTTTTGGTAATAATCCATCAATAGTTCATAACTTTGTTTTGATATAAACCCTTCTGCTTGCATTTGAAATATACATATTAAAATTCCATCTTCTTTTGAGACACTTTTTACACTTATATCATCAACCTCAGTTGATCTGTAAGATTCAAAATCTTCAGAATAACCATCCATTGAATCAGTTTGTGAATATTCACTTTGTGATGGTGCAGGGTCTGATTCACTTTGCGACCATCCTTTGACCGCTTGATGGGAATCATTAGCAAATGCGGAACTATTTGAAGAGAATTCTACTTCATCATCTTGTTCTTCACCTTCTAAATAATCATCACCATCATCCTCGAAGTCATCTTCATCGTCGTCGTCATCATCATCATCATTTCCTTCATATATTTTTCTACCAGGATTGTAATATTGTTCATCACTATCTTCTACCGCATCACTAGATACACGATTTACAATACGTTTCATAGAATCGACTAAATCATCTACATCTTGCATGCTTGCATATACATCATATGCGCCCATTAACCTAGGATCATCGCCATTAATTAATATTTGCAATATTTCTGCTTCATTTGCTTTCAAATCGCCTTGTTGTTTCAACGCATCCGTTAAATCGCTCATTTCTTTCTGTGCCTGTTCAAACTTTTGTTCCACTGCAAGTGGATTTTGCATTGCTACTTCTTGCTCTGCAATCATTTTTAATGCCGCAACCAAGTCTTGAAATTCATGATCGCTTAAAAATGCATCATATGCAGCAGTGACAATGGAATCATTTTCATCTAGCAATTTAACTAACATTTTCATTTCTTTCCCTGTCAACATACTTTGATCTGCCATAAAAGCAATCACTTCGCCGATATTGTTTTTCTTATCATCATTGATCCTTTGAAGCGTATTTTCTGTATCTTGAAAATCCGTATCCATTTGCAATCGTACAGATATACGTTTAATTGTATCAATAAATTCATTGATATCTTCCGTCTCATTGAATACATCCCAAGCAGCAGATAATCTTGCATCCCCTTGCCTGAACAACAATGACAATTGATTGGCTTCTGAATCTTCGATAACCTCGTTTCCAACAATATTTGCCATCACTGAATCAAATAATGCAAAATCTTGTGCAACTCTTAAATTCAAGTGGGAAACGACACGAGTACACGTATCGACAAAATCATCCTCATCCCCATCTACCTCGTATACTTCATATGCTGATACGATAACATCTTGCTCTTTTGTACCATCTTGTCTTAACAATGCAGTCAACGTAGCTTTTTCTTGTGATGAAAATAAACTTGCATCTGCTAATGTACATACAACATCATATGCTTTTCGTATAATATTTTGATATGTTTCCTCATCTTCTACAGAATCGTCCAAACCATAATCAATCGTATCATCCAATGCACTTGCACTAGATGCTTCTGATTCTTCCAACAACGCTTGGCGTGAATTTTCCAATTCCAAAAGACGCATTAATGTGATTCTTAAATCAACAAGATCATCATCCGTTTCATACAATTTAAATGCAGTTTGGATCAACGGGGTGTTTTCTTGTATTAAACGTTTTAAATCTTGTGCACCATTTTCATCAACAATACCTTCTTGAAGCATTTTATCCACGACAGCATGTTTTCCATCTTCATACGGTGTTGGAGAACTTGGACGTGGTGGTATATCATCCCTATTGTTGTTATTATTATTGCTGTCGTTCCTACTAGTTTGAGACACTGTACGAGCAGTTCTAGACATATCGTAATCACTATTATCACTTTCAGTTTCATCCTCCTCATCGTATCTCAAAAGTTCAGCATGTGCAATAGCTTGCATATCACGTAGTAAATCTTTGATGTTTCCACCATTATCGTAACGATATAATGCATCATCCAATAAATCATTACTTTCCAAATTGGCTAATATTAACAATTCTGTTTCTGTTAAATATTCATATTCACTTAATGTTTCCAAAACTTTATCACGTCTTGCAGCTTTTACGTTTGCATTGCTATTATTGCTAGTACTACTATTATTATTATTATTATTATTATTATTAGCTGCTGTAGTTGAAACGGTACCAGCTTTTGCTTCAGCAATACGTTTCAATAAATTCATCAATTCATCTACATCTTTGCTAATTTTAGCAACATCATATGCAGAGTAGACAACTGAATCGCCTGCCATGATTAAATCTGCTAAAATTCTTGTCTCCGTTTTCGTTATTTGTTTCCCATCACTCATAACTTTTAATAACGCTAATAATTTATTCGCTACACGTGCTTCCTCCCCACCTAACAATGGTGCACGTCTTAACGTAGTAAGTTTGATCAATGCACTTGTCAAACGCCTAACATCTTTGTGCCTTAAATATGAACGGTATGTAGCTAGCATTGGACGATCTTCCTCTTGCACTAGCATCATTAAATCTTTCAATTGTGTTTCACCAATATAATTTTGTGAAAATAATTCTTTCACAAAATTTAACAATACTAATTTTTCTTGTGCAATATCATGTGCTGGTACACATAATAATTCCCAATCCCCCGTCATGATGTATGGGAATTTAGCACCTGTAGATAATGGTACGACTACGTTGTCCGCTGGTCTTTCAATTCCAACTGGCACGACGCGTCCACTGCTGACGTCCGGGAATAAAGCGGTTAATAAATCTTTCAACTCATCTATTGGTTGATTTTCATAAAAAGTCACAACACGAAAGTCATTATTAAATGTAATTCGTACAAATTGGGTATCAACCTCTGCCATGATTTCGTATATATATATATATATGTATTATATGATATTTTATACCGTATATACGTTATCTGTGGATAGTAGCAGTAAATACTATTATTATAAATAATATATATATATATATATTAGAGTTTTCTGTGGTTTCTGAATTTTTAATTGCAGTTGTTTGTTTCTCTTGCATGTACATCATCACTACTACTAATATTAATTATTAAAAAAAATTCAACCATTTTAAACTTCATTACCAGGTACTGTGGTCAATTGAAGGTAAAAATATAAGTTAATATATTTATAATGGTGGATGGTGTAGCATGTAAATAAAAGGTAAAAAGGATTGGCAGTTAACAATTCAAAAAAATCTAGAAAATTTGAGATCTGGGAGAGGGCACACTTCTGGTTGAAAGTTAGTACAAATTTTGCATACTGTTAGGTATAGTTAATTAGGACATAATAGCATACTAATAACATTGATGTTGCATTGTTTGCCATATTTATAAGTGAAATAAGGTATTATATGGGCTGTTTCTTTTTTCTTTTTCCAGAGAGAAGAGAAATTAAAATGGGGGGGTGAAAGAAGATAAAGAAAACACATTCAAACATCAAAAAGCGACAATAATAATAATAAGTCGTTTAATCATTTTTTGTATCTATTATATATATACATTTTTATTGCATTATAATAAAGTATATATCACAATTTATTAACGAAAATAAAAATACGAAAGAAACAGAATTACAAGATACTAATGAATTTTGCTACTATTATAAATAATAGCTCTAATTTCACCAACAGCACAACAAACATAGTTCAAGTTAAAAAAATTTACAAGTCATTACTTATACGCAATGCTCTTGCAAATGCATGTGAAGTTGATCCAAGTACAGTATTTACATCTCAACATTTATCATTATCAGAGTTCTTCTTTACAGCATGTTTAGTAGTGGTTGCATTGACAGGTGTTAGTGCATTTTGGTCTACTATTAAATATATTTTTACGAAAACAACAATTGGAAAAGTAGTTGTAGATCGAGGTATTCAATTAAAAAAAGGTATATCAAGTTTTACGCTAAAAAAAAAAAAAGACGTGCCTGAAAAAGAAATAAAAATGGTACACGCTAAACAATTTATAAATCCTTTGTATGGAAACGAAGAAATAGAAAAAGATACCTTTAGA
>JACLAC010021078.1_pt1 | contig 11642 bp, 6 predicted proteins | sample 8027881 | NCBI WGS metagenome assembly JACLAC01 (sample SAMN15725517, study PRJNA655200) | protist metagenome | isolation source: fluorescence activated cell sorting (FACS) single amplified genomes of... | place: Spain: Blaines Bay Microbial Observatory, Mediterranean Sea | collected 2016-01-19 | reverse complement strand
AACCCTGAAGAAAAGGGCCAAGCAGACCACCCGTTTGAACGACTGCTGCATCGACTTGCAGAAAAATTCAAAGAAGGAGAAACGGTGTGTTTACTACGACAAGGAACTTCACAGATCGTTCGCCAGCCTGGCCCTCTCAAAGGTCCACGACATCGAGGATTTGGTGACCCTGGGGCGGCGGTCGCGGTCTTGCCCGTACTACGGTTCTCGGGAAGGGGTGGAAGGCGCAGACATCGTCACAATGCCTTACTCAATGCTACTGCACAAGAAGACCCGCGAGTCCCTAGGGGTGGACTTGAAGGACCACATAGTCGTCTTGGACGAGGCGCACAACGTCGTTGACAGCATCAACCAGCTCTACTCCTGTATTCTTGCGAAGGGCCACATCGCCGCCTCCCGCGAACACTTGAGAAGGTACAGGGACCGGTACGAGAGGCGGTTGAACGCAAAGAACCTCTCGTACATAAACCAGATTTTGACGGTCTTGAGCTGCTTGAATTCGTACTTGAGTACGCTCCAGAGCAGTGCGAGACCGGCGCATGGGGTTGGGACCGCGAACGGCTACGATCAGATTTTTACAATCAACGATTTTCTCAGCTCGGTGGGGATTGACGACATGAACATGATCAAGTTGAACAAGTACCTGGACCGAAGCAATTTGTGCAACAAGTTGCACGGTTTTGTAGAGAAAAAGGCCGCGCCGGCGCTGCCCGAAGGCAGCAGCCCTGCAAAGGAGAGCGCCGGTGCGGACATTTCGAAGCACATGTCGCCCTTGTCAATTGTACAGACGTTTTTGTCCGCTCTGCTGAATTCTGACAGTGACGGACGAGTGCGCATTCAGAAAACTTCGGACGGGGCAGTATACCTGAAGTACATCATGCTAAACCCGGCCATTCATTTCAAGAGCATTGTGAAGAACGCCCGAAGCATTGTGCTTGCAGGCGGAACGATGCAGCCCATATCTGGCGTGATCAGGGACTTGTTGGCGGTCCGACCGTCCGACGTCGACCTGTTCTCCTGTGGTCATGTCGTACCGTCCGAGAACCTTTTGACCATGATCATGGACAAGGGCCCCAACGGCAGGCCATTCAGTTTCACCTACTCGGACCGGCAGCTGCCGTCCCAAATGCACGAGCTTGGAAGTTTGGTCGCCCAACTCTGCGCGACAGTGCCGAAAGGGCTGGTGGTGTTCTTTCCCTCGTACGTCTACCAGGAAAAAGTAATGAATCACTGGAAGCGGGTAGGGCTGATGGCAAGCATTGCCGGGAGAAAGTCGGTCTTTTTGGAGCCCCGGGAGTCGAGCAACGTGGATAGCACCCTTCGAGCGTACCAAAAGTGTATATCTGCGGAGGGGAACCACGGCGCAATAATATTCTGCGTGGTCAATGGAAAAATGTCGGAAGGCATTAACTTTGGCGACGACATGGCCCGCGCGGTGGTAATGATTGGCCTCCCCTTTGCGAACGCCAGCGATTGTGAGCTGAAGGAGAAGATGAATTTTTTGGAACAAAAGCATCGTGACCCGAGCGTTGGTAAAGAGTATTACGAGGACTTGTGCATGAAGGCTGTCAACCAGTCCATTGGTCGCGCAATACGGCACATTAACGACTACGCCGCGATTCTACTTGTCGACGGGCGATACAAACGGAAGGGCATCCGGGACAAGCTGCCGAAGTGGATGGTGACCGAATTGCACGTCCCAGACACGTACGGCCGAAGCATTGGTCTGTTAAATCAATTTTACAAGAGGAAGATGATGGTGACGGGGCGGGAGGAGTGAGAATGAAACAGTGTATAATCAAACCCCCAAAATGAAAATAAAAAAACAAAAAAACCCCAACAAATACTGTGATATTATACTACCAACTACAGAATAAAATAAATTAACACACCGGAGGCGGTCGATCCCCGCGGCTAAAAATATCAGGGCGTGGGCCGGCAAAATTTTACCGGTGTACATTATTATTAGTATTTTAAATACGTAGTACTACAAGATTATCTCTTCTTCCTTTCTAGTCTATTAAATAATTCGGCTATAATAATACCGGTAGATACGAGGCGACAAGTATTAATTTTATTAAATATCTTTTATTAAATCTTCTTGGTGGTGGGTGGTGGGTGATGGGATGAGCTTTAAAAAAATAATAGAGGAGTATAATTTAGAAGATGAGGAAAAAAGACGTACTACAGGTATTTATATTAGACTATACACGTAGTACAAAAAACAACCGAGTACGAACCGAGAACCGAAGAACACAACCGAAGAAAAACGAAGAAAAATGGAAACTCCTCTCCTCCAACTACTTTTATTATTATATTAACCGGAACTCTGACCTTTTACTAACCATTTTGTTATACGATTTATATATCAAGTTGCACAGAAATGAAAGTCAAGCGAGGGTCGGTGGCTAACAGGAGGTGTATCCCACACACAGTACTTAAATTAGTCTTTTTATCTCAAAGAAATGGCCGCTCGAATCCTTCCTTCTATTCCGTCGGAACCGCGATATGAGAAGAAGTTTGTCAACGTCCTTGGCAAACGGATGGCTTACGTGGAGTATACAACGTTATCGGGTAGTACGGATACACAGGATACAATTGTCTTTGTCCATGGGAATCCGACCTCTTCCTACATGTGGCGAAATGTGATGCCTCATTGCGAAGAGCTTAAAGGGCTCGATGGGGGGAATGTTCGCCTCATCGCCCCAGACCTCATCGGGATGGGAGCTTCGGAGAAGCTCGATAATGTTGACGATCCTCATAGGTATTCGTTGAAAGAGCAGAGCAGGTATTTCTCAGCGTTTTTAGAAGCGGTAAACGTGCGGAAACGCGTGACCATGGTAGCACACTCCTGGGGAGGTACACTGGCAGCGCACTGGGGTAGCCAGCAAAACCAAAGAGAAAATTCGGAGGCAGTGCGCGCCCTGGTGATTCTAGAGGTTGTTTACGTGCCTTTCCCGTCCTGGGAGCATGTGCCGAAGAAAATCCGTGGCGGTGTGAAACTGATGCTAAGGCCCCCTATTAAAGTGTGTTTTGGATGCTGCGGATCATTCGACCTCGGTGCCTTTCTAATCATGAAGAAAAACATGATGCTCGAGTCCATGTCTGATCGTGTGAACCGCGCAGACTTTGGAGAGGCGGAGATGATGCACTACCGGCAGGGGTTCGAAAAGTCACACTCTCAGGGAATTGAGTCCCGGCGCCCAATCCTCTCCTTCGTGCGCTCCATTCCCGTAGCGGGAAAACCCCCTGAGGTCGTTGAGATAATGGATTCAGGGAGGGGATGGCTAGAGTCAAGCAGCACTCTTCCAATACTTTTTTTCAGCGTCCAGCCTGGGGTATTGAAGCAGGAGGACAGGGATTTCATCCGGGGGTTGGGGGAGAATGTGACGGAGATTGAGGTGGAGGGCGGGCATATGGTGACGGAGGACAGTCCAGATGATGTTGGGAGTGGTATTGCGAAATGGTTTCGGGAAAAAGTAGCAGTAGAGCAGTGAACGATCCCCTCTTCAGAATAATTTAACTAAGAGGTTTGGGTACTCATCATATTATAACTACACCTCTTAATTATACTTCGTAGCATTTTTGTCGATGTATATTATATTTTAAATAATAATAGACTAATATGGAAGAAAAAAAAACTAAAAAAAAAAAAAAATACGCGCAAAAATCTTCTTTTTTTTTGTGTGTTGTTGAGAAGGTCACATCATGGAGGAAGGAGGAGACACTTCTACCGTTGTCAATTCGCTGACGACTACTGCTGCTGTCTGTTGTTGTATTTAATAGACGACTGACTAATATATCCGTCCGTCGTCCTACCTCCTTCTTTGTCGACAATTGTTATTACTTTACCGGACCGGTACTTTGTTGCTTCGCGATACTACACACTCATAATAATTTAAGATCGAACAAAAGGTCAATGATGTCATGGACCGTCAGTTTCTCAGGTTTTTTTGCAGCAGCTGACGAAACGGCAGGCGCTTCGTTAAAATGGCGACAAGTCCACCACCACCAGTGCTGCTCGATGTTGTTTGTATACCCCCGCTTTGGCCGATTTTAGACTGGCCTTCAATATTAAACCTTAGTTTGACATGCCGAGACTTTAAACATGTTGTAGACTCGCTGCTTTTGAGCCACTTAACAGTGAGGGGTGTCAAATCACGGAAGGCACTTGCTGCTGTATGCGCAGCATACCACTTGGGTGGACACTGTGTACCATTTGTTGTCAGTGGCTCACCCAACTTGTTGGCAATTGATTACCACGTGCAGATGTTTGATAATTGCACTTTCCAAATTGGCGGTCACTGCGAATGGGATGGGTTTGAAGATACATTTCGCTTGTTGTTTCGGGAGGTAAAGTACCCTTCAACAGAGGCGGGCGCGGTCGCTACACCAGAATCTATTGGCGCTCTGTTCCGTCGTTTTTTGAACCCTCTCTACGACGAAAGCCGTCTGCTGTCTCCGGCATCACTGGGGCTTATTGGGCATTTATTGCCGGATGATTGCTACGTTGCACGATGGTGTCAGTTAAGTGTGTTTGGAAGCAAAGATAAAGCACATTTCGATGATGCCATGGACAAAATTTTGAGCCCAGGACATCACGAAAAATCTGAGGCGCGGTATTACCACCAAGGTTGCACGAATTCTGCACCGCTTTTGTATTGCCCACGGGCACCCCTTCCCGATTCGTTGACACGAAACGACGTCATAAAATGGGCCCAGAACGAGTGCGAAGAAGCGTGGTATACACCATGGCAGCATTGTCCTCGGTCGGACACTTCCCAACAGTTTGAAGAGGAGATGGTGGCCAAGTACGGCCAGTTAGCGAGACCATGTTATTCTGCTTACCTGGCCAACCAAAATTGTGAACCCACAAGTGCGACCCCTTTTTTGACGCCTTTGCAAAGTTTTGCGGAGAGGTCGTACCATTGGCCAAACATGCACCCGCTTTTGCCGACGCAACCTTCACAAAAGCTAAACGAGGCAACCGTGTTGGCGTACATGGATTTGCTGCAAAAAGCAAGCGCCCAGCACGAACGCCCGACCGTTCTTTTGCTTGAAGTGAAAGCGCACAAACACCAGGAGACGTATTTTTTCGTACTCGATGGGCACCATAAACTGGAGGCTTTGCAGCGCCTGAAGTCAACGGTAGGTTTGAAAAACCCACGAATCAATTTTTTGATCGTTTCACGCTTCGTGAAACCTGAATTGGATTGGATTGCAACTGATCAGCACTTTTACGACGATTTCAGCGGTATCAAAGAGCACAGGGGGGGACGGCACTTACTCGTTGCCGCCCGCGCCGCCGTCGAGTACGACGCAGCTTTGCGAACTATTCACGGTTGTTTTCAGGTGGCAAGTGTAGTTAGAAAACTTGTTGCTGATGTAAGAAGGGTGGAGCAGGAACGGATCAAAGAGCTTCGCAATGAAAAGCTCGCGATAGTAGAAGAAATAGTATCCTTGCGCACGGGCCTGCGGGCGAATGGCCTTGCAAAATCCTTGCCGCGCGTGGAATGGAAGAGGAACAAAATATTGGATGCCAAACCAAAGTGGACGGGGACTAATTGGAAGGAGATTAATGAGCCCAGATGGCATGACCTAACATTGACGGAATTACAAAAACTGCGCAATGGGTTAAGGGAAATTTGTACATCGAACGAATTGGGGGGGTTATTCCTCAAGTTTGCAGAGCCAGACTGGAAGCTACCGGAATTGCAAGGTTCGTTAAATATATTCGGTGGTGATGCGGATGATTACTAGCACATCGAGTATAACCCGGTGGCACAATTTTGTGAAAATTCCAAGTTCAATTTGGTTACGCAAGATGTTACAATAATATATGAAACCAAACAGTCCACAGTTTACACAAAGGAAACACAAAGGAAACACAAAGGAAAAAACTAAATTCAATAATAAATTTAACTTCATTTTTAACAAATGGGACAAGAGCATAGAAAACCTTAATAAACTCCTCGTAGTAATAAAGGTGCAACGAGCGTTCGAGTGTACCAATATTTATTATTAATTACGAGGCCTGTCCATTAATAGCTGTAATAGGGAGATATAGTTAAAAAATATACAGGACGATTTTTTAAAATAGTTTTGTTTCATATATTCTTTACTCGAAATGTAGATAGTATAGTATAGTGTGTAATAATTAAAAATAATCATAATATTTTAAAAGTATTCTATTCATATGTATATCAACTCTTTCTTTGTTTGTTTGTTTGTTTGTTTGTTTGTTTGTTTGTTTGTTTGTTTCTTTTTTTGTTTTTTTGTTTGTTTGTTTATTTGTTTGTTTGTTTGTTTGTTTGTTTCTTTCTTTCTTTCTCGTCTTCATAGACGACGACTATCCTAGTAAATTAAGGATATTCTATAATTTGTAGGTATTGTTTGATATTTTTTATAATACAATTCCTTACACTATTTAAAAATAAATATGGCCGTTGTTAAAATTTAAAATATTTCGTTAGAAAACAATATCCCTGTATAATAAATACAAGAATACAAAAGATTATACTTTTAAAAAAATGTGATTTATTTTTTGTCGTGTAACGCCAATAAATCTAAATTTCTACATCATTTCATATGCTACATTGTAATAACAATGTTATAGGAAACTTATTATAAAAAATGAACAATATTATACACGGTCTCTTTCACACACATGTTACGTTCCTTTTCCGTGAAAAAGAGAAGAATCAACCACAAGGATAAAATAGTAAATACCGTGGTGTTAAACGAGGAAACGAAAATCAGCGTGTACCAAACGCAGCAATCTTATCAACCAACAACAACAATCTAAGCAAGATCAAAAATGTTTGCCGGATCGCTTGGTGAGGAGCAAGAACGTGCCGCCCAACGGCGCATCCTGGAGCGCAGAAAGCGGGACGAGGAGCGCCGGCTTCGCGTCTTGAATGCAAAGCAACGTGTCATGGGCGTGGACAGAAATGGGATCGAGGCCCAACTCAGGGAGAAGCAAGCCAGGAATGCTGCTGAGAAAGCGTCCGATTCGTTGTACAGTAGCACGAACGAAGCCATCCGTAACATTCTAGAAGAGGAACACCTGCGTCTTCAGGAAGAAACCGCGGCCCGCGAATTTGAGCTCAAGAGCGCCTGGGATATCCAACAGGCGAACAAGAAGCACACCTATTCCTACCAGCTAAACGACCCAAACGCATTGAAGAAAGATCTTCCAGGACGCGTGGGCGACGATGATCCTAGGTGCGGCACATCGAGCCTTCAGCGGTTCCAAGGCGAGGATTTGCAACGAGGGGACCGCATTCGTATGCAACAAATGCAGGTCCAAGATTGGACCCAACAAGCATTGGCAAGGAAGCAGCAACAGAATAACCGGGTTGCGGAGGAGAACAGGGCTTACAACGAGTATTTACAGCAAGTAGACCAGGTGCGTTCAAACTTGGAGACGGCCGAAGCGGAGCACAGGGAACAGCTGAGAATTGAGCTTGTCAGGGAGAATGACGCCCTCCGGGAGCAGAGACGACTTCGGAATGCGGCCGAGGACGCCGGTCGAAAGAAGTTGGAGGCTGACACCCAAGATTTCTTACGGAACAACCCCATGCTTTGTGAGCGCAGAGACCAAGGGATGAGTCGATTCCCAGGACGGTACCGACCGGACCACTGGAAAGGCATGACCGTGTCGCAGTTGCAGGAGATCCAATCGATACAAAGGCAACAGATTGAGGAAAAAAAGGCCCGTCAAGCGGAAGAGCGTGCGCAGGCTGCCAAGGAAGCAAATTTATCAGATACTATTGTAGACGTACTCCAGCAGCAATACGACAGGGAAGCCCAGGCCGCAGCCGAAAGGCGCCTGGCATACAGCCAGGAATTGCTCGTGCAAGCAAGAGAAAAGAAGACGAGAGACGTGGAGCAACGGGAATTGCTTGGCACCAACAAGATCGCCGATGGGTTTTTCAACCGCTTTGGGGCCAGCTGCCGTTGATGGGATGCCGATTATCATAAGTTTGCGTTGTAGAACGACAATAATTCCCACAAACAGCACATATCCTTAATAATATGATGAAAGGGACATACCTAACTTGGCTTATTTCGCGTACGAGGAGCTCATGAACCAACGTCAATTTTACTTAGTATAAAATAATTTATCCGACTTTAAGTGATATGAATTTTAGCAGTTTCAAAACTAGATCAGTTCTACAATTGGGATAATCTTGAGAGTCTTCAAACATACAATATATGATATCATTAGTTTTAAAAAAAATAATTTATCATTATTACTTAAATATAATTTTTGTTTTTCATTATACTTAAAATAACAGACAATTTTTTGTTTTTATTATTCCAATAATGTGTATAGAAAAAAAACCATATTTTACTTAAATAACAGCCAATTTTCTTGTTTTTTTATATAAAGCATTACTCGTATTAGCTACGGTGTAATAATATTATAAAAAAATAAATTTTTCGTTCCCTTCTTTCCTTTTCCCTTCTTTACCTTTACCTTTACCTTTACCTTTCTCCCTTTCTCCCTTTCTTTCTTTACAAATTACAATTTAAGTTTATCCACCGAGAATATCTTTTATTGTATGATTAAAGTACTGGAAATAATTAATTCAGATCAATTTAAACCCACTTGTTTTCGGCAGTTGGAATTACAGAAGAACGTTTAGGGCAGCCCAAATGTGGAAGTAAGTTAACGGCAGTAGAAAAACCGATTTCATCCAGGCAATGAGTGCGTTACGCGAGGGAGTGCAAGGCTTTAAGTTTATGAAGTGCGGCACATTCGAGGAATTGCTGCGACACGTTAGCGGAAAAGGATCGGTAGAGTTAAAACAAATGTACATGGAGCATGTCTCAGAAAAAGACAAAATGTTTTGGCTAAAGCATCTGCTTTCTCCGTTATCTCATACATTCGACGATGAGAATTTATGCAAGGGTATGAAAAAGGAACTTCAGTTGCGGTTCGGTTGCTACCGTAGTAAGCACGGCAAGACACTTGGCAGAAACCTTCGGGAATGCTTCAAGGACCCGGATTTTATTGGCTTCATGTGGGCGCAGACGCTTCCCCAAGCGAAGAAAGATGACGGGGAATGTTTGGTGACGCTCTTGAAAGATGCACCAATCCAGCCTTTTTTTCCGTCCGCGCACAGAATTCTACTGACAGCGAATAAACTCATTCGTTTGGAAGTAACGGAAAAAATATTAAGTATTTGTAACCCTGGCCTGTTTTTGCTGAACGAGGACGGGAGGTGCCGTGCCAGATTCTTTGTCTGCAGAGGTGCAGCAAACGTTCTTCTTGGACAGCGCTCCGACGATGGCGGTGCAATAAAGTACACGTTTGATGCTCATGAACTCCCCCAAAGTTTGGCCGACCTTGTTTTTAGGCTGCTCCTCGCCAGTAAGAAGCAGTCAAAAATAATCTCTTCCGCAGTTCAGGACATATCTAGTTGGGAATGGGAAAACGAATGTACCGAACACCAACTAGAAGTAACGGAGATCCCGCTACATAAGACAGAAGAAGCATGTTGCACAAAGATGTCCAATCAACCAAAGAGGGGCAAAGGAAAAAACCGCTGGAATTCTCTGCATCACATTGTTGCAAAGAAACCGTCCAATAGAACTATGATAAGTGAAAATGATTGAAATATCTTTCGTAAATATTTAAAAACAAACACAGCGAATGTGAATCTGCTCCTTCTGTCCATTAAAGGTTTACTTTCCTTCATGTACTACTTAGCTCTGCTCCTGTGATATATATAAAAATCAATTTACTCTTGTCACTTAGTCTAGACTATAAACGAAAATGTACTGTAATACTTACGTAATTACAAATGTAAAAATATACCGCAATATACAAAATAACAAATATTCGTCGCATCGAAGCACAGCACTCAGAAGGTCATAAGGTTTTACACTAAAATTTATTCACCCACAAGGTAGTGCACGCCACGCCGTTTCAACTAGGCTATTTGGCATGGGTAAAAAGCTTGAAAGGCAAGCATGTAGGGATTACCAACGGAGGCCAGCAGGGTTAAGCGTAGTGCGGTCACATCATCTATTTGGTCGGAAACTAAATCAATCTTTTTGTGCCCTACAGACCGGCCCTCTGAAAATGGAAGCCATTTGTCGCTTGATGCAGATTTTGCTTCCACTTGGTACTCGCGAATCCTTTGACCGTAGCTAATGTCTTCTTGGATCAAAACTCGATCGACCGCGGATGGTTTCTTCAACAAGATTGTGAACGTAGTGTCGTGCCCGCCCTTCGTCCTGCTTATGTTTGCAGACCCTGCCGGGTTCCCGTAACATGTACGAATCCAATCCCCAAATTCTTTTGCTCGAGAGACTTGGTCGAGTGGAATCAGACCACTTCGCAACGGCGCAAAACCTAATTCCATGACACAGTTGTTCCCAACCGTGCGATGGTAAGAATTTATCATGTCCTCCAAAGTTCTTACACCCATCCCTTTGATTGCAAACCATGTATGGGGAGTCATCAGTACCGTGTCACAACCAGTAGGGACGAAAACCGTACCGTTTGACTCACCTTGGCGCGAAGAGCCAAGGGACCATATTGGGCCGACAGGCAAGCCTGATTCCGTTCCCACCCATTTGACAGGGTTGTCACTTACCCCAAACCCACCAAATGCAGCCGTGTGGGGCAACAACTCTTGGACCAAAGCTTTTAATCGCATCGCCATGGTCGGTGCCCATCCGCCATCAAACCACGTTTCGCTCAACGCACCGTAGTTCGTCCATAATTCACGAAGTTGTGCCAGGGATATTTGTTCGAACTCGCTCTGCGTGACATTTTGCATGCCAGGCAAAAGCGTAGCATTGGTGCCGACCGTCCCACCGGTGTGAACGTTAAGATAAAAGTTATCTTTCAAAGAGTAGTAATAGCCTGGGGAAATGCCGACCTTCATCATTTCTTCCCGAAATTCTGCAACGACGTCTCGCTGAATAGCACCCGGCGCAAAGACATCATAACCATACGGTTTGTTGGTCCCCGGTATCTTTGCGCTCGTCTTAAACATTAGAAAACCGCACCCGTGCTTGGCATTCATCCATGCAATTTTCGCGCCCAGCGACTGAAGGACCAGCGCCCATTGGGTGATGTTCAAGTCAGTCGGTGCAAGGGTACTTGGGTCGCTTGTTTTTACACCACGATTCCAGTTCTGTGCGTTGCAGCCCGGATCGCCATCATCGTACGCATAAGTGTCCATTTGAAACCCAACAGTTGCAATAATCTCCGCTTGTTGATACCGAACTTGAGTTCTTGTAGGCAATGGGATTACCCCAGGCGTCACGACAAGCCCATTTCCCGCGCTCGGCAAGACGGTAAAGGCCAAGAAGTGCGCGCATACGAAGAAGGACAAAACCATTACGGTACTGTATAGAGCTGAGCCGTTTTGAAAGCTCTTCACTAATTTTCTCTGTTCTTGATTAAGCCTTAGAATTCTAAAATTAGTCCACGGTGAACCGGCGTTGAACCAAATAATGAATTGGAGCGCCACATCCGACGGTAATTTTGATTAAAGTCTGTCTTCTTAATAAAGTTTTAATTTTTTATAGTAATTTTCTCACTCTTCTTTTTCACTTTTTATATTATTTTAATGGTGCTGTGTATATGTTAAAATAAAATATAATATTTTACCCTTTTA
>JACLAC010000617.1_pt1 | contig 11643 bp, 15 predicted proteins | sample 8027881 | NCBI WGS metagenome assembly JACLAC01 (sample SAMN15725517, study PRJNA655200) | protist metagenome | isolation source: fluorescence activated cell sorting (FACS) single amplified genomes of... | place: Spain: Blaines Bay Microbial Observatory, Mediterranean Sea | collected 2016-01-19 | reverse complement strand
TCGGTGATCGCAAACGTTATCCCGCCTTGAGAACCTTAGATGGCAGATGACACTGATTGGCGGCTACAGGGCCAAGAGCGCTACCTGAAGGGCGCCGTAGTCACTTACCACAAATACCGTCGCACCAGTGAATCGTGGGATCACGACCATTGCGAATTCTGCTTGGCGAAATTCATGGAGGCATCAACCGATCCAGATGTCAAAACCGATGGTTACGCAACGGTTCACGGGGACCGATGGATTTGTTCGACATGTCTCGCTGACTTTAAGGAACGCTTTACATTGGTAATCCGTCAATAGAACGTAAAAACATGAACTTAGCGAGCGGCAACGTAACCAACGGATGGACCTGAGCGGCATTGGCCTCGCGCTGATACCAATGGGTTTTCGCGATTTCAAACTTTTTTTGCCGCCTGTGATTTTGGACCTTATCCCGCTCAATTGGGCGACCGTGAAGGAGTGAAAGCTGTGAAAGCAATCTGGTCTGCGACAATCCTTGGGATCCTTTTTGCGCCGTCAACGACGTGGGCTCGGAAGGTAGAAGACTGGCCCTACGATCGACTCTTCAAGGAGGCTGACCTCATCGTCATCGCCTATGCCCAGGGCCTTGCTACCTCTAAGCAAGAATGGCCCGAAAAGGTCTTTGAGAAAGACCGCTTCGAGGGCGTTACGACAATCTTTCATGCAAGCTCCGTACTCAAAGGCGAAGCTCCCCTATGCATTCATCTGATTCATTTTAACTACACGGAACCTGCCCGTCCCTACAACGACGGACCGAGTCTTGTATCATTCTTCTTGAAACCCATCTCGATCGATGTGACGCAAAAGCATCAAGAAGAAGACGGGCAGCGAGTACTGAAACAGAAACGCCAGAGTTTTACGAACCAACCCGAATACCTCCTGTTTCTCAAGAAACGCAAAGACGGGTTTTACGAGGCAGTGTCAGGACAAATGGATCCAAGTTTCTCTGTCCGTGCATTGTTCGAACTCCGATCACTGAGATGAAAGTGGAGTGGACCAAAAACAAGATTCGATGCCTCAGAATGAAAACGTGGCCAGATAACCAGACGCTCGCCCGGAGCCGCCGATTCGGAGAGAATCAAGTGGAACACTGACTGGCGGCGGCCCGTTCAGCTTTACCGTTACCCCGCTCTTAAGCTCATGTCCTGGAAACTCTCACTTCTTACATCATCCGTTGCGGCTGCGATTTCAGCTTACAATATTGTTGCAAGCACTGAGAATTGGGGCCCGTCATTTTTCACGGCTTCCTTGATGTTCACTGTGGTAGCGGTTCTTCTGGTCGGTCCGTATGTCATCCTTGGCATTCTTTTGTCTTTCGTGCGCTCCCACCGAGCCCTTTCGATAACTCTCTTTGTGTTCATTCTCCTTATGTCTGTGCTCCAGACGACATTTCTGTCTTTGGAAACCCAAGCTTTTCTAAACCGGAATAAAGCACTCCCAGAAGGGACTGATCTAGGCGTCTTCTTTCTTGGCGTTGTGCAGTGGATTTCCACTATACTGCTGTCGTGTATTGTGGTGCCGGTTTCTTTCTATTTGGGCAGGCGAAATCCGCAGCTTGTATCGAATCAAGACATTCATCCTGCGGGATAACCAAGCCGTGAACCGGAGCGGCGAAGTCACGCGGGGTTACACTGGACAACCACTCGTCGCCGCCCGCTTACGGCAGACGTGATCCTACACCCTAAACAATTGTGTGTACTTCGATGTTCCTTCGTGTACTAAGTTTCATGGTAATCGCCACCTCGGTTTTGGCGGCATCTTTTGCGCAAGCGGAAACGGTCCGGATCAATAGCGCATCCACGACATCATTGGAACTGCCAAAGGTCGTCGATCAGGCATTGAACAGCCTGGGAAGTGCTCCGGGAGAGAGTCATGAACTTCTTCTCGAAGGCCGTTTCAAGCCTTCTGCTACTATTCGACTGCAGTGGTTCACGGAAACACCACTGACTGTCACCACTGTAGCCGATTCTGAGGCTATCCTTGATGGTGACGCTCTCCCGAAAGGCAAGGAGACGGTCTTTCTTGCCGGCCGTCATATCACCTTAAAGGGCATTCATTTCGTAAATAGCCAGGGCCACGCTGTCATTGTTGGTGGGAAGAGTGACCGTTACGCAATCACAGAATGCTCGTTCAAGGATTGTTGGCAAAGCGCGATCCACGTCTGGAACGACCCCCATACAATAATCGCAGACACGAAACCTCGTGGATTCATCACCTCCAATCGCATTTCCCGATTTAATCTTGCTGACGCCAAATGGGCAAACGACGGGATTACGGTATTCGACCAGAGAGTAGTTATTGCTGGCAATTCGATCTCAGAATCCGCCACGGAAACGAATGGAATCCGGGCAATGGGTCGGGATCTCGTTGTCGAGCACAACCGCATCTCGGATGTGTCCAGGGATGACTCAGGTGGAATCTATTTGTGGGGCGGACCCCATGCTTCGCTATTCCGCGGGAACGTCGTCCGCCAAAATTATGTGACGGGTGCCTCGCGGGGCATCTACCTTGATGATGGGACTTCCGGCGCCCATGTGTTCGAGAATGTCGTCCAAGACAGCTCGGTGTGCGCGGTCTTTATCAGCGGAGGTCGAGACAACATCATTCGCCTTAATGTGGTTGATCAATCTCCAGTATTTGTCCATCTCGATAGTCGGTGTCTCGGTTGGGATTCCCGCCCTGAGTTTTCAAAGCAGGTCAATGAGTCACTAATTCGATTGCGAAAGGCTTTAATGGACAAGTCGAGTGGGCCTCTGCTTCGAGAGCGATACTCCGAGCTCCGAAGACTCGCTGGAAATTCTCTGACCGCACAAGTCTATGGTTGTCCAAAAGGCAATCGAGTCCGAAACAATTTCGTTCGCGACGTGAAGGCGAACTGGGAGTTGATGGACTTTGCCCAAGAGGTTACAACCGAATTTGGTGCTCTAAATGAATTAATGCCCCCTCTATCCTTCGGAAAGTCCGAGAAACTTTCACAGATCAGCTTCCAACAGCGGTTTAGATTTCGAGGACTGGACCGACTTGCGGATGTTACGGATGCGGCGAGTCCCGTCCAGAAGGGGACTGTGATCCCGGAGAAGTAATAGGGCGAAAACAGCGATGCACACGGAACGGCGAAGTCCGTGCGTTTTGAAATGGAGAATCACTAGCCGCCGTCCGGTTAACGTGGTCGTTATCTCGCTTGCTTAAACCAACGATGAGTTCAAACCGACGCAGTTTTCTCAAGTCCGCTTTGCTTGGCATGTCGAGTGCTGCTCTGCCATGCACGGCGATAGCCGCCAATCTGAAGAAGCGACCTCGGATCCTTCTCCGAGGATCGTGGCTTAGCATCAACATTGGTGACATCGCGCATACACTCGGCACGATCAATTTGATCAAGACCTACCTGCCGGAAGTCGGGATCATTTTGTGGCCGAAAAACGTCAGAGACGGTGGAAGGGAAATGATCCTGAGGAGGTTCCCCAATCTACGAATCATCCAGAAAGACCATGAAGTGCAATCGGCATTTCACGAGTGCGCCTTCGTCCTGCACAGTTCGGGACCCGTTTTTGTAGGGCAAGATGAACGTTTGCGGTGGCGCAAAGAAACGGACAAACCGTAGGGAGTCTTTGGTGTTGGCATTGGGAATAAGCGAGCCGCGGAGCAGCGAAACCTTTTGTCCAATGCGAAATTCCTACTTTTCCGGGAATCCGTCTCGCTCCAGACAGCAAAGGGCAACGGCATTCAGTGTCCCATCATGGGTTTCGGACCGGACGCCACCTTTAGCACAGATGTGCGAAACGACCAAGCTGCCAACCGGTTCCCCTCTGCCCACAGCTTGGAGCATATCAAGTTCCTTTGCTGCATCCCTAGTTATCGCAGACATCCTCTCCACACAGGCGCAGGTTACTGGGACGTCGCACCTCCGTTCGATCCAAAGGCTCCCGTAAACGAAGAGACCAGGAAGCGTAATGACGAGATGAAAGAGCACGATCATGCGATCTTGCGTGAGGCGATCATCAGCGTTGTTCGAGAGACAGACATGAGAATCCTGGTCTGTCCCGAAGACATCACCCAAATGTCGCTTGGCAAGGAAATGAATGTCGACAAGCTTCCGGACGACGTCCGAAAAGATGTCGTTTGGAAAGAGACCTATTGGCTTCCCGATGAAGCGTCCAGCACTTACATCCGGTCTGCCGAAGTGTTTGGGCTGGAGCAGCAGTCCCCGATCATGTGCATTGGAAATGGAATTCCAGGGACTGTTGGTCGCTTTGCCGAGTAGGGCATCAAACGCACGATGTGGCGCGATATTGGGCTTCACGATTGGCATTTCGACATCGATCGGCCCGAAGATGTTGAGAAGTATATGCCCGCTGTCTTAGAAATAGCCACGAATCCGAATGCGGCAAGGAAAAAGGCCGCAAGAGCGTTTGGAAGGGTTGAAAGGTTTCAGCGACGTATGGTTAACGCGTTAGAAAAGGCGTTAACTGAATGACGATAAACTCAGTGATTTGACCAAGCCACGGAATGCGATATAACCAAGCGGTGAACCCGAGTCGTGAAGTCGGGCGTTTTGGCAATGGACAATCTTTCATCGCGACCGGGTGATTGCGACCGTTATGCCACAGGAAGTGGACAGCAACATTCTTCTTTGAAAGCCAAGTCGATGCAGATTTTATCCTTCTTCTATGTCGCGACTGCGGCCTTTTTCGTCTTTGGTGCGGCGGCCACTGCGAAAGAACCTGGAGAAGCCCCAACGCCTGCATCAATGACCTACACGATCGATATTCCCTACGCTGATACCGACAACCCCCGGCAGGCCCTTGACTTGCTGATCCCCAAAGACTCCGGGAACGAACCCCTACCTGTCATTGTTTACATCCACGGCGGAGCGTGGAACCACGGCGAGAAGAAGTGGCCCCTGTATCGGATGGTCGAATACGTCGCCACGGGCGATTACGCCGCCGTGATGGTCGGCTATCGGCTGAGTGGCGAGGCTCAGTGGCCGGCACAGATTCATGACTGCAAGGCCGCCATCCGTTGGGTGCGAGCCAATTCAAAACGGCTTGGGCTGGACGCCGACCGCATTGGGGTCATGGGCGACTCGGCCGGGGGCCATCTGGTCGCCATGCTGGGAACCAGCGGTGATGTTTCAGACATGGATGGCGAGCTCGGATCCGACACCGATGTTTCGAGCCGTGTCTCCTGCGTTGTCGATTACTACGGGCCTGCCGACTTTCTCCATTTGTACAAGACTGCTCCCGCGGGGACCGGAACGGATCAGAATGCGTTTTACCCGACCGTGGCAAGCCTCTTGGGCGCCCCCATTCGGGATGCTCCTGAAAAGGCAGCCTCCGCCAGCCCTGTCACCTATGTCACCGCCGGTGATCCGCCGTTTTTGATTCTCCACGGCACGGCTGATTCTGTTGTGCCGTTCAGCCAGTCGGAGGTGCTCCACACGGCACTCAGGAACGCAGATGCGCCTAGCACCCTGATAACCGTTGAAGGCGGCAGGCACGGTTGGGGGCCTGGGACGGGCACAGACGAATTGTCGTTGGGATTTTTCGACCACCACCTGCGCGGCAAGACCAGGAAGTGGGAAGATCAGACACTTCAAGCGCGTTAAACATTTGCATTGTGTTTGGGAACATGGGGAAGTCCAAACGTGTGATTTTTATTCCCCGCGCGTTTGCGGGACAACGCCAGTGCACTTGCGGCAACCAGACCGGCAAATCCGGCGGAATTCTAAGAGCAACGCGTAACGTTGCCGCCCGCTTACGCTGGCCGTTCTGCCGCTACCACGAATGCTCACTCACTCGCCCGACGATCACAAGCAAATGTCTTCACCGACACCCTGCGAATTCGCGCCGTAGCTGAGTATCAACAATGCTCAAAAGGAGGTCGCATTCTACACCGACACGTTTTGGTGTTGTGACGCAAGTGCTACTCAACATGCCGGACGAGAGCGTGATGCACTGAGAATTTCGCATCGGTAACGGAACTCTTTCATCAGCGAAGAACTCCCGGAACATGGTGGCACGCCAAGTCCAACACGCCTTGGTGGTACAAGCGTTGCGAATCATTTGTACGTCGATGACTGTGACGCGATGGTCGAATCCATGAAAAATAACGGCTCGGAAGGTCTAAGGGACCCCAATGGTGTGCTCTGGGGCGAACGATTCACGCGTGTCCGTCACCCATTCGGCCACGAATCGGGAATCACCACTCAACTCCATGAAATGTCGCCTGATGAAATCCAAGCAGCCGCCGAGCAAATGTTTGCGGAGATGTCCGAGTAGTTCGCCAAGCATCAGTTGAAACCAAACTGCGGCATAACAAACGCATGCACCGGAATGCGGTTGGTGTCCGAATTTTCAAATGTAAATCTCACGTCCGCATCCGGTGATGCTGGACGTTCGCCGACGACATGGCTTCTTCAACAACACAACGGTAACGCAAATGGTAATTTGGTCTGGCCTTGGATTTGTTGTTGCTGTAATCACTTTCGGTTCGTGCCTGATGTTCAACTTCCTACTCGACGCGCAGTTTGGCGAGGGCTACTACTCGTCACACCAGTGGGCAATTGGTGCCGCATTGGTTGTTGGCGGTATTGTCTCGTCAGGCATCGGCTTCACGTTGAAAGGCCGGTCGGACCGCTACGTTGTTGACGAAGAAACGGGTGAACGAATGGTAATCAACCATTCGAATCACAGTTTCTTCTTTATCCCCATGCATTGGGCCGGTGTCGTGATCGTCGTTATTGGCATCGGTGTTGCTGTATCTGACGCGTTCAATTGATGCTGACAGACTTTGCGGCGGAACCTAACAGGGGCCAGACATTGAATTGGGCCGCGAGCCGGACGACGCAACGATACTGACAACGCGGCGAACAAATACGTGTACCGGAGCGGCGGACTATGCGGAAATTGAAGTCAACGTCAACCGCCGCCGCTCGGTTATCCTTAACGTTAGCCCGCTTAACGATGGTCGACGATCCCGCCAACTACGATGACAACAAGGCCCCGACAGAGTACGTTTGGCACTACCATTTCTCGCTACTACATCCAGACACGAAATTTGCGTCAAAGATGATTGAGATCGCGACGACCACCATCGACGAATATGGCCGCCAAATTGCCGTTTCGGACTGAAGTTCAAAAGAAGGACACTGGCAACAAGCCAGTGCTTTCGATCGTTGGCAATATAGATATTGATCAAACCACGAAGAGTCACAATCAAATGAAATTGCAACGTCAATTCTTGTCGATGGCAGGTTTATCTCCGGGGCTATTGGCAACCTTATTTGGCTTTCACATGTCAGTTGCAATAGGATCTACTCCTGCACCAATGGGGTGAGCCTCTCCTTTGGAAGGTGGAGTTTCTGCGCGTACTTCGCTGGCAGCGCCAAGACACACTCGGTATCATCATTATCGCTAAGAATTCGGTGCAGCGTATCGATTCTAGCGGGATGGTCAATTCGTGACATTGTCTCAAGCTTAGACAGTCGCGAGTTGTATGCTGGCTCGATCAAGTTGGGCATTATGCCCCAAACTCCGCCTCAGGACTCACGTCATGGTACGCCTATTATTCTTTGCGTTGCTCGGTACCCACATGCTCGTTCAAGCTGGCGAGAAGCCCACTCAGAAAGTTCCGGTTTGGTCGGTGCATTCATCCTCCACCGAGCAGCTCGAGACACACGTAGATTACGGCTGGTTTTCAATACGCCCACCCAAGAACTACGTGCAAGCCGAGCTGGATGCCACGGCGTACGAAAAGGCCGGCATCAAGATCGCCGCGTGGACCATGGCCTCCGGTCGCGCCATCAATCCAGCCATCACCATTATGTCGATACCACCTCCACGCGTCCCAGCCAAGAACGATGAGGAACTATTCGAGGGCATACTTAAATCATTGACTGCGCGGTGGCCCGAGGTGCGCGGCTCGAAAATCACTCAAGGGCGCTGGAATGGTCGCACCGCATATCGGTATGAGTTTTCTGTAACAAGCAAAAAAGACAACATTACCGGAATCGTCTTCGCTGAAATTACTCCCTCATGCACTTTTGTAGTGTCGGCACTTCACCCTGTGAATACGTCCGAAGATCGCGATGCTATCAAAGCCCTTGAGCTGGCCGCAATATCTTGCAAGCGAAATTAACGGCCAGCCATTGTGAATCTGAAAGGCTTGTAGTCTTTTGGATACCGGGCATTACAAACATATTCACTGGAGGGGCGAGAATTCAGCGCCGCTTGGCGTGTGTGTTTGAGATAGCCGAAAACTAGTCGCCGCTCGGTGATGCCTACCGCTACCCCAACTAACGCCGCGTGATGGAAGTATAGATGAAACGCACCTTGACGACCGTGGTTGGTCTGTTGGTCTTTGGGCTCATGATTTACGGTTTCGCTAAAGCATTGTCCTTCGCCAAAACAGTATTAGATATTCCACGCGAGGCATACGCATCCGATTGGACTGCTGTGTTGATCATCGATCACATTCGCAGCTCGGGCGAATGGCCGACCGGATGGCATGACCTACGTGACGAGCATGATCGTCTCGCTGTGCCAGAGCATTACGCATGGACCTTTCAGGAGCTTCAATCCCTCGTCGAAGTTGATTGGAATGTTCGAATCTCTGACATTCAAGATGCAAGCAAGCCAATGGATCATGTGCGTCTAACCAGCGGTCGCCAGGTGAGTTACGCTGGCGACCCGGACAAATTGATTTATGATTACCTTCAGACAGGCGAAGACCCCAATCAAATTCAAGAGCAAATTGGTATTCACGCTCAGAGACAGGAGGGGCAATCATCGCCTTCACCGAACTCGGGCCAGCGCGGTTTTACGAATGAAAAATCAGCTTCTCCGACTCGGTGATGCGGATCGTTATGCCGAAGAGTGTTAGAACCAGAGACGTGGCCCAACAAGTGAATCTTTACGAACACCCACCAAAAATCAAGGAGAGCAACCGTCGGTTTGGAAAACAAACCAGTCAATAAAATGAGTTGCCGATCCTTGACCACAATTGGCGGGTAGGCCAACAATGTGCTCAAAATGCCGACTAATCAATGGATGCTCCGAGGCCACCAATGGCGGGAATAATTCTTATTGACTCGATTTTGGTTCGGGCCGTGTTGGCTCCCTTATCCTTAGAAATCTGCGGCAAAACTTTTAGGTCCCCCCAATGATTGCCGACCATGTACCTTGGATTCTCGGGCTGATCGGACTTTCGAAATACATGCTCGAACTTTGGACGGGACTGGCTGTTGTAGGTTGGGCCGGAGACAAGTCGCTGATTGAGCGACAAAAGGCTCCTGGGCCATACTGGCTGGTGATGGCATTGCAGACCACTTTGATAGTGTTCGCAGTATTTCATTACTTGAATTGATGTAATCACGGGGCGGTTGCTTCAATGGAAAGGCAAATGTCCGTCATGGATAGCGGCAACCGCGCGTGATGCTGACTCACGAAGTCGACACACTGAGTGCTGGTCTTACTTAAATAATCGACCACTGCTTGCAATGCCTGCACTTGGGATAATTTGATTCCCACCTGTTTACTGCGATAGAATTGAAGTCTTTGAATGTATGCTGGTCCAAAAAGGCCGCCCAACCACTCACGGAACCGGGGCCGATCCGCCTTGGTCGTTCGCTTCACTCATTCAAACCTTTCACTCGGCCCGGTTAACGTGGCCTTACGGTGACAACAGAATGCCACACATAGCCTTCACCGGATGCATCCTGCTCGCAAGCACTGTACTTGGCTGCGGCAAAACAGCAACCGACCCAATCGTTCTTGCAAAGATTGAGCGGTTTACGATCTTGGCCGATTTGCTAATGGGCGACCATCGTCGCCATACCGTACCAGCGCTCCTAGACGATCTCGACCTGACGACTGGTGATGGGATCACAAAACTAGACGCCCGCATCAAACAATATGAAACCCTGTTGGACGCCTGGCCGAATTGGTGTCCCGACCGCGGGGATGCAATTGAAAAGCTAAAGAGTTCGGATTTCCATGTAGGAGACAGGATTTCAAATACCACTGTGGCATCGTTTGTAGGTGTTTTTCTGAATAACGAATATCTTGACCCGCGAATACTTAGTTTATCTCGCATTGACGCACGCATTATCGAAATTGAAACAGGGCTGGATGAGTGGTCCACTGAACGGTATCGTTCTTCGCCTTCCTCATACGCGGCGAAGCATGTACCATCATGGGTTAGCTTCAGACCACAAATTCAGTGAACTCCCCTATTGAGAAGTGAATCGCCAATGCTACGACTCTTTGTCAGTGCCCTCGCTTTCACCATGTTACTGTTCATTGGATGCCCTTCAAATCCAACAACCACTGACAACGCATCTGGCCAGATAGCAACCACGACTCAAGCCGGGAACAACGCTGCCGCTAACGACATTAAGGAAGGCAGACTCGTACTTCGCATCCAAAATCTACCATCTCCGCCGGGGCACAACGAATACACAAAACTGCTTCAAAGTCGCTGCGGATTTACGTTCAAGATGGTCGTCGGTAAGTTGTCGGACGCGGATGCTGCCTACAACGAAGCAATGAAAACGGAAGCCAAACGCAAATACGGCAATGACATTTTCACTCGGCTCACGGCAGAAGCGAAGAAGAATTTCGAGCCAGGCCTGTAAAACATTGTTATAGAGAACACACGATGATACGGTAAGGCGTTGGCGGATTGCCGGCAATATTCCAATCGAGACAAACGACAAAACCAAGCAGTGAACTGAGCCCGCCGATCACAGGTTTGTTAAATTTGTAGATCTCTGCTGGCGGGTCGGTTACCGTCCATCTTCTTTTCCCCGAGCTTCATCATGGGCTTCTTTGATTTTCTTAAACGCCGACGTAAGACTTCAAGCTCGAATGAGGATACTTCACCTGGAGACAAGCGGCACCCACAACTCCGAGATGCGTGGCTTGCATTTGAAAACGCTAATCCAGATCGTGCTCTGCAATTGGCGGAACCCTATCTTACGGACATCGACCGGAGGCTCTCAACAAACGCGAAAAAGCTCGTTGGCCTGGTTCATTTTCGACACAATAACTACGAGGAGGCGTTTCAACTGTTTCGGGACGTTGCCGCTACTCAAAACGATGCCGAGAGTTGGTTCAATGTCGTGACCGCCGCAACACTTAACGGCGAAATCCAATCAGGGCGGGAAGCTTTCGACAACGCGGTGTCTGCTCGGACTCGTGAGGGGGCGTCAGACGGCATAAGCATCCCCTTCATGCGGCAATACTACGCGTGCGCACTACGCGATCAGCGACAATATCACTTAGCCTTTCAGCAAATAACCGAACTTCGGAACATCTACGAACAGCTCAAAATCACCGATGACACTTTTGTCTACCTTCGGGGCGTCCCATTCCTATCACACACAATGGACGTAGCGATTGACGTTTTTCTTGGTTTGGGTGATTCATTTGACGCAAACGGATGGATTGACTCCTTCGCTTCCCACGTGGACGATGACGGGCGAGCATACTTGAAGGCAATCAAACACCGCCTCAACGACGGTGATTAGCGAACGCGTCAACGCGCAACACCACACTGCAAGCCGATTCAAACAAAACTTCAAATAGTTCAGCATGCGACAAACCACAACGCAACTTCGGCCCA
>JACLAC010006162.1_pt1 | contig 11648 bp, 8 predicted proteins | sample 8027881 | NCBI WGS metagenome assembly JACLAC01 (sample SAMN15725517, study PRJNA655200) | protist metagenome | isolation source: fluorescence activated cell sorting (FACS) single amplified genomes of... | place: Spain: Blaines Bay Microbial Observatory, Mediterranean Sea | collected 2016-01-19 | reverse complement strand
ACAACAACAGGAACAACCACGTGGTCAAGCACAACGGTTAAAGATGATTCAGAGTCTACGGACGGTTCAACTTGGCATCCAGATATGTCCACTGAACAGAGCTTGAATATGACTGAATACGATGACTATGTCGACTATAATGGCGATGAAAACGATTACGACGGTAATACCACCGACTATGATTATGATAACGCCACTACTGTTGATGATCTCGATGGGTCATTTCTAACTACTGGCGCAGATATAACATCTGAAGACACAACTACAACGACAACAACCACGACTGAGTCAACAAGTGAAGACTATAGCGGAGATGATTACGATTACAACAATGGAACAGACTATGATAACGATAGCGCCTTAACTGTCGCTGACACTACCACAACTGATGCATCAACAACTGAAGTAATGAGTTCTACAATCAACATGACAGGCGATGATGATTACGACTACATCAATGGTACTGACTACGATTATGATAACGCCACAACTATCGCTGATAGCACTACAACCGACACAACAACAACTGACGTAATGAGCACTACTATCGAGATCACAGACGATGCTTATTACGATTACAACAACGGGACTGACTATGATTACGATAACGCCACAACAACCGATGATATCACTACAACTGATACAACTACAACTGAAGAAAATGACACCACCACGGAAACTTCGACGTTCATATCTACGACAACGATGGAATCTACAACCGAAACCACTACGGTTCATCATACTTCAACTGGTGGCAGTCCAGGCACTGACTCCACAACAGTCGATGCTATCACAAATGGCTCTACATGGCATCCAGATATGTCAACCGGTGATACCGTCACAGATGGCTCCACTTGGCATCCAGATATGTCAACCGAGCAAGGGGTGACTATTGATATGGATGACATGATGAATACCACTGAGCCTTATGAAGGTGACTATGATGAAGGTGACGACTACGATTACAACGGTAATGCAACCACGGTTATTGACGATGTTGATGAATCTTCTTTCACCACTGACATACCAACAACAACTGGTGAACCAATGCAGTCATTCACAATTGAACTTCAAGTTGAAATTCCATTGAAGGTTGAGTTCTCAGAAGATTTGGCGAATCCAGAATCCGAAGAATTTCAAGCACTTGAAAACGAATTGTTCGATTTTTTTGCAGGTCTTCTAGCAGATCAAATAGCTAATGGTTTCATGCTTCAGATCGAAGTTATTGTTCGTCTTCCAGCACCAGTTGGACGCAAACGCAGATCCGCCGAGGCGTCCGTTGATGTCAATGTTCGACTTCATAATCATTTCCCCTCCAATATCGAAGTGGAGGGCGAAAATTCTGCTGAAACGTACGCTTATCTAGCCGAACAAACAAGTCAAGATATTGCCGCTTCGGTATCGGCTAATATCAACGAGGAAATGAGCAATTTCGAAAGCGATTTTATTGATCAAACTTCTGATGCTGTTGTCTCAGAAGCTGGTGCTACTCTTGACCACGTCGAGGGAATTAATTGCATGTTCAATAATGGTTAGTTATTTTTCATATTATATGCATACCGTATGCAGCATACGTCGTTGATCTCATCCTGGCGTATATAGATTAAATAGATTCGATAACCGGTAATTTTAAGGTGGTTGTTCTCACTTTTGCAACAATTTCGAGAAACGCTGCGAGTGCCCAACCTGCTGGCAACTCGGTGCTGATGGCTTCACTTGCTCTGTTGAACCAGAAAGAATTGAGCTCACTTGCTCCGCAACTGGATTCGATGTGTCCGTTGATCAATGCATCTTTACTGGCGATACCAGTGACACTGTTCAACTTGCTCTCAATGGTATGCCTGAGTCAGAATGCGGTAGCTCACACCAGTTTGATCCCACAACCTTTATGTTCAAAAATTCTCTCTCCGGTGGCCTTGACACATGTGGAACTGTTGTCGATTACGGCTCCAATGGAGAACTTATCTTTAGGGCGGTTTTCAAAAATCAAGCATAAGCTAAAAATAAGGTGTAAAACTCTTATTAAAACCGATAAAGTAACACAATCCAAGTGACCGACAGGACATCCGAACATGGAATTCGAATGCAAACGAATGCAATGATTCCAATCAGCTGTTCCTTCGATACAGACTACAACACCGATCATGATATGACTATTCAAGAAGGCGCTACTGTTAGTGATACTACTACCGATCACGGCGCTCAATTTGAATTCGATATTGTTATGAGGGCTGATGCTAACTTGGTCCAAGAATTTTCCAGTGATAGAGTCATCGGTGACATGCATTATTTCACGGTAGGACTCTCTTCTTCATAGCAAAAACCGCCTCTTCAATTCTAATTTAAGGTTATTCCACGAGAATTCCCCTCAAACTTGCAATACGAAGTCACCAGATGTACTGTTTCTGATAACAATGGTGGATCATACCCTATCGTCGAAGATAGTTGTGCCAACCCTGTTGTCTCTGGTCATATTTTCAGTGATATCGTCGCCGGTCCATTTAATTCTGAAGACGACAAAAACTTTGGAATGAACCGATTCGGCATGGCATATCGTGCTTTTGTGTTCAACTCAGAAAATGATGATCATGAAATGAATTTGTCATGTGACATCACCGTGTGCACTGTAGGTCATTGTCCACAACTTTGCAGCTAGATATCAGTCAAATTCACAATTGAACTTTGACCAAATATATAAAACCCCTGAAAATATGTAGATTTGAAATTATGCTCTGGACTGCCGTGGTCCTTTCCGCCAAGATTTCTTCGTCCGCGGATAACTGTTAATTTGGAAAATAAATTGGCCTTCTTATTCTCAACTATAACAAGCGTTTTTCTGGCGGAAACCATGAAAGACTCTATACCAGAAACACGCTAATAAGTATGACACATTTTTTTTATTTTAAGATCAGACTTTATTTATATACTGAGAGGTAGGGATAATAATCAAACCTTGATTATATTCAAATAATATTAAATTGGGTATCAAGTACAAATGGAGATTTCTGAATTTTCTCAATCATTTATATGGCTCATAATGTATGACTCATATGAATGATTAAGAAGATTTTGTATTTCTTCAACAGTGAATGAAGTAGAGTAACTGTGAATGAAATTTAGGATTCCCCTTGCCATTTAGGTGACACTTTTATGATACTCTATGCCAGTTTGATGGCATTTGTTTTGACTTATGGCATATTCCTGAGTCATAAAAATGGCATAGATTTCACTGTAGAGTTTGTGATCACGTGATATTGAACTTGCAGTAAATGACTGAAATATTTCCAGCGTACGATCACAGTGACGTCACGATGACGCCACGATGACGTCATTTTGAATGAAGATATATAAGTTAGCACCGACGTCCAGATAAATTAAAAAAATTAATTCTCTGAATATGGATTGGGCTGGTTTGGATTCCAGTTCGCGTTGGGCCAACCAAACTAAAATGATAAATAAGAATTTACGCAGGCTGAGAGATGGAAATCTGTGCAGGCGTTACTTACAGTTGGGTAGCTTGGTAGTCCAGTTCCACTATTGTATTGTTCCGCAGCTTGATACTGTTGAAGAGCAAGCAGTTGCTGTGCCATTTGAGGATTTGCTAAAATCAAGATTATCATATGTTCACTCAAAAAGTCCCTTTCGGAAAAGGGCCTCTTGGAAAGTTTCTTACCGTAGTAGTCGTGGATGGAAGGGTGATGAAATCCAGTTGGCATTTGAGCATTTGGTACTGATGGATTAGGAAAATGAGCTGGCCAAGTCACTAAATATATTTTTAGTTTTACAAATTCGCTTATGAGTAATAAGTTATTACTAATAACTAATGACTGATAAATTATGATGCAATGAGTCATTTTTATTATTCATTCAATACGAACTTACCATCAGGTTGGTTGTAACCAAGGGCGAGCTGATTGCTAAATGGATGAACAGCTTGCATTGTGTCAGGTAGAAATTTATATACATAGCGTTCACCAGGAACTTTTTGCATTATTCCTTTTTCGTAATAATATCTAAACATAGGTTAGAAAATGTAAAATTTCCGAGAGATAAGGTTTCAATGACGAAATCTATACCGGGACAAAATGGACGGTCATAAACATTATTAAAGAGCAAAGAATATTTACCTGATAGATCGGGAAAGTTTATCGTAATTCATGGCGGGTCGTTTCTTTTCACATCCCCAACTAGAATTATCATTTAATCATTTGGTTTTGATGAAATTGGTTAATATTTGATGGAATAAATAAATAAATACAGTTTGTACTTACAGTCGTGCAACTTCTTCAGGATCTAACAGTTTGAATTCACCATCGTGGCCTTGTCTTGTCCAGTGAATAATATTTCGACGTTCGGGGTTGTCGAGAAGCTGTCTCAAAAATTGCCAAAGCTGGACTCCTCCCCTTTTGTGAGCTGGCACGGGGTCTAAATATTATATTATTATCTGCTTAGAATAATAAAGTAAGCCATATGAATAATGTTTTATGAGTCATACCGTCGGATTTGTCATTTTTTCCTCCTGATGAAGTGGAGGACTGAGGGTTTTGGGTTGATGCAATATCTTTGCTTGAAGATGGTGTCGTTGTATTCTGCGGCTCCTTTAAATATTTTTTTAAAAGGGCATATGATAAGAAATTTACTTACAGTTTTGACGGTGGTATCGGCTTTTGGCTTGGCAGTTGGTAGAGAAGGTGAAACCTTTGCGGGATTTAGACTATTCACACAAGAATTCAATGCGTCCAGTGACGAACTCCCTAATGATTTTGGCTGGGTGTCCACTTTCGAACTGGTGCTTGATTTTGAATTGGTACTATAGGGATGATAGTGAGGTCCTTTTGACATTGCCGAGTTCACTCCTAAATATTATGGTTAGGTTACCCTAGTACAGGTTACCCTGGGGTATCCCTAGTTTTTTTGTTGTTGGTTACTTACCAGGCCAATTCTGACGAGCGTGCCAATCTTGAGCAAAAGACAGTGGATTATAAGCTCCTGAAGGATAACCAGCCGGATAGTTTGGAACTCCCGTCGGTGTTCCAGGACTGAAAACTTGTGGCGATTGGCCATTCCCACCCGGATAGGACCCGGACGTATTGATGTGCTCGACTCGTTCATCGAGACTTCTGTTGTGACTCGATGAGCTTGACATGGAATGAAGTCGACCTGGATTTGGCTGTTTTCGAGAGGTTTTGTTAGATTTTGGATTCGACATGTCCAAAGGCTTTGATAGTGTATCATCGAAGGCATCTTAAAGATTTTATTAATTCTAGAACATCTATAATATTATGCATTTTTATATAAGAAATATCATTTTGATGAGAAAGGAAATAAGGAATGAACCTGTTGGACAAGATGAGAAGGAAGTTAGGGGACCTGTAAAATGAAAAAGGGAGGAAATAAAAGTGTGATTATCAAGAATTCTATATCCCGGCGTTAGATCCGTTCCAGTCTTTCAGATCATTCGTCTACTGACCCGTCCCAACCCCTTAGTCTCCTTATTATTTTTGGGAGCTCACTTAGACAGCAATATGATAAGGTCACGAGATTGCCTTTGACATGGGATCCGATCACGTGCGACGGTGTTCGGGGTCACGTGCAAGTTATGGTTTGAATATAGATTTTTTTGGTTGGAGCAAGGAGAGATCTTTTTATTGGTATCGGAGATGATTTTTATCGTCAATAAGTCTCTCTGTCAAGGTTTTATTATTTCCTTCCTATTTCTCGAAACTCAACTTTTTCTAGATCTACTCTCATAACTTTACTCGTTACTATAAAGCATGTTATATGACCTAAGTCTAAAATTGACCAAGGTCTATCCCAACCCTAGCATGCAAAATCCACATACAATGTGTTGCAGTCAATTGCAAGCAGTTGCAATCAGCAAAAGACATGTAACAAAAAAATGTTAGCGATAAACCCCAACATGAAAATATTGTTACAAGAGTTCAATACTAGAGAGTGCTTTGCATTTGCTGAAAATGTATTCAGGTTAATCATTACGGGAGTATTTAAAATGAGGAAGGAAACCATAAATCTTTTATTTCCTTTTCGGTCCATTTTGATTTGCTATTTAGTTTGATGAATTATAGGAAGAAAAGTTATCCGACTGTCAGTGTCACTCTAATCGGCATCCCATTTGCTCATTTTTACAAGGCAATCAGAACTCAAGATTTCTAAATTGTTACCATCGGATGACTACGTGCACCGGTACATTGGATATATACTTTCAATTCGGATATATGACCTTGAAAAAGCAGCCTTTATGAAAATTTTGAGGAAGGAAACATTTTTGTCGGAGACCGGGACTATCTCTTCGAAGATATTTCGAGATTGTTACTTTCAAATTAGTACTTTTCATTATTTAAAAATACTATTAGTCACTTGACGAAAAACGACATTATATTTACGGTCCCTCCTATATGTGAAACCACACAAACACCTAAGATGTCCATGTATAAACAGCTTTTTTGTGGCGGTAAATTATCATCTGGGAAACTGTAATAGTCATAGGATGTAAGTGTGTCTAAGGAACAAATGAAAGTTTTTTGTTGAGAACAAAAAACCGGAAATCTTGAAACATTGTTAATGCCATCAGCTGACTTTATAACTACTGAGTATCTATAGGGGTGACGGATTAGACCCGGACATGAGCAACAGTTTTTTACTTACTATCTTTTGTATCCAATTCTGGAACTTCTTGATTGTCTTGGTCGTCCTCTCTTGCGCCACCACCAATTCCGAAATTCGAACTGTAGCTTACACCATATAAATCATTTAGGATTTCATCTGGAATATGTTGTTCTGGATCATGTTTGATTTTCTTGGCTGGATTTCCGGTTTCACTTCCGGTCTGACTATTTTCTCCATAGCCAGGCGGAGTTGAAACACCCGACGTCTTCTCCAGCGTATCGATAGGTTTGTTAAATGGGGCCAAATGTCGGCTTAATTGGTGGAGGAGATGAAGACTTTGACTCCGCGAATCTGGACCGGGTACTTCCTGATCTGGCATTCCTCTTTTCTAGGACGGACGAGGGCCGTTCAAAGCCACCAAGGACCTAAAATAAAACATATTAGAGTCACATTTGGAAATTTGGAATTTCCGATGAGCTTCCTCGAATCTAAAATATCGAAATTCCGTTTATTTCACCGAGTACCCATGGTAAATCAACCCAAACCCAACCAGTTCATGGATAGTAGTTCTTGCGTATCTTTTTGGCAAGGATTTTATGCTCATTTTTGGCCGGGGCCGCATTATTAAATAGCATTAAAATCACTTCCGCCGATTTACGAGAGATTCTTAGTGTTCAAATATTATATCAAATGTTATATAAGAACTAAGAATTATATTGAAAGGGGGATTAGCGAGAGGGCTAGCCATCAAAATTATTTCAAAACCTCAATCTAAGCTCAGTGTCGGTCATTTCAATAGATCTTTCAAAGAAAACCGCGCACAATTGTAACAATTGTAACCACCTCCTAAAATTATCAAATGCTTCGAAAGGTACGGTACGGTCAGGGGCCCTGAATCAGGGCTCCACACACGGATATAAAGATATCCGTAATATGTTTGTCCTTGTCAGGAAAGTGGACGTTTATCGTTCATTTTTGATGACCTTGGAACTAAAATTTATGATTTATAACAGGGCGGAGCTCTGCAAATATATTTATTATATCTTTATTTTACATTGTTTTTCATAGCCAGTGATATATATGTTATTCCAAATATTTTCACGGACCCATCCTTTGATGCAATTATACACATGACTGCAAACCGAAATGAGACAGTCGTCGGACAAGATTCCGGACAATTGGACCAGAAAGTCGTCGGTTCACCGGACAGAACGAGTTTGGACTAGTGAGAATTTGTATTCTCGCGCATATTCAATTTCATCGAAATTCAAGATTTTAAAATGAACTAATCGCGTGTTCACGATATGCATGATTATACTTGCATTTACGTTAGCAATCCTAACTTATACAATCACCTCTCTAGGGTCAAAACCGGGGTCAAATCATAACAGGAAGTGGATATTTCAATATAAAAGTGGATATTTTCATTCTGTTGAGAAGGATGTGACAAAAAGATTGAGTATGATAACCTGTATTAATAACTTGTCCCCCGCCACGCTTATGGTCTTTTATCCCGCTGTGTGAACTTCCGAAATCTCACCCGTTAATTATTCTTTTGGGTATCCTTATAAATAGTATGAATTAAAAAAAAGTCAAAAGACTCGGGGATCCAAGGAATTGTTGCCCCAGAACAGACTCTGTTTATGATACCGACTGTACTAATCAGAATCGGCTGAAAATCTGGTTTATAGGATATTGAGAGCACCACGAGTCAAGAAAAATGATGATACATTGTTATGTGGCGTACTCATTTTGATTTTGAGTGTATTTGATTATGATAGTGGGACCGGAAGTTGTATTAGTTGGCTTATGACCTTGAAAAGGAACGATAAAGTCCCAGTCTGGAGTAGCCCGGAAACGATTGCGGCACCGTTTCCTTTTTCCATTTGACATTTTGTGACATTCTGACATTGAGATTTGACATCGTGATGATTTATACTCTGATTTTACCGATGGGAACCTTTGACCTACCCCAAACCTTTTTCCGAGAATCCCAAGTTAGAAAAGCCTCTCTAAAAAGAACAAATATTAGTGCCCCTCGTTGAAAAGTTGCCAAGTTGTTCAAATAATGATTCTAGTCACGTGAAATTTACTCTGCTATCACGTGATATGCACTTGAGAATAAACATGTTTATAAACCAAAAACTGGTAAAATATCTCCCGGAAGTTGTTTACCCCAATTCTTACCCCAAAAATAATTCGTAGAAAAAAAGGTAAATTCGTGGCCCCCTATAGAAAATATAAATTGGGCATCGGATTGATTCTATTTATATAAGCCAGGCAGGAGTCAATACAAATATAAAAATATTTCGATTCGGTGGGTGATTGCGAAGATCTTATCAATCATTTTGTCATCATCTCCCACAGAGACTGGACGCCGGACTTTGGACAGTTTGTTTCCTCTCGGCGGGTAACTCGCGCCAGACACGCGTCGAACTGTCGTATCTTATTAGACCATCAATGACCTCTGATTTGACCTTATGATGACCAAAAAACTTGAATTTGGCGAAATTCGGAAAAATCTAAAATTCGAACGACTCGATATGAGTAGCCTTGGCATTTTTCAAAACGGAAATGGTTCGATTTTTGAAATTTTTCAACTCTTGAAGGTCAATTGTAGCGGAAGACTTGACTTCCTATTTAGTGGTTACTTCTCATGTGACCCCTAATGACCCCTTCAGCATGACTGTACTGAGTATCAGCTGACTCAGAGTGAATCTAGAAGTGAGGAAGCGGAAGTGAAATATTTACTTAAAAATTTTGAAATAAAATTGAGTAAAATTTTCAAATTTTTTATATGCCATAAAATTGCAATTAACCAGTACCTTCAGGTTGTATCACGTGACAGTAATCATGTGACCTGTGTCACGTGTTGAGGATAAAAAATGTATTTTCTCTTGAAACGGAAGTGCAAAAATGTTTGGGGAAATATTTACTAAAGCATTAAGATTTATATTTATTCTATTTTTCGACACCAAAATTGACACAAATTTTGACATATAAAATCCCCAATGGTCAACGGCGACCACCCTATCAATTGTATACATAGGGTGTCTACCAATGTAGTGCCAATCTTGTTCTTGGGTCATGGTTCGGGAAGGAAACTATTTTACAGGTCTAGAACAGATTCCTAGAAACTGAGCTACCCACCAAATTCAACATAAGGATCCTAGATAAGACCCTCATGATACTGTGTTTCTAAGCGCGTAGTTCTAGAATTCTAAATATCCGGAAATGTGGTTTATTTTGTGCACGCGCGTTTCCGGCCCACCACAAGTTTCGAATGGTAGCATCGGTTGTGCTACTATGTTTATATTTACATTAGGCATTAAAAAACTAGGTATAAATAAGGTGATCGTTGATAAATCGGAAGTGTTCCGGAAATGAGGGTTAGCATGAGGTCGAATTTGGGGTTGGTGGTACTAGAAATAGGATTAAGGGTTGAATAATTAATTTTTATAATTGGTAATCGATTATTGAGACCAACTACCGAATATTTTGCTTACAAAATGTCCAAATTTTCAAATTTTTAGTGAAAATCACCAAAAATTTATAAATTCTAAATGATTGACAACGAAAGGTACACGTTCGAAAACGTACATGTACGAAAGATACATGTAGTGCTATAATTAAGGAAACCGATTTTATGAATCGATGTAAACGTAACATTCACACCTGGAGTTTTTTAATGGATTCGATAAAATAAAATGACGGAAATACTAAGCCCACGAATGTTTCCGTCGGTTTTCCGGAAATAATAACCAGTACTGTAGGTCAAAATAAGTTCAGTCTGATGATCTTGAAAACATGGGATTTCAAAAAGCGTCTTTTTTCTTGAAAACATCTCGAAATTGCTCGATTTTGACTAAAAACCTCGCATTTTTCGAATATATAAATAGAACACTCATAAAATTCACTAAACAGTAGCGGTATTATGTATTAAATGTGGTCATGGCATTATGTATTATTGATTGCCGTCCCAATATGAATAAATAGAGATCAAAGCCCCGCGTCTCAAGTCGAAGTTAAAAGTCGAATGTTCAAATAAAGTCGTTTGGCCATTTTTCGACGACGGCCTCACCAACTTTAAATAGTTTGCGCATTTTGACACCCTAGGGGCAAACTTGAACTATTCCATTCAAGTTTATGGTCTTTAATTTCTATAGGTCAATTTGTAGCAGAAGTTCGGAAGTGTTTAATTTGATTTTATTATATAGGCCCAATGAAAATTTTCAGGTGCAACTAGGGTGTCTGCAAGACACATAAAGGTGCAATTCATACATGACCAGACCCAAATCGAAACTGGGCAAGTCCCAAACCAGAATTAGGTTGATGATTTGGTAAACGGAAATTGAATCACCGGAAATGTTGAATTGAAACGTTCTAGTACTTAGAGGTTCCGTATTGTCTGGGCCAAAATGAGTCAGAATTTTTTTGCTAAAAGGGATGAAATTCTTTTTCAAATGACTCATCCTTATTATAGACCTCCCACCGGAAGGAAGTAGTACTATTCATCTATTTGGCATTTCAGCATAACTCCATTTGAGAGTTAAATCTCAAGAATGACCATCTAAGAGTTAAAATATTGACTCAGATTTAATGTATGACATTAATCACTTCCGGCTCAACCATACAAAGTGAAATATCGTGAAAATTACCCCCAATATAACCCCAAAATAATCCCAAAATAACACCAAATTACGTGTACAATAAAATTACTTTTCAAGATTTTTTGATAAAACTTACTGTATCTTTTGCATTTCTGAATCGATTTTTGATAAAAAATTTATTTTTTGAAATTAGTAGGTGAAAGATATATCATACCAGAGGAAATTCTCATTTGAAAGTAACTGAATGGGTATATCTCAGCTGACACGTTGAAATTAATTTTCTAGTGAATGAATTTGAACAAAAAAATAGTAAAATCCTGTGTGGCTAATCCGAAGATGATCCCTATTTTAGCCCAATATCCGATGTACTAATGCCAAAAGACTCAATTCAAGTACGGATTTGACTTTTTT